>Ga0209602_1003953_pt1 | contig 11112 bp, 7 predicted proteins | sample COGITO_mtgs_1205_3_FD_184810 | JGI IMG/M metagenome (GOLD analysis project Ga0209602, IMG submission 184810) | Pelagic marine microbial communities from North Sea - COGITO_mtgs_120524 (SPAdes) (version 2) | ecosystem: Environmental > Aquatic > Marine > Epipelagic ...
TCATTTCATTCGGTTTGTAAACCGAATATAAGAAGAGTCTGATATTGATAGATAATATTCCCCAATAAGCGCTTATTTATTAATGAAATAATACAGCTGGATGTTGAGGACTTGCCAGAGTTGTAGCGACCACTTGACAGCCACAGTATATTATATACGTGTGTAACCAAAGCTGTTGAATATGAATGTTGAGAGTATCGTTTATGACCTATTCCAAGAATTAACAACACTGCGTGAACGTGTTTATGAGTTAGAGAGGTATAAGAAGCTTGTCGAGGGAGAGCTGCATCATATCGAATTCGATATCAAGAAGCTTAAGCGGTCTAACCTCTACGATGATGATGACGACCTACCGTTTTAAAATAGAGAGGGCTGGTTTTTAGACCAGCCCCTCACTACTACATAACCTATGTACCTCACGTACATTGCAATATTAAGGCGGTCACTATCATACCTCCAAGAAATGTGAGTAAGTAATAGTTGCTAACAGAGCGTTAATTCATACCATCTAGATTAGCGTGACTTACATTACCACGTAGATCATATATTAGCAATAACCAATTGATCGAACGAATGAACCAGCAACCAAAGCCAGATTCCAAGAAATACACTGACCTTATATATGAGATTCAGAAGGGTCAAATCAAAATACCAAAGTTTCAGAGAGATTTCGTTTGGAGCATAGATAAAACTGCTAAACTGTTAGATAGCATTTTAAAGGGCTATCCTATCGGTACATTCATTCTATGGGAGACCAATGAAAGGCTTAACGATATTAAGAACATTGGTAATCTAGAACTCCCTCCCGTTCCAGACGGCACTAAAGTGCAGTATGTATTAGACGGGCAACAGAGAATTACTTCGCTATACGCTGCTTTTCTTGGTGCGACTATTCAAAAGGAGGGTGAAAAGAAAACTACAGATTATGGTGGTATCTATATCGATTTAGAGGGCGACATTAATGATAACGATCAACAGATTATTATAGCCGATCAGCCTAAAGGTGAGTTCATCACCCTTAATGAGATTTTGAATTTAGAGGCAAACCTGCCCCAGATTATAGAGCAATATAAAGAACACAACACAACGATTTTATCATACGCACGTACCTTTTCCTCGTATGACTTTTCTACTGTTGTACTGAGAAAAGAAGATATTGATTCTGCTATAGAAGTATTCACGAGAATCAACACAGGGGGACAAACACTTACGCTGTTTGAAATTATGTCTGCAAAGACCTATGATGAAGATCAAGGGTTTGATATGCAGTCCAAGTTTCAAAAGTTATTAAAGGAATTGGAGAGTACTAAATACGATACAATATCCCCTTCAATAATTTTGAATGTACTGAGCTTGATTTTGAGCAGAAATAAAGAATGCAAAAGGAAAGTGGTCTTGCAGCTCGAGAAGCAAAGTATAATTGATATCTGGGATGATGTTATTTCAGCATTAAAAGAGAGTATCGATTACTTCAGATCAGTTTATAGAATACCTGTTTCAACTCTTCTTCCCTATGACGCCTTGCTAGTGCCGTTCACATATTTTTTCTACCACAATAAGGAAAAGCCACAAGGGAAACAGATTAAGTACCTAGAGGAGTTCTTTTGGCGAATATCTCTTTCCTACAGATATTCAAGTTCAACTGAATCGAAGCTAGCTCAGGACATCAAAAGAATAGATAATATTTTAAAGATTGTAAGACCATCATATGACGATCTAAAAGTATTCTTGGACTCTCCTGAGGATCTCATCGAAACTTCCTTTAGTGCTGGTAACAGTTATTGTAAGGCAGTCCTTTGTTTGTTGGCGTATTATGAACCAAAGGATTTTAGAAACAATGGTAAAGTATTGCTAGATAATTCGTGGTTAAAAATGGCAAATAGTAAAAACTATCACCATTTCTTTCCTAAGTCTTATCTAAAAAAGCAAGGTGTAGGTAACGAAAATAGTATAGTCAACATCACTCTTGTAGGAGCTGATTTGAATAAGCACAAAATCAGGGCAAAAGCTCCTTCGGTTTACATCCAAGAGTTTTTAGATGAAAACGAATCGTTACCGACCTCTATTCATTCGCATTTAATAGAAGATATTGACAGTTACGGTATTCATAGTGATGATTACAAAGTTTTCCTTGAGAAGCGCAGCAAATCGATATATGATGCATTGCGTAAACGCATAGAACTCAAGAATGAGAGAAATACTCACGATGCGGAACTTAAGGAGCTGATACATATTGGTGAAAATGAGACTATGGAATTTAAGTCAACACTTAGGTATGATTTAAGAGAAAACAAAATCAATAAAAAACTTGAGTTCGTCATAGCCAAAACTATATCTGCTTTCCTCAATACCGAAGGAGGAATACTAATCATCGGGGTTGATGATGGTGGAAATGCACTTGGTTTAGATAATGACTTAGGTACGCTGTCTAAGGGAGATATTGATGCATTTGAGCTGCACCTTCGTAACATAATAAGTAAGCATCTGGGATCAAGTTTTGAGAAGTATCTTAAAGTCAATTTCCCTTCCATTGACGAAAAAACAGTGTGTAAGATTCAAGTGTTAAAGAGTGGTAAGCCAGTTTTTGCGACTTACGAAGGAGCAGAGAATTTCTATGTTAGGATTGGGAATTCGTCAATTCCAAAAAACAGAGCAGAGCAAAGTGAATACGAGAGATTACACTGGGGCTAATGGTTTAAATCCAAAAATGGAATTTATAGTCGTCTAAATTGTAGTAGGTGTAGTATTAAAGAGCGCTTGATTCTCAAGCTGACATTGTATATTGCTTAATCAACCAAGCCTAATGTCAAACTTCAACGAAAATACAAGAGTACAGCTCCCTGCTATTCTCCATCTAACTAGGTTGGGATTTGAGTATTTGTCTTTGAAGGGAGCTAATTGGGACGAATCGACCAATATTTTTCCTGACATCTTTAGCAAGTCGCTACTGCGTATTAACCCTTCCCTAAAGCAGGTTGATTGCGATAGATTGCTTAGTGAAATTTCACTTGAGTTAGAGAATGAGGATTTAGGACGAGCCTTCTTTAAGAGGCTCGTTTCAGAATCAGGAGCTAGGCTTGTAGATTTTGAAAATTTTGATAACAACAGCTTCCACGTTGTAACTGAGTTACCCTGCAAGAAGGATGAAGACTCGTTTCGACCAGACATTACGCTTCTCATAAATGGAATGCCACTATTCTTTATTGAAGTGAAGCCACCTAACAATTTAGGTGGTGTAAGAAAGGAACACGATAGAATGGCTGTACGCTTCCAGAACAAGAAGTTTAGGAAGTTCATAAACATCACACAGCTTATGGTCTTCTCCAATAATATGGAGTATGACGATACAGCTACCGTACCGCTTCAAGGTGCTTATTATTCCTCCACCTCCTACTACAAACCTGTCTTTAACTACTTCAGAGAAGAAGAACAGATAGACCTTAAAACGGTACTAGAGGAGCTTACAGATGTAAAGCTCGATTCAGTACTAAGGGATGCCAACAAAATAGCATTGAAAGGAAATCAAGAGTTCAATACTAACCTTGATCCCAACACTCCCACCAACAGAATATGTACTTCGCTCTTCCAGAAAGATCGAATTAAGTTTCTTTTGAAGTATGCGTTTGCATATGTCCATAAAGAAGGAGATGTCCAGAAACACGTGATGAGATACCCTCAGCTGTTTGCTACTAAAGCAATCACCGAGAAACTCGATACAGGACTAACAAAAGGAATAATTTGGCATACACAAGGAAGTGGTAAAACTGCTCTAGCATTTTACAACGTCAAGCATTTGACAGCCTATTACCAGAAGAAAGGTGTAATACCTAAGTTCTACTTCATTGTAGACAGACTTGATCTTTTGAAGCAAGCCTCAAGAGAATTCCGTTCACGTGGACTTACCGTCCATAATATCGATAGCCGAGATGACTTTGTAAAGGATATCAAATCCTCAGTGGTTATTCATAATGATTCTGGGAATAGTGAGATCACAGTAGTGAATATCCAGAAGTTCCAAGATGACCCAAGTGTGGCTAGAAATACAGATTACAATCTAGGTATTCAACGGATCTATTTTCTTGATGAGGTACATAGAAGCTACAACCCAAAAGGTAGTTTTCTATCCAACCTAAACGAATCGGATTCTAACGCAATCAAAATCGGTCTTACAGGAACACCGCTTCTAAAATCCGAGTACACCTCCAAGAGCCTATTCGGAGACTATATACATAAGTATTACTACAACAGCTCTATAAAGGATGGCTATACGCTAAGGTTGATTAGAGAGGATATTGAAACCTCTTACAGACTTAAGTTAGCCGCAGCTTTGGAGGACGTTCCTATCCTTAAAGGAGACTCTGATAAGCGATATGTGTATTCTCATCAGAAGTTTGTTGAGCCTATGCTGGACTATATCGTGTCAGATTTTGAGCGATCTAGGATATCTATGAATGACAATTCAGTCGGGGCTATGGTTATCTGTGATTCTTCTGACCAAGCCAAGAAAATGAATGAGATTTTCGAGGCGAAATACAAGAGTCAACAGAATACTCAAGATCTTATTCAAGCTGCTGAACCTAAGGAAAGGTATGCTCTGCAACAAAGTCTAGATCGAAAGATCAATACAGCTGCATTAATCCTTCACGATGTCGGAACGAAGGAAGATAGAGATGAATGGACACTTCAGTTTAAGGAGGGGAAAATCGACATCCTTTTTGTATTCAATATGCTGCTTACAGGATTTGATGCACCGAGATTAAAGAAGCTATATGTAGGGCGAATGATTAAGGCACACAATCTGCTTCAGGCATTGACTAGGGTAAACCGTACCTACAAAGAATTCAAGTTTGGTTATGTAGTTGATTTTGCTGGAATAGAAGATCAATTCAAAAAAACAAGTGAAGATTACTTTAGAGAACTTCAAAGTGAGCTTGGTGACGAGCTTCAATCCTACTCAGACCTTTTTCTGACTGAGCAGGAGACTGAGCAAAAAATAGGTGAAATCAAAGATGTTTTACTCTGGTACGACACCGACAATAAAGCCGAATTCTCCAGACAGATTTCTCAGATTACGGAGCGCTCTAAAATGCTTGAAATTACTAGAGCCTTGAATGAAGCGAAGAGCCTGTACAATCTTATACGGTTAAGCGGTAATGTCGAATTACTCAATAAGCTAGACTTCAAGAACCTTGCTGCACTATCGAGAGAAGCAAACGGTCACCTTGCATTAATCAACACAAAGGAAAACCTTGAGCAGGGAGTTGACACAAACAACCTTCTGAACGTAGCTTTAGAAGACGTTGTATTTGCGTTCTCTAAAGTGAATGAGGAGGAGATGATACTTGCGGATAAGCTACGTGACACCTTGCGTAAGGCAAGAGAATCTCTAGCTAATAATTTCGATAAGCGAGATCCAGAATTCATTTCGCTTAAAGAGGAGCTAGAAAGAATATTCAATAAGAAGAACTTGACAGATATGGGTCTGGAGTTGATCGACCAGAACATCAAAGAATTAGATTCAGTATATGGTAAAGCTGTAGAATTACAAAGAAAGAACAGCTTATTACAGGCTAAGTACGAGAACGATGAGAAGTATGCTCGACTGCATAAACGCCTTATGGAAAAAGACCCTTTGACAGAGAGCGAGTCAAAACTATTTGAGGCTTTATCAAACCTCAAACACGAAGTAGATTCGGAAATACTTAGGAATACTAAGATGATGGATAATGAAGGATATGTGGAACAGCTAATGCTGAAACTAGTAGCACAAAATATTATGAAGCCATTTAAAATTTCCCCAGCAAGAACAAAGTCAATTAATAGTATTCTGTTGAAAGAATATATGAACGAATATCACGGTAAAGTAGCTTAATGAATACAACAGTAGAATTTGAATCGAAGACCAAAGCGCTCATAGATAATCTGAAGAGCGTGTGCGCAAACTATGGTCTGGGTAACGATGGTAATGAGTTTAAGATCATTACTCAGGTGTTCCTCTATAAGTTTATGAATGACAAGTTCATCTACGAGATGAAAAAGCTTGAGCCTAGCTTAAATGACATAGATAATGTTGAGGATGCACTTGAAGCAATGTCCCAAGAGGATTTTGAAGGTCTTTTAATGCTCCTTGACACGGATACTGCGATTGTAAAACCCAATCAGTCTATCGCATCTCTATTTAAGCGACAGAATGAGTCTAATTTTGCAGACATCTTTGACGAGACGTTCCTTAGCATCGCAAGTCAGAATAGTGAGCTGTTTTCGGTAGTGACCAACACTGGCGAGAAAGTGGTCTTATTTGAGAATCTCAGCAAGTATGTTAGTGACAATAGAGATGAGTTTTGTCTTGCAATCGTAAATAAACTGGTAAGCTTCAGTTTTGAGAAGATATTCAATGAGAAGTTTGACTTCTTCGCAACCATCTTTGAGTACCTCATTAAGGACTACAATACAAATAGCGGTGGTAAGTACGCAGAATACTTTACACCCCACGCTGTTTCTAAGATTATGGCACGCTGTTTAGTCAGTGAAGCTGTAGATAATGTGAGTATATACGATCCTTCAGCTGGTTCTGGTACACTGCTTATGAATCTGGCTCACGTTATAGGTGAGGATAACTGTTCAGTGTACTCTCAGGATATATCGCAGAAGTCATCAAACCTTCTCCGCTTGAATCTTATCCTAAACGGACTTGTACATTCGATTCCAAATATTGTAAAGGGGAACACGATCTCAGACCCTTTTCACAGGGATAAAGGAGAGCTTTCTAAGTTTGATTACATCGTGAGTAACCCTCCTTTTAAACTTGACTTCTCTGATTACAGAGATGACTTAGATACAAGAGCCAATTCAGACCGCTTCTTTGCAGGTATTCCGAAAGTGCCAAATAAGAAGATGGATTCTATGGCAATCTATCTCTTGTTTATACAGCATATAATGCATTCTCTGAGCGCCAAAGGGAAGGCTGCTATTGTTGTCCCTACTGGCTTCATTACAGCTCAAAGCGGCATAGATAAAAAAATCCGTGAGGCAATGGTGAAGTCTAAAATTTTATCTGGAGTAATATCTATGCCTAGTGACATCTTCGCAACAACTGGAACTAACGTTTCTGTAATATTCCTTGATAAACAAAATACAGAAGATATAGTATTGATAGACGCTTCTGGGATTGGGGAAACTATCAAAGATGGGAATAATCAAAGGACAGTCTTAACATTTGATGAAGAGGAAAAAATTATTGAAACATTTAATCAGAAAGTTGCAATTGATGATTTCTCCGTAAATGTATCATATCAAGAACTTGAGGAGAAAAATTACTCGTTTAGTGCAGGGCAATATTTCGAGGTGAAAATTGAATATTCGGAGATCACTCACACAGAGTTTACTTCAAAAATGAGAGGTTTCGAAACCTCTCTCAGTGATTTCTTTAAACAGTCAGAAGAACTTGAAAACAAAATCTCCTCGATTGCTAAAAATTTAGGTTATGATCTTTAATGGTTCAAAATTTAATAGCCATTGGACTACTAAATCATTAAGGGATTTAGGAGAATTTAATAGAGGAAAGTCTAAACATCGTCCAAGAAATGATAATAAGCTATTTGAAAACGGTAAATATCCATTAATTCAAACAAGTGATATAAAAAAAGCAAATCTGTATATCACTAAACACTCTTCAGCCTATAGCGACTTTGGTCTTGCCCAGAGTAAATTATGGTCAGAAAACACTTTATGTATTACTATAGCTGCAAATATCGCTGAGACAGCATTGCTGTCTTACGAAATGTGTTTCCCAGACTCAGTTGTTGGTTTCAATGCATATAAAAATGAATGTACTGAAATCTTTATGCACTATGTATTTACTTATATAAAGCGCAGTATTCAGGAACGAATTCAAGGCAGTATACAAGATAATATTAATCTCGAATATTTAACTGGACTAAGGTTTAAGATACCTGAAAAGAAAGAAAGAGAAGCAATAGAGAATGTTCTATTTACGCTAGACTCTAAAATCGAACTCAACAATAAAATTAATGCCGAGCTAGAGTCAATGGCTAAGCTCGTTTATGATTATTGGTTTGTTCAGTTTGACTTCCCAGATGAAAACGGAAAGCCATACAATTCATCAGGAGGTAAGATGGTTTTCAGTGAGGAGTTGAATAGAGAAATTCCTAAAGGTTGGGAATCTTGTTTAATAGGAGATGTTTTAGATCGAACAGGTACAGGGTTAAACCCAAGAAAAAATTTCGTCTTGGGCTCTGGCGATAATTTTTATGTCACAATCAAGAATATTGAGCAAGGAAAGGTAATTCTCGACAATAAGTGTGATAAAATTAATGACGAAGCACTAGAAATAATTAATAAGCGATCAGACTTGAATGTGGGCGACATCCTATTTACGAGCATTCAGCCAGTAGGAGTAACATATTTACTTCACGAAAAGCCAATAAATTGGAACATTAATGAATCCGTATTTACTATTCGTCCCAATTCAAAAGTGACAAGTGAGTTCCTTTATATGTTTTTATCGGGTGATTATATTAAGGCTTACACTAATAATGTTTCAGCAGGTAGCATCCATAAGGGCATTAGGCATTCGACTCTTAAAGAGTGTAAATTTATTTTACCACACAGCTCTTTAATTGAGAAATTCACTGAAAATGTACAGCCAATTCTATACAAACTGCACTTGATAGATAAGGAAAATCAAAAACTGGCTGAATTACGTGACTGGCTACTTCCTATGATAATGAACGGTCAGGTTACAATCAAAGATTAGAATTATGGACAACCCATTTAATAAGGATCGAGAGGGAATACAGAGCAGGCTGCATAATCTGTTTGAGGAATTCAAGGGACTTGATGATAGTGAGAAGCTGTTGCGTATCTATTCAGAGGTGTTACAGGTGAACCACTCCGATGCTATTGAGATTGAGCAGATTAATGAATTTCAGGAAACTCAAGAAGTACCAGAAGATATATCACCTTATGAGTTACCAGTTTATCCAACACTATCTTTAAAAGAGCTGTCGTACGTATTGCATCAAACCAGTGTAACAAACCATCTTATCAACTTTGGGCTCACTAAGCAAGAGGTTTCCTTACTGTTGAGTATGATTACTGGTATTTCACCTAACTCTATACGACAACATTTGTCAAAAGACTGGAGTAAGCTTACCACAGAGAATAAAGAGTATTCGATAAAAAATATTCATCGAGAACTCTGGGTTAAAGCAAGAGGTCACGAAAAAACACAATCTCTTATCCGTAAGATAGACCCAGTTGCTTCAGAGTATCTGCCAAGTAAGGGGGTTACAGACGATTCGTCACCAGAGAATACTGACTTGTAAGGGGGTTACAGACACTACTTTTTGTCTGTAAGGGGGTTACAAATTGGCACGGCATTCTCCTTGTAGTAGGTGTAGTATTAGAAATTTTAATACTACTAAAATGTTAAACAAGTATTTGAAGGAACTCAGTCTTCCTAGCAGATTAGAACTGCATCAATTGACTGAATTATTCGCAAATCATTTTCTCTACGAAGAGGAAAGAGGTTTACTCCTCTTGAAATCTAATCAGGATGTCATCGTTGATATCAATGATTTCAAAATTGAGCTGTCTCGGTTAGGGGTCTCATCATCCATCGAGAATTATTCAATTGCTCTAAGATCAAAAGCAGTTAAACGAATCAGATGGGTGGATATATGCATCAACAGATTACCAGATTGGGACGGTCAGGATAGAATCAAAGAGCTTGCTAATCATTTTGAGCTATCGAATCCAAAGGACTTAGAAGACTTTGAATTGGTTTTTAAGTATTGGATTGTTAAGGCTGCTCAGATGCTTTTAGAAGCTAACGTAAACAGTGCTGTTAACCGATTAGTGTTCTGTATCCAAAGTGATAAACAAGGAATCGGTAAGACCACATTTGCAAGAACACTTACAAAGCCTTTTGACGAAGCCCTCAATCCTAGTGTATACGAGATGGATAGACCTGATTTTACAAAGGATTCTCGTATTGAGCTGGCGAAGAATGTTATTGTCATACTTGACGATATCAACAATTGGCATTCAAGCGGTTTGAAAGGAATGAAGTCTGTTATTTCAAGTAAGGTCATCAAAGTGAGACCTCCTTATGGAGCTGTTAGTATTGCAAAGCCAAGAACAGCATCATTTTTTGCGACAACTAATGAACTTGGATTCCTTAATGAAGAGCAAGACACTAGATGGGCAGTATTCAGAGTTAAAGGACTGGACTGGAGCTATACAGATATTGATTTTAGACAGCTTTGGTCTCAAGCTTGTCAGTTAGCTCACGTTCCTAAGGAAGTTCAATTCAATGACAGATTAAGAGAGATCTGTTTAAGGTCTGCTGCCAAGCATCAACTTAAGACTGAATTAGATGAAATGGTAGCACAGTATATTGAGATCGATGAAGAATCTAGTCAGACATCCTATGACATCTTTGAACAGCTACCCTATGACTTTAAGCGGGTTTTAGGTTCAGGAATGGGTGCTGTATCTAAATTAGGAAAAGCCTTCACTAGGGTGTTCGGTAAGAAACAGAGCTATCCCTCTGGAGGTTATACCAAGTGGAAGTTGAGATTTAAATCCAACAGACTATAACTTTAAAGGGGGAGCGTTGACTCCCCTTTTTCACTTCTACTCCTACTACACTCGGAACAATAGTATCCTAGCTATTCTAGTGAGAAATGCGTACCCAACTCTGGGTACATACTACCTGTAAAAAATATTGAGAAATATACAGACAGGGGATACTATACATATACAGTCGGGTAAAACGGAATACCGAAACAGATTCTAAATAGGGAGGGACTATTAGACGAAAAAAAAATCCTGACACTTTTGGCATTTGTGTCACAACGAATAGGCTTAGATGTATATTTGCCTTACTTAAGTTTAACCAGACAACAGACTGATTAAACACTGAAAAGCAACTATAGCAAGGAATTACCAACTCTTAACCTATATTTGCGCCTTGTTGGGGATGTAGCTCAGTTGGCTAGAGCGTTTGACTGGCAGTCAAGAGGTCGTGGGTTCGAATCCCATCTTCTCCACTTAAAAAGCACTTCCAGATGGGGGTGCTTTTTAATT
>Ga0209602_1003963_pt1 | contig 11085 bp, 10 predicted proteins | sample COGITO_mtgs_1205_3_FD_184810 | JGI IMG/M metagenome (GOLD analysis project Ga0209602, IMG submission 184810) | Pelagic marine microbial communities from North Sea - COGITO_mtgs_120524 (SPAdes) (version 2) | ecosystem: Environmental > Aquatic > Marine > Epipelagic ...
GGATCGAACTCGGCGAGGCTGACATCGGTCTTAAACATCTTCTACTCCGGACAAAGGCGTCAAATGGGCTTGATTTAGCGCAGGTATTCTACATGATAGGGCGGCGCTAGGCATCTTTAAGTCGAGCCTAAGAAGCGCCAGATTTAGTCTTTTCCGGCGGTTGAGACAATACCTTGTCGTTTTGATATGCGCTTCGGCTTAAACCGGCCTCCGTAGCGAACTACAACAGTTAAACTTTCCTTCAGATAACCCAATCAAACACTAAAAACCCATGGATTCGTTCGCTTGGCTACGCAGCAACACGCTCAATTGAGGAATTACTCTCATGCACATTAACGTAGCTACTTACATAACCGAAACACGAAAAGAAAAGGTTTCTGCGCCATACAGTCTTCACGTTTACGTCGCATTGCCGCTTGCAACTTACCTACTTCGAGGAGCGCAGCCGCTGCATCAGGATGCTCCAGCGCAACAACTCTGATGTTCTCGCGTAGATCATCGAATTTATCACGGTTATTAAGCTGCAGTTGATCTACCGGGACAAGCATGCCGATATCCTGCCGCCAGTCTTGCGCATTCTGCGCGCTCAGTTCGGTCATGAACTGCGGCCAGCACATCTGCTCTTGGATATGCGTCCCTGCCCAGTCCGAGTTCTTGCAGGTGACATCAAATTCGTCAAGATCGTTTAGGTCATTGTACGCGGCATAGAGCGCCACCTCGGCGAGGTCTAGCTGCACCCTCAGTCGCTGAAAGGTCTGTTGTGATACCACCACTATTTCTTCTATAGACACAGACGGCGGTTGAAAAGCCGCCTCTGCCAACACTGGTGAATCGGTTTGAGAATAAGCTGAGCGGGTGAAAATGAGCACAAAAGAAAAGCACAGGAGCTGTGCACAGGGAAAGAACTTGATCGATAGGGAATTGGCCATAGCTACGCTACTCCTCATTGATAGTCACCCTCAGACTATAGCAGCTATTAGAGAGAGGATTGAACCTCAACTAAATGATTGGTTTACTTGTTCGCTGCGGCCCGTTTAGCCGAGTAAAAATATTTTCAACTGCTTTACAATTTCTATGCTGTACAATTACTTCTGGGTTTGGCCAACCTCAGCTAAGTTTAGTATTTCCGACTATTACGAGATTTTTATGGCATCACAATTCGTCTACCATATGAACCGCGTGGGCAAAGTTGTTCCTCCCAAACGCGAAATCCTCAAAGATATTTCTCTGTCATTCTTTCCCGGCGCCAAGATCGGCGTACTAGGTCTCAACGGCTCGGGAAAGTCGACACTGCTGCGCATCATGGCCGGCGTGGACAAAGAATTTAACGGCGAGGCTCGCCCGCAGGCAGACATTAATATTGGTTACCTGCCGCAGGAGCCGCAGCTAGACGAAGACGCCGATGTACGTGGCAATGTTGAGCAAGGTCTCGGCGAGATAATGGCGCTGCTCGAAGAGTTTAACGCGATAAGCGACAAATTCGCCGAGCCAATGAGCGACGATGAAATGAACACCCTGCTCGAAAGGCAAGGCAATCTGCAAACAAAAATCGATGCTGTCGATGGTTGGGAAGTCGATAGGATATTAGAGCGCGCCGCCGACGCGTTGAGGCTGCCGCCGTGGGATGCCAAGGTTGCGCATTTATCTGGCGGCGAGAAACGGCGTGTTGCGCTTTGCCGGCTTCTTCTGTCTAAGCCAGACATGTTGCTGCTCGACGAGCCAACAAACCACTTAGATGCTGAGAGCGTGGCTTGGATGGAGCGCTTTCTCCAAGACTATCCCGGTACTGTTGTCGCGATTACTCACGATCGCTATTTTCTTGATAATGCAGCGGGTTGGATTCTCGAGCTCGACCGCGGTCATGGCATTCCGTACGAAGGCAATTACACGAATTGGCTCGAAGCCAAAGAGGCGCGACTGCAGACCGAAGCAAAGCAGCAAGCGGCTCACGAAAAAACCATTAAGGCTGAGCTCGAGTGGGTGCGCGCAAACCCGAAAGGCCGCCAGAGCAAGAGTAAGGCGCGTATCGCTCGCTTCGAAGAGCTTAATTCGCAAGAGTTTCAAACCCGTAACGAAACACAAGAATTGTACATTCCGCCGGGCGCCCGCCTTGGTGACAAGGTTCTCGAAGTAAACAATCTTTGCAAAGGTTTCGACGAGAAAACGCTGATCGACAATCTTAGCTTTAGCGTCCCAAAAGGCAGCATCGTTGGCATTATCGGTGGCAATGGTGCGGGCAAGACGACCTTTTTACGCATGCTCGTAGGCGATGAAAAGCCCGACAGCGGCAGCATCGAACTAGGCGACACCGTTGCGCTCTCGTATGTCGACCAAAGCCGCGATGCGCTTAACGGCGACAACACAGTGTGGCAGGAAATCTCCGACGGCCACGAGCAACTCGTCATAGGCCGCTACGAAGTGTCGTCGCGCTCGTATGCGAGTCGCTTTAATTTCCGCGGCGGAGATCAACAAAAATTTGTAAAAGACCTGTCGGGCGGCGAGCGCAACCGTCTTCATATGGCAAAACTTCTCAAACGCGGCGGCAACGTATTGCTGCTCGACGAACCGACTAACGACCTAGACGTTGAGACCCTTCGCGCACTCGAGGAAGGACTATTGACCTTCCCTGGTTGCGCTATTGTTGTCTCGCACGACCGCTGGTTCCTCGACCGCATCTGCACTCACATTCTCGCCTTCGAAGGCGACAGTCGGGTGGTGTGGCACGAAGGAAATTACAGCGATTATGAGGTTGATCGAAAGAAACGCCTCGGTGACGGCGCAGAGCCTACCCGAATGAAATATAAGAAGCTGGACGGCTAAAATTTGCGACAGCTGCTTGAAAAAGCGCGAGTTAAGGCGCTTCTAAGCAAGCCGAGCCGACTATTAAAGTTCTAGCTCGGCTCGGAGCTTTGCGAATCGCGCTTTCGCTTCGGCAGGATCGAGCCGTTTATTCACGCGGCTAGGCAAGGGTGTCGGCGAAAGTCCTTCGAGGTTTTCGCCGCGCATCACGCGTCGGCAAAACACCTGATAATGATGCTCAAAAATCGGCTGCCCTCGGCGTTGCCCCTCGTTTGCAAGCGTATACCATCCCGCCGCGCGGCCCGCGTAATAGACAGCTGGATGACTCCACGAAAAGTCTTTCTTCGGTGAGGGTGCAGAGCACGCTTCAAAATAAGCGTCGCGTGCGCTCGGCAGGCCGAACAGGTCACCCCCGCGTTCACAGGCTTTTATCAGCTCGGCCAGACTAGGTAAAAAGGTCTGACTGCGTACAATCGTTTTGGTTGCTGCGACAATCTGCTGCGGCGCATAGTCTTCGAGGCAGCTAAGCCAGTACTTTTTGGCGATCGTCTCGCTGTCGACATCGGGAAACGCGCGATAATACTGATTGTGATAGGCAAACTGCAGCTGCGAGAACACTCTATTTATCGCTGCGATATGATCGAGATCATCCGACGGCGAGGACGAGGCACTGCTTCTTTCTGGCTGCGCCAAATCAGCTTGCCCAACTGCGGTCGTCGAGTTGTCGGAGTCGTTCTGCAACGCTGCTCGTGCCTGCGCTACCATCGCGTCGATCTTCTGCATTCTGTCCTCCTCTCGTGCTCATGCCGCGGCTTGGTTGCTGTGCATCGCGCTGAAGTTTACGCGCCCACTCGGCCTTAACAAACTGAAGAAATGTCGTATTCCAAGACGCCTTGGCTTGCTGACTGTCGCGCCAGTATAGAACAAACTCGGCGACACGAGCATTGGCAAATTCGGCATCGATCTCGGCAAGCTGAAGGGTCTCGTAAAAGTCGGCGCTGGGCGTCCAGTTAGCAGCGATTGGCCTTGGGGTATCGTCGAAACCCTGCATCGCGCTGCAGCGTGCCCATTGCCTGCGAACATGCTCGATAAATCGTGTATTCCAAGGGCCCGAACTCGCGCCGCGCTCCTCCCAATAGAGCACGAATTCGGGAATCGCGTCTTCGATAAAGTGCGGATTCACGTCTGCGTTATGAAGTATCGACAGCGCCGGTGAACTCGGTCGCCATGCGGCAGACATCTCGCTAACTTGCTCGAACGCGCCGCGGCGGGTTTGCTCTTCGCGCCACAGCTTTAACACGTGCTTGTAAAAAGCGTTGCCCCAAGAGAAGCGCGCCTGACCGCGGTCACGCCAATACTGCACGAACTCTGGGAGCGCATCCCGAAGAAAGTTTTCGGGAATATTGTGCTGCTGACATTGTTTTATCCAAGTGGCTTCTGGCTGCCAGTTAGCTGGAATTAGTGTCGCCGCGCCATTCGTTTGCCTCTGCTGCGCACTTGCCGCATGCGTGTTCGCAGAGGATCCATAAACAGGGAGGCCCTGCCGGGGCGCTGCTATTTCGGTACTTGCGGCGTCATTGTCGCCAACAAAAGCCTGCACAGCCACTGGAACGGCTGCCGGCTGTTGCCTTGGGTTCTGCGTCGCCATTACGCCGTCGTCTATCTCGAACCGCTGCGCAAGATGGGATGCGCCCTCCGAGACTTTGAGCAAACCGAGCTCTCGAAGGTTAGACTGAATTCGGCGAATATCGATTGGCGCCCAGAAAGGCAACACGCTCTGCAGCTGGTCGGCATCAAGCTCTACCCATTTTTCGTGCTCCGCACCCCGCGCTGCGAGCACATGACGCATTGCAATAAGCTCACCAAGCACGTGCAGCATCACTGTCTCCTCTAGCCCGATGGTGGCTGCGAGAGTGGGTGAGATAAGGAGCGGTCTTTCAGGTATTAGTGTCGAATTCATATTGCTGCTTTTTCAATGCTCGATGCGGTAATCTTTCTTAAGGATACGCCGTGAAGCCAAGCACGTAAAAGACTTATCGTGCTGAGCAGAGACAAAGGTTGATTTACACAATGCATACACACGTTATCCAGCGTTTTGTTGAGTCCCATGCTCTGCCTTCGGGCTATGCAGACGACGCCGAGCGCTGGTTTGTCCCTCTCGTCGATGAATTAGTGGCTGCGTTCGCGCGCAGCGAATCAATTGGCGCATCGCCGTTTGTTGTGGGCATTAACGGATGCCAAGGCAGCGGCAAGTCAACCGCGAGCGAACTCCTTGAGTCGCTGCTGTCAGCTCGGGGCCTAGTCGTCGCAAGGCTATCAATCGACGACTTTTATCTCAGTAGACAACAGAGATTAACGCTTGCATCAACAATGCATCCACTGCTGGCCACGCGAGGTGTTCCCGGAACGCATGACATAACGCTTGCTCTCGCCACCCTTGCGGCGCTAACTGATACCAAACACTCTGATGGTATTCCCCTGCCCCGCTTCGACAAAGCAACCGACAATCCACTGCCACGTGCGGAATGGCCTGTGCTTGTCTCGCGACAAGATCGCCCCGCCGCCGACATCGTGCTTTTCGAAGGCTGGTGTGTGGGCGTCACGCCGCAATCGGCGAGCGAGCTCACTAGTACCTGTAACAGCTTAGAACGTGAATATGACTCGGATGGGCGCTGGCGAGGCTTTGTGAACGAGCAGCTCGCAGGCGACTATCAGACTCTTTTTAGCCAACTCGACAATCTGCTCTTCCTTGAGGCTCCCACCTTTGACTGTGTGTCGATCTGGCGTAACAAGCAAGAGAGACGCCTGCGCGAAAACTACAAAACGCCTAAAGATAAAGCGCGGCAGGATGATGACGACGCGAAAGCAACGCAAAGCTTACATTCGGTTAAGCAAGCAACCGCGTTAATGAGCGAGGCACAAATAGCGCGTTTTATTCAGCATTTCGAGAGGCTTACACGGCACTGCCTCTTACTACTGCCTTCAATCGCCGATACCGTTTTCGAGTTGGATACGAACCAGAGGATTGTTGGCAGGCGCTAAAGTCACGCCTGTCCATTACCCTAAACTCAAGCGGCCCCTCTTAGGCGGATTTTTGAGAGTAACCGAGCCTTACTATGCTGCGGCGCCTAAGGATGGCGTACTCGGCCAAAACTTGTTTATCAGACTACTAACCCACACGCGCGCGACAAGCAGCGACAGCGCGACCGCCGCGAACTGCCGCCAGAGCGCGGTCTCTTCACCATGGCTCATTGCCGCTAATTGAAGCTCCCAACCGAATATCGCATAGAGCTGATTGAGTATGAGACCCGCCGCGATCGCAGTGACGATAACACCAAACAGGTAAGCGACCAGCGAACGACTGCCCAACTGCTCTTTAATAACACCCATTGTTGCGATATTGGTCGCAGGTCCGGTAAGCATAAATACCAGCGCAGCACCGGGTGAAATACCGGCAAAAAGCAGACTCGCCGCAACTGGAGTCGATGCTGTCGCGCAGATATACATGGGCAGACCGATAATCACCATGACAAGCATTGCGACGACCCCGTCACCCCATTGCAAGAAAAACGACTGCGGGACATACGCTGTCACCAATGTCGCCGCTACGAGGCCGATGCATAACCACTTGGCTGTGTCGGAAATCATTCTGCCGTAACCATACTGAAATGCTTGCACGAAACGCTCGCCGAGGCTCAGCTGTGCGGCAACCACCGCAGACTCTTTATTCATACTGCAGCAGCTCTTGGGCGCTGGCGCGGTTTCCACAGCCTCGTCCTCCGAGTCCAGAGTGTTGACTAACACGCCTGCCACAACCGCGCTCACCAACGCTCCGATTGGACGCGCGATCGCGAAAACTGGCCCGAGCATCGCATAGGAAAAAGCGATCGAGTCGACGCCCGTCTCAGGCGTCGCAACGAGAAATGAAGCCGTCGCGCCCTTCGACGCTCCGGCCTTGCGCACGGCAAGCGCGGTGGGTATGACCCCACAAGAACACAGCGGCAATGGCGCGCCGATCAACGCGCCTTTGGTAATAGACAGCAGCCCCGGCTTGGCGAGTTGCTTCTGCACCCACTCGCTCGGAATAACCTGTTTGATAACCCCTGCAATGAAATAACCCAAAAGTAGCCAAGGCGCGCTCTCAATGACGAGATTCCAGAATATGCTCAATAAGTTACTCATACAATTTCCTCCTCAACGGGGACTTTGCCGGCATCAAGTGCTTCGATAATCGAACAGTGCACGGCACTGTCCATGCCGCCATCACAGCTTTTGAGCAGCAGTTGCAGACTCTGCCGGATCTCCTCCAACTGCGCTATTTTTTCGTTGATCGACTCTAGTTTGTGCCGAGTGATCGAGGTGACTTCCTCGCAGGTGTGATGATCACGGTCCAAGCGAATAGACAACAGCTGCGCGATCTCATCTAAGGAAAAACCTGCGTCTCGCGCCGTCTTTACAAACTCAACACGGCGAATGTCTGCGTCACTGTAGCGCCGATACCCCGAGGCGCTACGCTCGCTCGATTCGATGAGCCCGTTTTTCTCATAAAAACGCAGCGTATGCGCCGACAGTCCGCAGTGTGCTGATAACTGGCTGATTTTCATGATTTATCTAAGCCTCCCACGTTTAGACGCAGACACTGCGTCGTTTGATAGGACAAGTATAACCCTTAGAGCTTACTCTAAGGTCAAGGCTTAATAGAAGATTCTTACGCAAGCACTTTTGATAACCACACGCCTATGTCCGCAATCTCTTGCGGGCAAACCGCATGCTCCATCGGATAGGTTCTATACTCGGGCGTAAAGCCCAGTGCCTCGAGGCGCGCTTTACCCTCGAGACCCATACCTTCGACAACCACCGGATCATGGCTGCCGTGGCAAATGAGTGCGGGCAAGCCTGCCTGCACTGCATCCATCTTCACCGTCTGTGCGGTGGGGAAGTACGTCGACAGCAACATCATGCCTGCAAGCCGCTTGGGATAGCTCAGCGCTGCCTCGTAGGTGATCGCACCGCCCTGCGAGAAACCGGCTATGACTATGCGATCCGGCGCTACGCCACGTTCGATTTCACGTTCGATGAGATCGTGCACCCACCCTGCCGATTGCTCGATCTGCTCAGTATCTACATGACGACCGCCATCCATCGATTTAATGTCATACCAGGCTGGCATGACATACCCGTTGTTGATCGTGACGGGAATAGAAGGCGCATGGGGGAAAATGAAGCGCACACCGACACCTGCTGGCAAATTAAGTTGGGGGACGATCGGTGCAAAGTCGTTACCGTCGGCACCGAGACCGTGCAACCAGATTACAGAGGCGGTGACGGACAGGCCCTTGGGCCACTCAAGTTCGACGGCGGGAAGGTATGACATGGTAGGTTCTCACTTAATTGAAATTCGAGCCCTGCATAAATGGCTCGAATCCATGAACCTTGAGGACTTGTTGATGAGAAAGAATACATCAAATGGACGGGAGACGCATAAGGTGACGAATGGCTGGAAAGAGAGCAGAGATTCTAAAAGTAACCGACGTACTCTTGAGTTCAACCTTCTTCCGAAGACTTAAGAAGCTCAACAATAATATCGAAACTTTCATCTAACGAAGAAAGCTCAGCAATCCTCGCGACGCTTGCCGCTTTCAGCCCCATGTCATTCTTAGCATCAACATCGGCTCCAGCATTGAGCAAGGATTTGACAATTTCAAGGCTACCCTGCCTTGCCGCACGATGAAGCGGCGTGTCACCAGCGGAATCGATGGTATTGATATCTGCACCATAGTCGATCAACAGCCTAACTATCCGAGGAGATCTCATGCTAACCGCTGCATCGATGAGGCTAAAATCAGGTTTTGATGACCTAGTTTGGCCTACGTCTAATCCTGAAGAAAGATAATTTTCCAGAGCTTCGAAATCATCAGAATAGACCATACTGTAGGCAGGATTTTTCTTCATGTCTTCCAGCGCGGAATATAATTCGGGGCTGAAGTCCCTCTCGCGAGCCACTTGACCTTGTGCACTCTTCAATTGATCTATATAGCCTAAACTAATATGCGACTCCAAACTTCCATATAAACTTGGCAATGCAGCTAATTCGATCTCATATTCTTGCCTACTAATTTCAAAATTAGCGAGCATAGTGTCCAATTCGGCACGGAGTCTAATATCGTTATAAATTAACTGACTTACAGATGCTTTCTCGACCTCACTAAGAGACAGAGACTCTAATGGTTCACGCCAGAGCAATTCGAATTCACCACCTACAATCAGAGAGATTTTATCTTGGTCTGAGTGGGTTGGTACTTTCAAGGAGTCTCCGGCCAACTCTCTATATTTCTCAAATTCTTTTGAGTTAAAAATTGACTCGGCTATGTCATAAAAATAGCCTGATTCGAATAGATTAAGTGCGCTCATGAAAGCACCTAATTCTTCTTCCTCTTCGTTATCAACTTGCACTAATTTTAGTTTGCTTCTTTGATCTTTTGCCCTTTCATTTTCTTTCTTATCAATAGAAGCGGTTACTTCAGTTAGTTTCACTTGCATTTTGACTGCACTATTATTTTCGATTCGATTGTTATTTTCTTCATTCGAATGACCAAAATACCCAAGAACAACGACAGAGAAACTGATGAAAGAAAAAAGATAAACCACGCTGGTACTTACTTTCCATAAGTTGACTTTAAAATTCCAATTTTTCACGTCTGGATCTCCTTGGGTTATTTCTCAGAAAAATACTATTGTATAAGGGTTGCAGAGGTTACCGGCGTCTTTCCATTCGGCATATCAACCAAGCCGCCTAGCAGGGCACCTGATGTGTAGTTGAATTGAATATTCGTCTCTGCGTGATCAAGGACACTTAACTCTTCCAAGAGAATTGCATAATCTTCAACACACTTAACATGATCTGCAGCCATTTGATTTGACGATCTAGCCTCCGCCTCAGCTAGTTGCGTGCTTACTTGAGATTGCATCCAACTGTACTCAATGCCGCCGATAACCAAAACTATTGGCACCAAAGGTGTCAGCGCAAGTCCACCTACTGCCACAGCAGCTATACTAAATCCAACAGACGTTCCAATAGTTATATTTTGGAGACCCTCGGCTCGCTCCCTACTACTTAGCATTCTGTCATTATGGGCATTTGTGGCCGCCTCTTTGCACAATTGAATTATCATTGCATCATCAGCGTAAGTTTTTGGAACAAAAGTAATCTCTTTTAACCCGGCACTGTATTTACCCATAGAGTTGAAACTATTCATCAGGAGCATCGACGATGCCGCTAGTGCAACTAAAAATCCTCTGTTGCTGAATTTGAAATTGGAGTTTTCTAATCTTTCAGTTTTCATACTCAATATCCTTGTGAGAACTTTATTGATCGCAGGCTCTTCCTACAGACATTTATATAGTTCATAAAAGTGATACTTGATAATTGTGGCGGCATTTATTAGCTCGGATTAAATTTCCTACCAAGTTTCCGGTTAATATGATTTCTCTCTGCTGATCAGATGGATCGCTTGCTTTACTAAAGCCCCAATTAGGCTATATTTTGCTCAGTTTCTCGGCCTAACTAACCGAACAACACGCTGCGGAAAAGGAATACCTATCCCAGCTTTGTCTAGCGCCCCGCTGATTACGTAGTTGGCTTCGAACCTAGCCTCATGAAATTTACGGGTCTGCACCCAGACGCGTGCCTCAATCTCAATCGCGCTGTCGCCGAATTTAGCGATGCCTATTTGCGAGACTCTGTTTGTGCTTAGCCCTTCGATTCGTGACAGGGCGGAACGCACCGCTGAAATTGCGATGTCGACATCGCTGTCGTAGGCGACACCAACAGTAAGCTCGAGTACGGTATCCGCCTGAGAGTTATGGATGATTTCCCCAACGATGTGCTTGTTTGGGATAGTGATAATCTCGCCATCTTCGTTGGTGAGGACGGTATGTGAGAGGTGAACCTCTTCGACAATGCCCCATACGCCTCTCACTCTTATCGTGTCTCCGACGACAAACAGCCGTGTGAAGATGATACTCAGACCCGCGCTGTAGTTTGAGAGCAGGCCCTGTACCGCAAGCCCAGCGCCAAGACCTACTGCGCCGATCGCTCCGATAAAGGGCGTTATCTGAATGCCGATTTTAGGCAGCACGATGATCAGAGTGGCAACAACGACGGTAAGGCGCGCGCTGCTCGAGAAGAATCTGCTTAGGGTAATGTCGAGGTTCTTGCGCTTACAGAGAGCGAGTATGAGCGCACCGACTCTTCTGCTGATAAATAGCCCGATGAGAAAAACGATG
>Ga0209602_1003988_pt1 | contig 11035 bp, 8 predicted proteins | sample COGITO_mtgs_1205_3_FD_184810 | JGI IMG/M metagenome (GOLD analysis project Ga0209602, IMG submission 184810) | Pelagic marine microbial communities from North Sea - COGITO_mtgs_120524 (SPAdes) (version 2) | ecosystem: Environmental > Aquatic > Marine > Epipelagic ...
GGCACTCATTTCTGTGGATGAATTGGAAGCGGACTGGCGTCCGCTTTACCGTTTGGCCTGGGCGGATTTTCACCGGTTCATGAAGGGCTGGAGCCCCGGACACTGGAAATTGAGCGATTATAGCGAACGGGTGACCCGAGAGGTCATCGGATCCCTCTCAGTATGATCCTGCTCGCTGATCTTAGGGGACTGACGGAGTGTGCGGTGGATGCTGCCCTGGCTGCCGGAAAGGTGATCCAAGGTTATTGTGGCGGGGAGGTGGAAGTGTTACCAAAAAAAGGTGGAGACACTTTGGCATCTCAGGTGGTCACAGAAGTGGACCGCAAAGCCCAGGATGCAATTCTAGAAGTTCTACGACCAAGCATAGATCAGTATAACTTGGCCCTTCTTACGGAAGAGAGCGAGGATGATGGCTCTCGGTTCCAGCAGGAATACTTTTGGTGCATTGATCCGTTGGATGGCACCCTCGCATTTAGTGAAGGGAAGGATGGATATGCTGTATCGATCGGATTGGTCGCCCGCGATGGATCTCCGCAAATCGGAGTGGTCTATGATCCCGTGAGAGAGGTTCTTTGGCAGGCGGCTAAGGGGCAGGGGCTGCAAAGAAATGGCCAAGATTGGAAGGTCACAGATTCAAGTAATACTCTTACTTTCACTTATGACCGAAGCTTTGAGGTCCACCCACAATTCTTATCCTTGTGCGATGTATTGTGTGAAGTTGGGCGGAAGTTTGGACTTAAAGATATTCAAGCCATCCAGTTTGGCGGTTCGGTCATGAATGCTATGCATGCCCTGGAGAACCGGCCCGGTTGTCACCTTAAACTTCCCAAGCCCGAGGCGGGCGGGGGAAGCCTCTGGGATTATGCTGCCACCGCCTGCATCTTTGAGGAAGCAGGGGCCTGGGCGACAGATGTATTTGGTCGACCCCTTGAGCTCAATCGCAAGGAATCCACCTTCATGAATCATAGGGGCGTGCTTTACGCGTCAAATCCTGAACTAGCTGCTGCGATTAGCCAGTCCCCCTTCTTCATGTAATAAAAATTGATTCTTTGAAGCACCCCAATGAATTTCTTGGGTGGGCTGGTTCTGTGAAGTAGGCTGCGTGACGCAAATCAACAGGCTTTTGACGCAAAAATTAACAATAAACATTTGTGACTCCAAAGATAATGGAGTCTTATAAAAAAGATGCCCAGTTGGTTTCCATATTTGCTTGTGTTTTGCTTTCCCTTGGTGGTTTTTTCGGAGTCCCTTAATTTCAATCGGGATGTCCGGCCTATTCTTTCTGAAAATTGTTTTTATTGCCATGGGGTCGATGGCAACAAGAGAGAGGCGGACCTGCGACTCGACCGCAGGGAGGATGCAATCGAGGGGGGGGCCATCGTGCCGGGAGATTTGGAAGACAGTGAAATGTACCACCGGATTCACTCGACCGAAGAGGACGAAATCATGCCTCCTCCCGATTCCAACCGGATCTTGTCTTCCGAGCAGAAGAAAATCTTGGAACAATGGATTTTGGAGGGTGCCAAATTCGAAAAGCACTGGGCGTTTGTAGCACCCGAGCAAAAGACGCCCCCCAAAGTGAAGCAGGTCGAATGGGTTCGCAACCCCGTCGATTCCTTTGTGCTCCAAAAACTGGAGGAAAACAATCTAACTCCCAGCCCTGAGGCAAGGAAGGAAACGTTGATCAAACGTCTCTATGCCGACCTCATCGGTCTCCCGCCTACTCCACAGGAAGTGGATGCATATTTGCTCGATTCCTCCTCAGACGCGTATGACAAAGTGGTCGATCACTTACTGGCCAGTCCGCATTACGGAGAGAGAATGGCTCTGGAATGGTTGGACGCCGCCCGCTATGCAGACAGCAATGGCTTTCAGTTCGATGGAGGAACCTACCAATGGATTTGGAGAAACTGGGTCGTTCAGGCTCTCAATGAGGACATGCCTTTTGATCAGTTTACCATTTGGCAACTCGCAGGAGATCTTCTGCCAGATGCCAGCACGGAGCAGAAAATAGCCAGCGGGTTCAATCGCAACCATCTGAACAACGGAGAGGGCGGGGCTATTCCCGAGGAGCAGCGCTTTGTGATTTTGTTCGACCGAATGGATGTCACCTCCACCACCTGGCTGGGGCTGACCATGGCCTGTGCTCAGTGTCATGATCATAAGTATGACCCCATTACTGCCCGGGACTACTATGGCATGATGGATGCGTTCAATCATGTTTCTGAAAGCGGACGTCCTGGCAAGCAGTCTAAAAGGGTACGGGTGGCTGCTCCTTTTATCGAGCTGCCGACCGAGGAAAATAAAATCAAAATTAAGGAGTTTGAGGATCGGATTGCCAAGCTCAGGCAGGAATCTCATGAAAAGGTTCGATTCGATCCCAACGCCTCCCCCTTGCCTCGACGAAATGGTCCGATGCAGGCTCGTTTTATCCGGGTTACCAACGATACTCCCAAAGGAGTGCTCCACCTTGCAGAAGTGGAGATTTATTCCGGGGGAGTGAACCTGGCCTTGGACGCTCAAGCCTCCCAGAGTAGTCAGTTTGGTGATGCCTCAGCCAATCGGGCGATTGATGGTAATACCAATGGGGAGTTTGGCCAAAAGTCCGTCACTCATACCAAAGACGAAACCATGCCTTGGCTGGAAATTGATCTTGGTTCGGAAAAAAGAATGGATCAGATTAAGGTCTACAACCGGCGGGACAGGTTGGAGCACAGGCTTCAAAATTTTTGGGTGGTTGCTTACAACGCCAAGCGAGAGCCTCTATGGGCAACCCGCGGAGAAAAGGCCCCGATGCCCATCTGGGAAGCGGATTTGCCCCAAAGCTTTGAGGAATTCAGCAAGGAGCAAAACCGGACCCTGCAAACCTTCATCCAGCAAAATGATCCCAAGAAGGTCAAAGCTGCCCAAAAGCAGATCAAGAAATTGGAAAAACAACTGGCGAACTACAAGGGGGATCAGGTGCCCAAAGTCATGGTGATGAACGATGCCAAGAAGCGCCCGACCCACATCCTCAATCGGGGTGAATACCTGAACAAGGGAGAAGAAGTTTCCTTTGCCACCCCGGCCTTTCTTCCCCCCATAAGCAAGGATCTTCCCAGGAACCGGCTTGGTTTCGCTCAATGGCTGGTTTCCCGTGAGCACCCGCTAACCTCCCGGGTGCAGGTAAACCGGATGTGGCAAAGGTTTTTTGGTGTAGGCTTAGTCAAAACATCGGAAGACCTGGGTGTGCAAAGCGAGTATCCCTTGCATATGGACCTGCTCGACTGGTTGGCGGTGAAATTTCAGGATTTAGGCTGGAGCCAAAAGAAAATGCACCGTCTCATCGTGACTAGTTCCACTTACCGCCAGTCCAGTCGTATGAACCAGTGGCAGCGGGAAAACGATCCCGATAACCGGCTCGTCAGCCGGTCGAGCCGTTTTCGTATGCCCTCGATGGTTCTTCGGGACTGGGCTCTTGCCAGTTCGGGTCTTCTGCAAAGACAACTCGGAGGAAGCCCGGTATATCCCTATCAGCCGGAAAAGGTTTGGGAAGCACTTGCCGTAAATAAGGGTCGAACCTTTGATTACCCGAACTCGCAGGGTGACGATCTTTACCGGCGCAGTCTTTATACCTTTTGGCGGCGTACTATTGGACCGGTCAATATGTTTGACTCGTCGGACCGTCAGGCTTGCCGGGTCAAGCCCGGACAAACTTCTACGCCACTCCATGCCCTGACCACCCTCAATGATCCGACTTGGGTGGAAGCAGCCCGTTTTCTTGCCGAGCAGGTGATGCAGGAAAAGGACGAACTTCCCGAGCGGATCGAATATGCATTCCGTCTGGTCAACTCTGAGATCCCATCACCCAGCAAACTTGATATTCTGAAAGCGGCTTACGAGGAGCAGGTAAATATCTATCATAAAAGCCCTGATGATGCAGAAAAACTGCTCGCGGTGGGAGACAAGAAACGCAACCCCAATTTGCCCCTGCCTGAGCATGCAGCCCTGACCAATCTATGCTTGGCTATTCTCAATCTCGACCAGTCCCTTACCCGCGAATAATTTTATAGCCATGAGCCTGTCCACCGATCCTTGTTTTACCCAACTTGAAACCCGTAGAAGTTTTCTCGGCAAAAGTTCCACGGGGGTGGGCCTGGCGGCTCTTGCCGGTCTTCTCAGCCAGGACAGAGCCTTGGGTGCAACCATCGGAAATTACTCCTTTCCCAATTTTCCTCCCCGGGCCAAGCGGGTGGTTGTGCTTTGGCAGGGCGGGGGCCCATCCCACATCGACTTGTTCGACCCCAAGCCTATTCTTACCAAGATGGCGGGCCAGGATATCCCTAATTCCGTGCGTGGAGATACCCGCCTCTCGACCATGTCTTCAAACTACAAAGCATGGCCCTGCGTGCCCGAGATCAAGCCTTATCAAAAATACGGGCAGTGCGGTACCGAGATGAGCACGATGCTCCCCAATCTGGGTGGATTGGCGGATGACTTTTGTTTGGTCCGAAGCCTCCATACCGAAGCGGTCAATCATGCTCCAGGTGTCACCTTCATGCTTACTGGTTCGCAGATTCCTGGCCGTCCCAGCATGGGGGCCTGGCTCACTTACGGTCTGGGCAGTGAATCGGAAGATTTGCCCGCCTATGTGGTGATGACCTCTTCGGACAAAGAAAAAACCTGTGGGCAATTATTTTACGATTATTACTGGGGCAGTGGTTTTCTTCCCAGTAAGCACCAGGGAGTAAAGTTCAATAGTGCCGGGGCTCCTGTTCCCTACCTGAATAACCCAACTGGTATGTCTCGCCAGGGCCGCCGTTCTTTACTCGACAAGTTGTCCACGCTAAACCTCGAACACTATGCGCAATATGGAGACCCGGAGATTCAGACCCGTATCTCCCAGTACGAGATGGCCTTCCGGATGCAGACGAGCGTTCCGGAACTACTCGATTTCAAGAAGGAGCCCGAACATGTGATTAAACGCTATGGCCCGGATGTGGAACAGCGCGGAACTTTTGCCAATAATTGCCTGACCGCCCGTCGCCTACTGGAGCGTGGTACCCGCTTCGTCCAGTTGATGCATTCCGGATGGGACCAGCATAGCAACCTGTTTGGCCAGTTGGAACAACAGTGCGTAGATACCGATGCTCCTTCCGCAGCCCTCATTCAGGACCTTAAGGATCGGGATATGCTCAAGGACACTCTGGTGATCTGGGGAGGTGAATTTGGCCGCACTCCATTTGGGCAGTACAATTCCGGCGACTCCAAAAAGCCAACGGGTCGGGATCATTTTGGCCGTGCCTTCAGCTGGATTATGGCCGGAGCCGGAATCAAGCCCGGTTCTGTGTATGGGGAGACCGATGAGTTTGGGTGGAACATAACCAAGGGAGCTATCCATGTGCATGACATCCAGGCGACTATTTTGCACCTATGTGGGATCGACCATGAGAAACTTACCTTTCGTTACCAGGGTCGGCAATTCCGCTTGTCCGATGTCCACGGTCATGTGGTCAAAGGCTTGTTCAGTTGAAAATCTTTTACCACCATATCTAATTTTTAAATTTATGAAAAAATTCAGTCCTTTGTTGTTCGTTCTTCTTTGTCTACCTGTGCTTGTCACAGCCAATCCATTTTCCGAGCTTTATTATTACCGTGCGGTGGAATCCGGCCCAGCCAAGATATTGGAATGTGATCTTGCGGTATATGGCGGTACGCCTGCCGGAGTAGCCACGGCCATTCAGGCTGCAAAAATGGGTAAGAAGGTATTGTTTTTTTCTTTTAATCATTTTGTGGGTGGTCTGACTTCCGGTGGCCTCACTTCAACCGATGTGGGAACGAAAAAATCCATTGGTGGTTTGGCGAAGAAGTTTTATAACCAAGTCGGTCGAATCAGGGACTTTTCTCCATCTGCGGCGGAAAAACTTTATCTTACCATGCTCGAGGAAGTCGGGGTGGAAGTGTTTTTTCGACGCTGTTTGGTATCGGTGGAGAAGGAGGGTTCGCGAATTGTTTCTGCCACGATGGATACCGGAGAGACGGTCCAGGCAAAGGTCTTTGTCGATGCCACCTACGAGGGTGATCTCTTTGCGGCCGCTGGAGTTTCCTACTATGTGGGCAGGGAGCCTTCCGCCACCTACGGCGAATCCGTTGGCGGGCAATGGCAAACGCTTTCCTATAGGGATGTTTACCAGTTTTGTCGGTTGCCGATCAGCCCCTATGTGGTGCCGGGTGATCCGAGTTCGGGCCTGCTTCCTGAAATATCGTCCGATCCGGCAGGCAAGCCAGGTGAAGGCGATTTTCGCGTTCAGGCCTACAACTTCCGAATGCACCTCTCCAACAGACCAGGTAAAATCTCTTTCCCTAAACCGATTGGGTATGACCCCCATCGCTACGCCTTACTGGGGCGGTTCCTAAATTTTGATTCCGGGCTCCGCTGGACTTTGCATTACACGGTGACTCCCATGACGGATGGTCCTGTGCAGATGCGCAATGGCGATTCAAACAATGCCGGGAGTTTCTCCAGCGATTATATCGGTGGGAACCACCGTTGGCCCGACGGCACCTATGAGCCGGTTTCCTTTGCCCAGCTTCCACCTCCCCGCCGTGGTCTGCCCGTTTCCCTTCTCAATCTTTATGAGCTAAGGGAAGATATCTTTCAGGACCATGTCTCCTATCAATTGGGACTTCTTTATTTCCTGGCCAATGATCCACAGGTTCCTGAAAAGCTTAAGGAAAGGGTCAACCGTTTCGGTTTGGCCCCAAAGGAATTCAAGGAAACAGGTCATTGGCCGCATCAGCTTTATGTGCGTGAAGGGCGCCGCATGCTTTCTGACTATGTCATGACTCAGGCAAACTGTGAATCCAAACGAACTGTGGATGATTCCATTGGGCTGGCCTCCTACCCAATGGACTCACACTCCTGCCAGCGCGTAGTCGTTAAGGAAAAGGGAATCATGACGGTTCGCAACGAAGGTAATACGGGTTACAAATGCCCCAAGCCTTATCCAATCGCCTACCGCTCCATTGTGCCCAAGAAAGAAGAATGCACCAACCTGCTCGTTCCACTCTGCTTGTCCGCATCGCATGTTGCCTATGGCTCCATTCGGATGGAGCCTGTGTTTATGATCATGGGTCAGAGTGCGGGCATTGCCGCCAGCCTGGCCATGGACGCGGGTGTTCCCGTGCAGGACATTGATATGAAAAAATTCCGCCAACGCCTCGAATCAGAGAAGCAGGTCTTGTATCATTGATCTCTGTACTCCATTTCATACCGTTGGAGAAAATTTTATCTACAGGCAGTGGGAAAGCTAAACCATGAATCAGACTGATGGTTCGACACTTGGCATTGAGGCGACTAACAAGAGCCAATGACTAAGTGTATACAGAACTTCATCTTTTGGGCTACATTCCTTGGCTTGTGCATCTCTTGGCTTCGGGCTAATGAACCAAAACCCAATATTATTTTCATTCTTGCTGATGATCTTGGATATGGAGAGATCGAGGCACTGGATCCTGGGCATGCCCAAATACCCACTCCCTCTGTTAACCGGTTGGCAGAAGAGGGAATGATTTTTACTGATGCCCATACCAGTTCATCCGTGTGCTCACCTACCCGTTACAATTTTTTGACAGGTCGTTACAACTGGCGGACGAGGTTGCAGAAATTTGTCATTGGGGACGGAGAACCTCCACTTATCGCTAAGGATAGAAAAACCATCGGTCACCTGTTTCAAGAGCAGGGTTACCAAACGGCTATCTTTGGCAAGTGGCACCTTGGCTTTCAGTTTGTTCTCGCAGAAGGAGCAGAGAAGCGCCCCAAGAAGAAGGGCAAAGCCAAGGATACCGATGACTCTTATTTGCTTTCTCAATACCCCGTTGGATCCAAAGTCTTGGATGGCCCGATCACCCGGGGGTTTGATCAATATTACGGCTTTCATCATGCCCGCAGTATGAGCAGTGTCATCCGGGGAGATAAAATTATCCGGGAGGACCCTATGGTGGAGATGCTTCCGAAATTAAATCAAGAAGTATCGGAATACATAGATGCCAAGGCCAAGGATGCAAAAAACGGTAAGCCCTTCTTTATCTTCATGCCCTTGAGTTCCCCTCATTCTCCGGTGGTTCCAAGCAAGAAGTTTAAGGGATCCACCAAGCTTGGGGATTATGCAGACTTTGTTTCCCAGACGGATCACTCTGTGGGGGTGGTGCTCGATGCTCTCGATCGAAACGGTATCCGGGGAAATACCATTGTGGTCTTCTCTTCTGATAATGGATCGGCTGGTTTTTCCAGGCAGGTGGAAAAGAATGCACCGAGCCACCGTTGCAGTGGGCCTTTGCGAGGGCGAAAGGGCAGTCTTTGGGATGGAGGGCATCGCGTGCCATTCGTACTCAGTTGGCCGGCTAAAGTAAAGCCTGGTAGCGAAACAGATCAACTGGTCTGTCTCGGTGATTTTCTGGCAACGATGGCCGATTTGCTGGCGGTGGAATTACCGGATGATATGGGAGAGGATAGTGAAAGTTTTCTTCCCGCTCTCTTTGAAGAGCCAATTCAAAACCCCCGAAAGGTTATCGTACATCATGATATAGCTGGCAGGTTTTCTATTCGGCAGGGACAATGGAAATTACTGCTTAAGAGTTTAGGTGCCAATCAAGAGCAGCTCTATAATTTGAAAGAGGATCTGGGCGAAAGTACCAACCTTGCAAGGAACTATCCAAAGAAAGTGAAGGAGCTACTGGCCTTACTGGAGGAACAGGTGGCCAATGGCAGGAGCACTCCCGGTGCTTCTCAAAAAAATGATGTAAAGATAGATCTTTGGAAGATTGCAGGTAAATAAGTGGATTCATCCAAAATCAAAAATATTTTCTGGGATGTGGATGGGGTCCTTGCCGATCTCAACTATGCCTACTACCATTTTCTGACGGGTCATCCAAAATACCGCGAGCAATACGAGGGCTTGAAATGGGAACAATTGCCCGAGGTTCTTCCGATTCTTCCTGAGTACGGTGCCTTGGAATTGAAGACTCATCCGGAACATGGCAAAGAGATGGACCGGGACTTCTGTGCCGATCAGAAGTTTTTCCGAGATCGTCCACTGTACCCTGGGGTGATCGAATCACTCAAAGAATTAAATGAGCGTGGATACCGACAGTTCACCATGTCGGCGACCTTTGATGTAGAAGCTAAAAAGGCCTACTTAGAGGATGTCCTTGCCCCGGTGGCTGACTTCTTAACCATTGAGTGTGTGGAGCATGGAGAGTTCATGCACGACACGGCCAAAAGGGACAGCTTAGTAGCTTGCTATCAAAAATACGGACTTTTGCCCGAAGAGACCATCCTGGTGGATGATCGGATTTATAACCTGCATGCGGCAATTGATTCAGGTGCTCGCCCCGTACGAATGCGATGCGAATTTACCACTGATTTGACCGGTGATCTCTCCTTGGTTCCTGAATTCCCAAGCGTTCCTGCATTCAGGGATTGGCTAATTGGTAGCTAATTTTTGATGATCCAAAATTAGCGTTTAAATATTTAGGCAGCTAGCAATCTCAATGATTGCATTCGTTCTATAAAAATAGTTATAAAACAATAAATAATTATTGATAAACAATAAAAATTAATTGACTTAGGGAGAAATATTACTTTGTTCATGATCTATGAACAGAGATCAAGTAAACCTACCTAACCAATCGGATCGTATCCGATCCTTATCGAAAAAACTTATCCCATTCTGTTGGCTGGTCATCTTCTCAATAATTGGCGGAGTAGCGGTGGCAGGAGTGAAATTAAAAAGTAATGAATCCACCTCTTTTCTTTTTGATGGATTAATTGGATCGATGATATTTTCTGCCCTGTTTTGGATTTGCCTAACTTTTCTCATTATTCGATTCCTGAAAAGTTGTGCGCGTGACGGTATTTTTTCGCAATCGGGAGCCACCAGTATTCGATGGATTGGACTGCTTATTCTTGCTAAAGCAATCCTTTCCTTAATTGGTAAATCTGGAGCCCTCGCTTACCTGTATTCGACTGAGGCTTCGCAGTTAGCGTTTTTTATTCCCTCGATCACTTCTTCGATCACAAAAATTATGATGGGAGTTTTTCTGCTGATAATTGCGAGAATTATTACGGTGGGTATGAGTTTGGAAAAAGATGCGAAACTCACCATTTAAAGGGAACTCAACAATTTTACTATGAGTATAAATGTTAAACTGGATGTTCTGATGGCCCAAAGGAAAATGAGGCTAAATGAGCTTGCGGCGTTTGTGGGTATTACCGATGCCAATTTATCGATTCTTAAAACGGGAAAAGCCAAGGCAATCAAGTTCTCCACCCTGTGTGCCATCTGCAAGGCTTTGGATGCACAACCCGGAGATTTATTGGAGTATATCAATGATGAGAAGAATCCAACATGAAGGAGTTCCCCTGTTCAATCATTCCTTGTTTATTTAATCATCTGAATGCACGAAGCTTACCCTTTAACGAAACCCCGCGATTATCATGAAAATTCTATCCCTCTCTTTTTGTTTGGCTTCACTCATTCTTGTTAGTGCAAGTTCTTTGTTGGTGTGTTCCCTTCATGCTACTCCACCTCCACGCCAACTGTTCCCGAAATTTGAAGCACCGGGGGCGGAGGTGCAGCCAGTTGCTTATGCCAAGACAATCCCGCTTCGCAGTCTTATGAAGAAAGTCCAGCGTCTCGCCAACGAGGTGCAGCCTGAAAATAATCAGGCTCAGCTATTGCCCATAATCGTTGGGGGTTTTCTTGGCGATCCCACTCTTTCTTCTGTTTCTCCAGATCATTCGAGTACCGTCATTTTTTTTGATGATTCACAGGAAAAGAATGCTACCATTCTCGGAATCTTTAGATTAAACCCCAATAGCCCGATACCTGCCCAAATCAAAACTCAGGGATTATCCGTGAAGGAAATTGAGGGCTGGGTCATGGTTACCAATAAGCCTGGGTTGTTGGAGCAAATAACGGACTGGTCATCCATTATCAGGTTTGCTGAGTGGCAGCCCCCCACTACGGTTGAGTTTGGCTGCTTACTTAAAACC
>Ga0209602_1003990_pt1 | contig 11031 bp, 8 predicted proteins | sample COGITO_mtgs_1205_3_FD_184810 | JGI IMG/M metagenome (GOLD analysis project Ga0209602, IMG submission 184810) | Pelagic marine microbial communities from North Sea - COGITO_mtgs_120524 (SPAdes) (version 2) | ecosystem: Environmental > Aquatic > Marine > Epipelagic ...
TTCAAAATCGGCAGCAACAGTAATCGAATCTGTGTCTGCATCGCCTATTGTAATGTTACCACCTAATGTAAGATTACCTGTAATTTCTGTGTCACCTGTAACAACAAGTGTAGTGCCGTCAAATGTTAAGTTAGCACTATCTTCTAGTTCCCCGTCTGTGCCTGCTAGTAATACTCTACCTGATGTTAAATCACTTACAGTCAAGCTAGGAGCTACAACATCACTTAGTATATCTATAATGCCAGTGCCAGCAGCAAGTAATTCTAAATTTGCGTTAGAATCATAAGTTTCAATTCTATTGCCATTAATTGCAATTGCAGAGAGTTTTAAATTTCCGTTTGGGTCAACTTCAACATTTTCACCAATAGTAGTTGTGCCACCACCACCACCAATTTGTGTATTACCACTATCGTCAATTACAATATCGTCGTCACCAATAGTAGTTGTACCACCGGTACCTGCACCAATTTTTAAATTTTCATACGGTAAACTAACAATTTCAGTTCCGCCTGTTCCAGCTCCAACAATAACAGATCCAAATTGTGTACCGCCTGATGCTGATAGACCTAATCCACCTTCATAAACTGCACCTTCTATATAAACAACATTACCAGTTAATCCAGAAGGTAAGTTATCTCCAATGAAGTTTAGTACACCTGATTGATAATCAAAGAACCATTCGTCGTTGTTTCCAGAACCAGCAGCAAATATTTTTGTTCCTGTTGAAGCTGGACTAGCTGCACCTGCACTATCAATGTACACGTTTACTTGATATGTAGCACCAAACTGTGGAGGGATCCAGTTTTCGTATCCTGTTTTCCAAGTTCTATTTGGAGTAGCAGTTGCGTCTTGTGTACACTCGGCTGTATAAAGTGCTACAGGTGCAGCAGCAGTTAACGGTTTTATGTTAGGTACGCTGCCACTATCAGCCCATAATTGATCTGAACGCAATAGCAATCCACTTGATATACTTTCATTAACAGCACTTTTAATGCTATTGACGTCAGTTTTAGCTACACCATAACCTACTTTTTTCCAAAGCCAGTCAATTTTTTGTATGTCACTTATTGCCATTTATTTCAACCTTACGATATCGAAAGTGCTGTAACACTTTCGCCTGCTGCTAATGCTATTCTTACTAACACAACGTTACCTGTTGCATCTGTCATGTTTGCTGTACCTAGTGTCATCGAAAACGATCCACTAAGTGATTGCCCTGGAATTATTCTTTCACCTGGGTTTACTGCACACCCATTTGTGTTTGTAGGTGATCCTGATGCACCCGGAAGTCCTACACCATTATAAACTCCTGCACACTCTAACCAGCCGTTGATTGTACTACTACCATCAATTCCTGATCCAGGAGCAGCAATGAAAACACCTGTTACACCTGTTGAACTTGTAATATTAATATCAAAGTTTGCAACAACTTGACGTCTAAATGCCATTGTAAAATATTGTGTACCTGTATCGCTACTTCTGTCTGGTCCTACTGGTAATAAGACACTAAAATCATCAATGTTATGTTCTAGCACACCGTACCTTATTGTTGCTTCTTGTGTTCCAGCTACGCCAGGATCTGCTGATTCAGTATATATGCTATTTGTATAAAAGTTTGTTGAACTATTGTATGCAGGAGTGTTTGTTGTATCTGCGTTAAAGTCAAATATTCTTACAGCATCATCACTAAAGCCTGTACCTAAACTTGCACTTACGTCGATTGCAGTTTCATTTATTCCTGATTGTGATGCACTATGGACTTGAATTACTTCTGGTAAGCTAACATATGAACTATATCCATTAACATTACGGACTCTATATCTTAGTTGCTCTGAAACTCTTGTATTGCTTGCATTAATATTAACAACTAAATCTCCAAAGGCATATGCTCCACCTACACCTGTATCTGCATTAGGTATGCCTCCTGTTAACATTGAGGGTGTTCCGTCTACATCGCTATAATCAAAGTTTTGTTCTACGATACCGCTACCACTTCCTTCAGTATCTGTTCCGCTTGTAACTTCTACAACATCAGATATGTTTGCATATGTTTGACCAACTAAGTTAGTTGCTGTTGTTCCACTAAGTGTTAAACTTGCACCTGTGTTGTAATGAGGTACTCCGCTAACATAACGAAGAGTTCCGGCTACATTTTCTGTTAGGGTGCCGCCTGTTGCAGTAGGATTAGTAGTGATATCGTCTTTAACAAATACTACTGTGTTTGTATCACCAGTAGCATCATGGCTAAGTTGAAAACTATTAATGCCTTTCGGAGTAGATGCATTAGATTTACTTACACGAGCTTTGAACCCGCTGTATAGTCCTGGATGGTATATACTAGAAGAAAAACTTGTAGAGCTGCCACCTGCATTTAGCAAGTTGTAGTCTTGTTCATCTGTAATTGTTACACTGTCTGTTGTACCTGTGTTATCAGCTGCACTTAATCCTATTGCTCCGTCGGCTGTACCGTTGACTATAGCACTTAATGTTCCTGCTGCTGCATTATATGCAAATGTACTTGTAGCACTAGTCTGAATATTACCAGCTGCACTTTCTATTCTAGATATATTGTCACCTGCATTTAATCCAGATGTACCGCTTGTGTTGTCAGTTGCACTAGCTGCAAGTTTAGGACTTGTACCTTGTGTGCCTGTGATACTAATAGTTTTTGTGCTTAGTCCTTGCGGAGCAGCAATATTTGGATCATAGACTTTTAAGCTAGTAGTTGTTGACAATGGAAATATACCAGGTGTAGCAGTTGTATGCGTTAACAAAGTAAGTGTTAATGTATCATTGCCGGTACCTGTGTTTGTAGCAGCGCCCCAAGTATGTTGCAATCTGCTTCCTGATACTCCGCCTGGATCGCTATCACTAGCAATGCTGTCTAGTGACGAACCATCACCCCAGTTCATTGAATAGGTAACAGCAGCCATTGTTGTGTTTGTTGTTATGTTTTGTAAGTATAAGCTATCACCTTCAATAACGTATTTGTCATTACCGGTAATAGCACTGCCACCCGATGCTGCTCTGTAAAGGCCAAATGCCATAACAGGATCTGCTGTGTAAATTATTACATAATCTTCCTGAGTAGCACTAGCTTCGCTACCATAACCAGTACCATTATTATTAAACGCACGTACAATTACAGTATATGGTGATCCTGTATTACTTGTATATGTATGACTAGGTGTACTGTCAGTAGTGTTTAATGTTACATCACCGTCGCCCCATGTAATATCGTATCTATTTGAATTACCGTCTACTGTTAAGTTTAATGTAACTGTTAACCCTTCACCGCCTGCTAATGGTGATCCAGTAAATGATACACTTCTTACAAAAGTGTTGTTAGCAACATTACGCATTGTTTCGTTAAGTTGATCAAATGCTTCGGCTATATCTTCTGCAGGATCCAATCCAACATACGCTCCGTCGGTATATGTTCCGTCTGATGGTGTTCCGACAACAATTTGATCACCTATCAAAGATGAAACAGTGTTACCTATGTTTGTATCTACATATGCTTTTACACTTTGTTGTGTTGCTAATGCTGATGCACTATCACTTACAAGATCGTCTTCGTCTAATATATTATCAATTGATACACCTGCATTAACTCTAAAGTTGCCTTGTACTTGTATTTGTCCTGTACCAGCTGCGGAAAATGTTAAATCACTGTTACTTGCTGTAGTTTGAATAGTGTTACCGTCAATAAGAATGTCATCATCTATAGTAACTGCTCCTATAGATAAGTCAGCTTGTACAATAACCTTTCCAGTGCCAGCAGTTTTAATAAAAATATCGCTGTTTGACTGTGTTGTTTGTAAGGTGTCGCCTGTAATTAATAAGTTTGCATCAATTAATGCACTTTCAGCTTCTGTTAATCCGCCAAGTTCACCTACAAGCTCGCCTTCGGGCAATTGAAATACTTGTAAACTACCATTACCAGAATCTTTCAATTCTATATTACCTAGTGTAATAGTTTGACCAGATAGATAAATGTCACGCCATCTTTTGTCTATAGAACCTAAGTCATATGTTTCTGTAGTATCTGGAAGTATATGACTTGCTATATCTGCATTAATTGTAATACTATCTGTATCTGCATCACCTAATGTTAAATTACCGTCAGCAGTAATGCTTCCAGTAGCATGTATGTCACCTGTTACTTCTACGTTACCATTTAAATTAATAAAATCTGTAGCTGTAGCAGGTGCAACATTAACATCACCTACTGTTGTTGTAATTAAACTATTATTTAGAGAAAGATCGTCTACAAGTAAAGAACCTGAACGAATGTCGGTTGCATTAATTGTTCCTGTAACGTCTAGTTCATATCCAGGTGAACCGTTTATAATACCAATTTTAGGATTCGCTGGGTCTGATGTTACATCAAAGTAAATTAAATTACTATTAATAGCTAGGTCCTCATCACGTAAGAGATTACTCTTAAGTAACGGACCTGAAATTCTTCCTACGTTGGCCACATCAGCTCCTCAATAAACGGCGATCCTGTCGCTCCAACCACCTTACCTTGCGGGTTGACCACAGTTTGACCTGCAACTTAGACCAACTACGTTGCATTAATAGTATTTATCCAATCAAAAAAATAAGAGCTAATAAGCCCTTATTTCAAAATCATTACTTTAAAGTAGTTTAAATGCACTATTTGTCAAAATTATGTAGTACTGTTATATCTTTTCCGGTAGGAGGAGCAGTTCCAAAATCTAAATACCAGCCAGCTACTTTGCCTGCCGGATTTTGTGCTAATGTGTAGTTTGTTGTAGGAATTTGGAATACATTTTCAATATAAACAAAAATACTTCTTGGATTATTAGCAAAACTTAATGGATTTTCTACGTCTTGATTATCTAATGGTCCGAATAATGTTTCAATATCGTCTGCTCCAGTAAACGTTTGTTGATTAATAGCTGTTGCTGTACCCATGCGTATCTTTTTCCAACTGCCACCTTGATAAAATTCTAATTTTCCGTCAATAGGATCACCCGGTGATGATTGTATAAGATAGCGCATCATACCTTCTTCTGGTACAAGAGGTCTAGTTGTAGCATCTCCTCTTGGTACTCTAACACTTTTAGGAGTATCTAATACAATTTCATCATTAATGCCTTTAACAATTATGCCTCTGCCATTTATGTTCTTTATATTAGTAACTTGCTTCTTATAAAATTTCATTTTAGATATCCACGTAGCTTAGTGTTGCAACTAAATTATTAGGTGATCCGCTTAAAACTTGCATACTGTCACCTGCTTCTAACACAAGTTTTTCTGTATCCATTACAAATGTTTCTCCGGCTGATATAGGTAATGCATTGATTATCATATTAGACGGACCAAGTGAGCCACCACTTTCAACTAAATGAGCAGTAAGTGTTGTTTCGCCTGCTGTATCATCTGCTGGATCTGCGTTTGCTGTATTTGTAAAAATTACTGTTGTAATAACGTATGTCTTATCAGCAGGAACTAGAAGCAATGTTGATGCGCTGCTTGTTAAACTTAGATTTGCTAATGCCATTTCTTATTTTCCTTAAAATATTAGTGCAAACAATGCAGCAGTTTTTCTACTTACAAGGTCGCCTTGTCTAGTTGGTGTTATAAATTTTAGTCCTGTATCTTTTACATCAGCTTCATCATGATATATTTTTGAACCTGCAGATGGAGAAGCAGGTGCACCAGCACCATTTTCATCTATATGTAACGAATCTGGTATACGAACACTACCACCTGCTGTGCCAACTAGAACTAAATCGTCACCGCTATTTGTTGAAGAAATTGTGCTTCCTTCAAATTTAAGATCATACATAAATGCTTCTGCTGTACCTACAACTAAACGATTAAACCCGTCTACTTGTAATCTACATACACTCGGTACTGCTGTATTGTCAAAATCTTCAGCTGCTACTAGTGTATCACCTTGTCTAATTTGTGACGGAGGGTTCTGTCCTGAAAATTGTGTAACATAATCAACTACCCATTTACTATTAGGTATGTCATCGTCATCTACAACATAGTTTTCATAGTCAGCGGCGGCGGCACGTAATGGATTATTACCTGCATCAAATTGAATTGCTCCGCCGCCACTGTCTATACTGTTTGTTTGAATACCAGCAATGCTTGAAAGACCATTGCTGTCAACTTTTTTAAAACTAAATGCACCTAAACCTTGTGTACCAGTTACGTCATCTTCGTATGGTGCTGATTCGTCCCATACCATCATAGCATCAGGCAAACTGCCTCTTACAATTTGTAATCCTGACCACTGCTGAACTCCTACTCCAGGTGTAACACCTGCACCAGTTTCTCCGTAGTTAACTCTAACGATGCGATCTTCTACATCTAGTTCTGTTGTATTCAATGTTGTTTGTTCACCTTGGACTAACAAATCACCTGTTATAATAACTTGACCCTCATCTACGCCTGTGTTTAACGTAATGTTACCGCCTGGCTGTACTGCAATTTTATAATTACTATTAGGTATATCAAGTATTTTAGTCATTAGTTATTCCTATAAACAAACTTAGCTAAATGCGTCTACTGCTGCGCCTGAATCAGCTGCACCAGGATGTACGCCTGCTGCCCAACGAACTTTACCAACATCTGTTGTTCCGCCTTCATACTGAATTTTTCTACCGTATAAACGTGTAACTTGTACTGTTGTTGAATCATCTAAAACAGCATCAATTCGCATTTCACCAGCAACTAATGCAGCATTAGCTTTGTTAACTAATGTTAATACTTCTGTTGTTGAGCCATTTGTAACTGTAAATTTATTTGATGATCTTTGGTTTACAATCCATGCATCAGTTGTTGCTTCTGAGCCACCTGTAAAAAAGTGACGAGTCACTTTAATTGATCCTGCATCGTTGCCAAAATATTTCTTATTTAGTGGTCTTCCCATTTGTTTCTCCTTTAAAAACGTTCTAGGTTTACGCAGTAGGTCAATTCTGCATAAGTCCGTATCATACGGCACGATTATCGACACTAGTATTTATCAAATAAGAAAAAAGCCTTAACAAATAAATGCTAAGGCTTTAAATAAAAGTGATAGGTTGGACTCTGAGAATACCAACAACCTCCTAGTAGCTCTCGCATAATTCGGAGGAGCCTAGTATCGGATAGTTACTTCCAAAAACATATCTTTGTATCTCTACACTCATATGTTGCTACTACAGCTACTAGCCAAGTTGTGTCACTACGCAACACCGTTCCTTGCACTATCTAATCTAAACCGTCGTTTAGCTTATGTATTAAATATAACAAACTATTAAGCAGAAGTCAACCTCTTTTTTAATAAAAAGTTAATTTTTTTTATGTGGTGCTGTTTAATGATTCGTTGAAAGCACCAAAGCGTGTAATTATCCATAACACTCTCCTCGTTAAAGGGTTAAGTGCGTTCCTTCGCTTATGCTACTCCCGGCCTGTTGGCTGAACGTAATATTATTTAGTCATAAAAATAGGCGCCGTAGCGCCTATTTTAAAGTTTGTAAGTTAAATCTTAACTAAAAGATACGTTACCGTTAGTAATAGCAACTTTACCTAAGTAATCAGCTGCGTTACCAAGCGATGACGCTGTGTTTGATAGTTCAACATAACCATAACGTGTCATAAATGATACGACTGGCTCGAATGAATTTGGATCAAGTACAACACCTGAACTCATTAGCGGGATGTATGGGCAGTAGAACGCCGGAGCGTCTGACTCTGAACCACCTTTGTAGCCAATAAGAACGTCTGTGCTGTCTGCTGCATATGAATCTACATACACTTTCATTGCGTTGTTTAATGTACCAACGAATTTTGTGTTTGTAGGTGCTTCAAATGCACCTTCAGTTGTACGAGCAAATGCACTTGTAGTTGCAGACTGTAGGATTGTTAATGCAAATGGGCTAACCACTGCATAGTTACCTGCGCCTCTGCGTGTACGCTGAGCAATCTCGTTTGCAACTTTGTTGACTTGTACTGCTAATGCAGCATGTTCGTCACCAACAAATGTTGCTGTACCTGAAACAGCAGCTTGATCATAAGTCTGTGTTGCGTTTCCGGCTAATGCACGTAGTGAAGCAAGAACTTCTTGGTCGATCTCAGCAGTAATTTCTTGTGCTAGAGCAGCCATAATTTCAGCTTCGATATCAATACCGTGCTGTGCTTGTGCATCTTGTGCAGATTCAAAAGTCCAACGAGCTGATAGCTTGCGAGTTTTTGCTTCTACAGTTTGCTTTAAGATCTGGATGCTTAGTCTGTTACCAGCTTCACCTTCCATTGATCCTGTTGAGCTAGGTGCACCATTTGAAGATGGATTGCCTGAATAGCTCTCAGCAATTTTGAATGGGCTTAGAGCCTCTTCACCTGCTGTTGCGCCGTTATTGCCATCGGCATAACGTACACGTAGTGTGTGGATCTGACCCACTGGTCCTGTCATTGGCTGTACGCCAACTAGTTCGTTTGCGATGACTGTTGGCATCACACGACGAATGACTGGTAGAATAACACGGTTAAGTGTTGCGACATTACCGGCAGAAGTAGCACCAGCTGTTGCACTTTCTGAAAGATACCTACGAGTATTTTCCAGTGTGCTTTCCATTACAGCTTTCTTGTTTCCAGTTAAACCTTCAACAAGAGCGGTTTTAGTTTCCTGCCAGCGACTTTCTAGTAGTTCTGACATAATTTTCTCCTATTAATTTAATCCAGCTAAACGCTTGATGTCCACGACGTTTCCATCAGATGCGTTAGCTTGTGAACTAACGTCAATTTTATTGCCTGTAATTTCTTTGCCTTCTTTTAGGGGTGCCTTCTGCTTCGCTGGAGCTTTACTGTCGATAACTGACGGTAGGTATTTGTCGAACGATGATCTTAACTTCGCCGTTTGAACTGATTCCAGTAAGTCTGTCATAATCTCACGCTGTGCTGTACCTAACGGTGCAACCAATTCGTTTAGAATATCTTTTCGTGTAGCTGATTCAACTAATGCTGATTTTTCAGCTTCTTTTGATTCAACTAGTTGTGTAGCTTTAGCAGCTATCTTTTTTGCTTCTGCTAGTTGTTTATCTTTTAGTTCAACAACTTTTAGTAGCTTCGATGTCTCTGATTTTTCATTCAGATGACTTGTGCTATATTCAGAAGCAAACGCTTCGAATAATTTACGACCAAAGTCGTTTTCACGTGCAGAATCAATATCTTCTTTAAGTGCAGTAATTTCTTTTGCAAGAGTTTCCTTCACTGTTTCTGATACCATTTTTGCACTGCGTTCAATGAATTTAGATTTAACTTTGTTAATATGAGCTTTACCTTCGCGGACAAGGCGCACTTTAGTTTCTGCTAAGTCTTTTTTGTCTTCATCAAATTCTGCTATTTCTTTAGCTAGAGCTTCAACAACGAACTCTTCAAGTTTAGAAAAGTTTTCAGCCATTCTAACTTGATCAGTATGTAGTTCGTTAACTTCTTTGCCTAGTTGTGACATAACAAAACCTTTTAATAGTTCTGCATTTTCACGCATTGCAACAGCATATTTTGCTTTTGCTTCTGCTAGTTGTTTGCGATCGTCTGCAAACTCAGCAATTTCTTCTGAAAGTTTTTCAGAAATCATAGTATCTATTGCTTCAACCATCACGGATTTGTCATGCTCATATTTTTGAGCAAACTCTTCGCGAAGTTCAGCAGTAGCAGCAAGTTTATTTTCTTTAATCTTGTTTTCCCACGCTTCTTCAATTTGAGCTCTGATATCTGCTGAAACAACATCGTTTTCAAAAAGTGTTTTTAGTGCATCTATCATTACGTTTCTCCTCGTTATTGGAGTTTACTGATTATGTTAATCAGTGATTCCTTAAGATACTTTTGTGCCTTTTCGTCATTTTTTGTTGCCTGCGCTAATTCGTATGCCTGATATCCTCCGCGAGCGTTCATTAAATGCTCATAGATTGGTGTTGGATATGCACCAGGGGCGCTGGGCTGAGCCACAACGTCCACAGTGATTATTTCAAAGTCCGATACTTCACCGGACCCATCTTCTCGTACATTGCCAGAGCCCCTAGAGGAGACACCTAATTTAACTCCGCTTTGCAGCATTGTTTCAACTAACTGTCCCATAGGGGTTGGCAGAATTTTTAACTTACCATATCCGTTAGCATCGTCCATCCAAGTTTCAGATATCATATGACTAACACGATCTAAGTTAATATTAAGTCCTTCAGGATGATCAACTTCTCCGAGAACACTATATCCTCCTGTTATTTGATCATTGAGAGTTTTGACAGCCCTGCCAATTTCATTTACAGGATAAACACGCTGATTTGCATTGCGTATCCCTCCTTGAATGATAATTCCCTTCATATAAAGGTCCTTACCTTCGTTAGCAGACTCGACAACAATCTTTGCCTGGTCGAATGTCAAGTTCTCTCGTAAGTTTCTCATTACCTAATTTCCTTAATTAAGAACCAATAGTCGACTTTTTGTTTTGTCCATTGTCGCCTGCGGCTTTTTTCTCTGCACCATGTCCTGGAGCAGGTTTATTAGCTTTTGAAGCTTTTCCGCCTGGTACGTTTACGTTCCCTGCGTTATCTTCTTTTTCACTCATGTCACCTAATCCATCATGAGCACCGGCTTCGTTGTCTTTACCTTGTGTCATGTTAGATGCTGTTCCACCCATGTCGTTTTTACTTGCAACTGGTGATTTTGTATTGTCGCCGTTGTCACCCATGTTACCATAAGCATGGTAATGGTCGCCACCGATTTTTTCTACATATTCACGCATTTGCTCTGTTGGTGATTTTTCAACATTGTCTGAAGCTTCTTCAACTTCGTCGTCAGCTTCAAAAGCCATTGCTTCTTCTTCGCCTTCTTCGTCGTCGCCTGCATCCATATCCATTTCTGGCTCTTCTGCATCGTCGTCGTCGCCGTCACCCATCATTGCTGCAAACTCATCTTTTAATGCGTCTAATGCTGCTTCTAGGTCGTCAAGTGCAGCTTCTGCTCCACCTTCGTCGCCGTCTGCATCCATATCGTCGCCTTCTTCGTCGT
>Ga0209602_1003996_pt1 | contig 11016 bp, 9 predicted proteins | sample COGITO_mtgs_1205_3_FD_184810 | JGI IMG/M metagenome (GOLD analysis project Ga0209602, IMG submission 184810) | Pelagic marine microbial communities from North Sea - COGITO_mtgs_120524 (SPAdes) (version 2) | ecosystem: Environmental > Aquatic > Marine > Epipelagic ...
TAGAACTATTCGTATCTGTGGTGATACTAAAACCATTCGTATATGCGTAAATTATAACACCGGCTATACCAGCACATAGTAACAAAATACCAACACACATTAAATAATATCTTCGATCAGAAGATAGCTTTTGACTGGAAGATACTTTGTGTCCTATTACAATCTTTTTATCACGCATTTTTAATTTATATCATAAAAATATTTAACGAATTCCATGTCATTTCTATTTGATGTCAAATTCTTTTAAACATATAATTATTATATATGTGCAGTTTTGGGGAAAAATCCAATTTCCATTATATTATTTATTTAAATTTTTATATACAAAAAATGAATACAGACTCTAGGACTTTGTGACTCTATTCAATAATTGTTAGTTGTTATGTTTATAAACTTGAAACTATAATTAATATATATATATAAAAATGTTATGTAATGGGGATTTTTCTTTTGTTCCTTTAAGAAGTCCGCTCGCAGTACAGTCTATAATCGCAAACATGTCAAAAGGTTTAAATATAATTGAAATTGGGACTAGAGAAGGAAATACAGTAAACTGTTACCGACACTATGCATCTAGCGTACTAGCAATAGAAATCAATAATGATTATTGTAAAAGTTTATACACAATTCCAAACATTTCTGTTATTTGTCCTACAAATGTCTTCAAAGTACCTAAACAATTAAACAAGGATGCTATTACATTTTGGACCGGAGAATATGAAGATGAAAAAATAATAAACTTTATTTTATCACGAAAAAAACTAGGAATCATAAACAAAAGTGTACGTTTATGGACATTCGTTGATCATCAATTAAGAGAAGAAGTTTTAAAACATGAACGAATTGAAAAAAAATGGCATAAACGCATCAACAAAAGGATAAATGTAACATTTAATGAATATGAACATTGTTTAAAAGGCATGCATAACTTAAGAAAACGCCCTAACTATTTCTTAAACTGTCAACGAGCAGTAGGAACTTATACAATATTAGAAATGATTTAATGCATTTATCAAAATGGCAGAGAAAGGACTGGTCCATGACTTTCAGCTAGATTCATTTTCACGTTTCAAACTCGAAATATCACTTACAGTAATATTTTTTTTATTATAAATTTTTATGGCTCCATTTCTCTTTTATCATGATATATCGTATTTTTCTTGTACAAATCTATCATTTCCTTCATCGACAATCTTCTACCTCCAGATTCACTTTTTTGAGGAAGCATTCTTGAAGTCGGCCAATTTTGAATTTGGTAATTTTCACAAACATTTCCTTGATAACATTCATCGTGATAGTTTATATTAACCCTTACGTTACTATTCATAAGTCCCCATGCAAATCCATTAAGCTCATTATCAGGTGCTCCAAATTGTGCTCCGTAAAATCCACTAAACATATTCGATTCACACAAACTAATTTTATCAGTTCTTACATTACAAACAGGGACGGGATAATTTTTTACTGCATTTGGTTTACCATTTACAAGAATTGTATTTGAATAAAACGAAAGTCCTCTACTATTTTGATAGAGTTGAAGATTTTTATCACTGGACAATGAGTCTACATAATTTCTTCCTCCAGTTACAACTAAATCTGCTATATCATCAGAAAACGTTACGCCGTCCCAATTACCACCATTAAATTTATATCCTATACTAGTAGATTCAAACCCATCCATAAAAGGGTGTACATTTTTCCCATCTGCCACAAACCAAGGTGTGCCACCAGCATCTGTATGATATTTATCATACAATTCTTTATGAAGTGTAAGGTTCATAAATTGTGAAAGTACTTCTGGTTCAACAAAGGCTTGTCCTCCAAGGTATCCCCACATGTTAAAAACGTGATTACACTGGTGATGATTTATACCATGAAATCTTATGTCACCATCATATGATACAGAATATGTAGATCCAAAACCAACTTCCGCAAATTTTAGTTTACGTTTGTTTACAGGAGCTCTTCTCGAGGAAGTCATATATTTTTGTACGTCTGAATTTTGCTTGTTCATCTGTGGTATATATTTTTTATCTCCAACAACAACAAATTTGTTTTCAAGATTTGGGAGGTTTAGTTTTATAATATCGTCTAGTTTAAAATTAACAAATGTAATAATTTCGGTTCCACCCGTAGGTGAAGGTCTATCTATTGTAAATGACGTTTCTCCGCCTATAGAACTAGAAATCATTTGTGATATATCATTATTTACATATTCGGTGAAACCAGTTACATGACCATCTTTTGGTTCATTGTACCATTTGGCTAAATTCAAAACCGATTTCGGAGAACCAGTATATGGTTCGGTGAAAGAGTTTGTTTCTAATAAAGAAGTAAATTTGTGAAACGATTTGTCTTTTCCAAACCAATAACTATCTGCTCTATTTCGAGACTGAATTATCTCTGCAAGTGGATCATCACTTTCAAAAATTGGTGCCTGAGCACCTGCAGTCGCTCTAAATTTCAAATTTTTAGTATCCCATATAGAAAGGATAAATTCTACTTCTCCGTACGTTTCATCGTTTATAGAAAAATACATGGTACCTACATTAAATGCAGTGTTTACAGGAACTTCTAAAATAGCATCAATACCTTTGTACGCTCCTTGAAAAGGATCTCCGTACATACATTGTTTCCAGTTTAATGGAGTTGTTTGTTTGAATTTTGCAGTACCTAAAACAACACCTGTTGCCGTATCTGATAGTTCTACATTCTTTAACTTGGATATTTCTATGTCATTAAACTTACTGCTTATCGTACAATGAATACTTGTTGGAACAGAAACCATGTCACCGTTAAACGTCATGTCTATTCCACTTTTTTGAACATGTGTATCTGGAAACATAAATCTCCAATTGATATTTGCTATACTCGGGGATACGGACTGATCAAAATAATCTGAAATTAAAGGACTATTAGTTGAAGTGGGTTTTTGAGCAGCTGCTGGACTGAATCCCGATACCTGACCACCACTGTCTAATCCAGCACCACGAACTTTTCCATTATCCATTGTAAAGGAAGAATGAGATTTTCCCAAACTCATGTATACCCCTTTTGTTTTAGGCATGAGAGTTACTGTAATGTCATTTAATTTGGAAGAACTCAGATCAATAACACCTCCACTGTAAGTGTTTGAATTCCAGTGATGTCCTAATTGTCCCGCACTATTTTGTCCCCACGTTAGTATTCTACCGTCTTGTGTAATAACACCAGAACTGTTTACACCCGTTGATACAAATTTAGAAGGAGGTAACGACGTTATTTCGTTTAAATTGTTATCAGATTTAAACGTAGGATCACCAAGTTCGTAATCAGAGTTCGAACCCATTGAAAAAACCTTTCCATTGTTGTCGAGAGCTAATAAATGATTATGTTTGCATGAAATATCTACAAACTTATGACTATTGAAAGTTTTATACATGAATGAATCTTCATAAACGGTAAGTGAGAAATCATTCGCAATAGTTGCAGCAAACTTTTCACCAGCGCAAATACGTAGTATGTTGTTCATACTTCTCGGGACCATGTTTCTTTTACCAAGTAAGTCCACTTTACCATTCGCAAATAAAACGAGAGAGTACTCTGAAGCCATTGCAACTTCAATTGCGTGGTTTGAAACATCATTCTCTACATTATTATCAGTGTCTTTGCAGCAACTATTTTGTTGAAACACATCTTGGTATCTGGTACATGTTTCACCGTATATAGGTATATTTTCAACACAGCCTATACCTACACGTGGATAGGTATCAGGATCAAGACCCAATTGTCCGTGTTGGTTCATTCCCATGCCTCTTACTTTATGATCTTTTCCAATCAAAAGTGCACTACCCGTAAGTGGAGAAACTGAAACTTCTCTTCTTGGTATTGAACTAAGAAGAAGCATTTTTATATTATAAATTTTAAATTTTTTCGAACTATGTTAAAATAAATTTAGTTAATTTTAATCAAATTTATTTAAACTATAAATCTTTACACCGAAAGGACGAAATTTTAGTTTCTGAAACATTGGGTTTATTAAAAAGGAATCACGTAATATGAAAAAAAAAGTTAATAATTCAATTTTCAGAGTTAAAAAAAAATGTTCAAAATAGTTTTTTATAAAAATAATTAGAATCCGAATTTAATATTTAACAAGGTGTCTACTTTAACACCATCTGCTTCTGATATGTGTTTCGCAACTAGTGCGTATCCAGATTCATGTTGTTTACGTTTTTAGAATTATTCGGCTTACTACCATTTTCCTTTATCTTCATACTTGTCCTTCTTCTTTGAAACAGTGTTTGGTTCAAGTTTTGAGAAAAGTTTGGTCGAAAGTCGACGACTCGACGATGATGGTGACTGTACACAAGAACTTCCAATTTTAATGGTCGAATCATCTTTATGCTTCCATTCTTTGGTAACACCTTGCCATGAAACAGTGTAAGACGTCTCTTCTGGATACCCACCTTCACTATGAGTAATTGAAACACATGTAGTGATTGGTATACAATAGTACATAGTGTCCATACTGGGCTTAGTTAACGTTAAAGGTTCCAAGCTTATTCCAGTTCCACTAAGCGTCAATGTACTTCCTTGCCAGGCATCTCCATAAGAATCGTACAATGTAAGACCTAAATACGATAACCCGGTGGGACATTCTGGATAATCTACAGTAAGAACACTTGGAGTGTACACAGCTTGTTTAGGAACACCACCATTTATACTTTCACAACATTCACTTTCTTCGTATACAGAATTTGTTCCACCACACGTTTTGACAGTAGTTTTTTTGAATGGAAACATAGGTTTACCTGGTATAGTAAGTAACTGTCGCATGGTCTTTACCTTCATTTTGTTATTCATATCGAAAACGTATATGGTACCATGACCACTAAATCCATACACCACTCCATCTACCATGTTTAGTTCTATAGAGAATGCGGCTCCCGTCCAAGTTCCCATCCTCGTATTGGTAGTCGAATCCTCCGTTGCAATATCTCTTCCACTAACACCAACCAGTTCAGTAAGCCCAAACTTGCTATCATATTTGTATGGTTGCTTCGTATCCGAAAACAAAAAGCTGTCATCTTTAAGAGTAGCGATACCCGTCTCCCAGTTTGCAGAATATCTTGCAGCACCTGCATTGGTATAATAGTCCTTTGGTAAAAAGAATTTATTATTTCCAGAAAACGAACCAGAAACGAAAATGTCGCCAGTGGTTTCGTCCACTCGCATTGCTTCTATGAAAACTCCCCATTTTGGACTATTAAGAGTGACATGTTGAACCGTTGGAGAACCGGGACATATACGGAAGACGGCGCGCTTAATACTTTCATATGAAAAACTTTGAAACTCTTCCATATTTGAAGGGATAACAGCAAGGTTATCTGTCCTTCCATATATTTGTCCTCCAAGCATATAACTACACCCACTCGCTCCGGTGTGAACACTAGTAAGTGATGTTTGGTCTACACGACCGTCGGACTGTTGCGATTTCGAATCAAACACCCACCATGCTGGAGCTGGAGTCGAAGTTGGAACGTAAGCACCATCACGCTTCCATTCTTTACTGACATCTGCAACTGTGAAATCTACATCAGTGTTAGATACCACAAAGTTTCCCGCTGAAATTATACCTTGTGTTGTCATGTAGGCGGCGCCGTAAGAGTTAATCTTAAGCATTTGAACAGCAGATTCTACAAAATTGTCTAATGGAATTTTTACAAGACGAGCATCTCCATATTTATTGAAGTTGAAGACATAATACTTTTTCGAAGTACCAACTATACGAGATGAGTGGGTACGTCTCGGAATGTTGAGAAAATCGGAAATTTTTTCAAAACCAAAACTTTTGCGCGCTGCTTCTTTTAGGTCAACGTCAATGTATGTACACGTTCCACCCGCGGAAAGAGGTCTTGCAATTCTTCGAACAAAAAAGTCACGGTTGTCTACCAAAGTTTGTTGATTTACAAAATCTGGATGTGCCATGTACATGTGACTTTCTGTCACTGAAATTCCAGATGTACCAACTCTTACAGCATTTTTTGGAAATGAACACCACCTAGTTGGGTTTCCTAAACCATTTGAGTTCATATTGTCATACTCTATGACGTAAAAAGTATTACGATATCCCTCATCAGTATTCGAAGTTGGATCATTCGTCGTAAGTGTGACGATGCTGTTTCCAACTTTTTCTATAAGATAGCGTGTGGACCCTCCTCGTGTTGCACCGGCACGAACGATTTGTGATCCACTCCACATATCTTCTGTAACATGACTTGTAGAATTTGAGGTGCAGCATTTTACTTTTTGGTAAAACTGTTTTATGTCATCACATGTAGTAATTTGTTTTTGTGGAAGTTGAGAAAAGTGTGAATACAATGTAATCATTTTTAAAAATACTACTAAAAAAAATTATGTTAAATATGTACTTTTAAAAAAATTACAAGTTAAAAAGTAATGACACTTCCAGTATTTAGTATACTGTTTTTATCATATTCTTTACCAACTATAAATAGACGTACATTCTTAACTGGATCTTTTTATACTGAACATATTCCCACACTGTCACTGCAGTCAGTTCCTAATATTAGCATAGATCCAGATGATCAGTACGCTCATTGGTCATTTTTTGGATTATCACCTCCACCAATTGAAAAAGTACTGTCTCACGAAGAACTTTTAAACGAAATAAAAGAAAATAACATTATAACTATTCAAATTGCAACTCAACACAACCATGTTATTGCAACTACTGTTAAAGGTCATAGACTTGTGTGTCAATTGAATGATGATTATTTACCCATTCTTATAATGGAATCAAGCGACAAGTTTGGAAATGTTCCATTTGTAGTATTGCCATATGATGAAGTAAGAGGCACAATTAGAGATATGTTCCAAGTATACGCAACCGTTTATGGATCATACGTGGGTCTTGATCAGTTCAATTTACTTCCTTGGCAGATTTCTGGGTTCTCTAGTATAAAGGAACGTGATGAGTTTATTAAATCAGGAAAACGTCCTAAAAAACTAATAGATCATATAAAAACTTATATAAACAAAAATGTTACTAAACAATAAAAATTGTGTACATGTTCAAAATTCTTGTTCACAGCTTTAATATGAACACTCGTCGACCACACAAAGGAAGCACTAAGACACTCACACGACGATGCACCCAATCGCTTCTATTCTGCAAGGTTTAAACAATACTGATTTGGACAACGTACAATTTTTGGCAAGGATTGTTTCACAAAACTCTCTACCTAAAAATCACAAGTTTTACCATCCCATGGGAACACGAACTATGATTAAGTACCTTCCAAACAAATATAACACAAATTTGGAATGCTATGACTTTATGGAAACTTGTAAAATTCCTTCCAACTGTTATCATACAACTACTATTTTGGGAGAATTCTTACCACAAAATATAATCGACCATTACGAATACGAAAAAAATGAAATTCGTCCCAAGGGAAGGTACATTATTGTTACTTACATTCTAAAGAGAAAGTTACAGGAAAACAAGGTAGTAGAAAAAAAAGAAGTCTCTTCCAAAAAGAGGAGGTTTGAAGAAACCGACACTAAGTATATTGAAGATTGTATGTAAAAGACTGTTTAAGTAAAATTTATAGCATTAAAATTATTAAAATAATGTAGTATTTTTAATTTTTATAATAATGGAGGTGATACAACCATTTGGAAAAATATAGAAACATTTTTAAGTCTTATATTTTTTCTAAAGTACAAAAATTATCATCAACATTAATCGACACTAGTTCTGATAAAAAACCATCTGTTCTTCTTAAATGTCCAAGTTTTAGATAATTACAAAATACTGTAAATAAATATACAATTTATTATATCATTAATCTACATCTTCAATATATAGCCGGGATACATTCGCAACAACATTCCAGTTTATCTTGGTTAAAATACTTTGACATTTGCACCTTTTAAGCGCACAAGGAGCCTTCACATACCATGCTCCGCATTGTTTGCAGTGCTTATCACAAACTGGCCCCAAACCAGTTGATTGTGGTTTTTCTTTTTTGACAACTTCTAGTTCATCTTCACAATATTTACAAAACTTTTTAGAAGCTGGAACTTTGAATGTTTTTACACAACTGTTACATTTTTTTGTAGAAATAGGTGCTTTCCTTTTGAGAAGCGGCTGGGTCATCGTCGTGTATGCTACCATGACCTCCTTATGTGTTCAAATCGGTTTATCGAATTCTTATATGACGCTTGTAACATGACCTATAATGAACACAAACATTTATTTTTTAATTTTTTTTGTAACAGGATGACAATAGAATTATGTTACGAAAGAAATGGGTTTTTCACTGAAAAACAAGTAGTCCTGTTTTTTTGAAAGTTTTCTGCGGGTAATATCTTCAACTTTGAATTTGATGTTTGTCTTGTAAAAAGAAACAATGTCATTTTTTTTCAAACATACTTGTTCATATTGTCGATACGTTGTTTCATTTACAGTTATTCCCCATTGACCTAGTACGGATAGTTCTAGCAAATTTTCCATTTGTTTCACAACAATATGACGACGCGATACTCTCATAAAATTCTTATCTATTGAAAGATTTAGATTTCTCCTTCCTAATTCATATCCAGTTGTATTACTATTGTTTGAAAACATAAGAGATAGAACACCACTCGTTAAAGATTGTAAGTAAAATCCTCTAAAATCAACTTCAATTTTGTGAACTTCTCTCCACATAATATACCGATTGATAATTGAATTATTGTTTTCACATAGAACTGGATATTTTGTTAATGCTCTAAGTTTCAAAGTGTTGTAAACTATGTACTGTTTGAACCATGAAGAAACAGATGTTAAGTAAATAACTTCTTCGGAAAACTTTAAAAAAGTAAGAATGTGGCACCACATGTCAAATGGAAGTAGCGGGGTCATCGTCGTAACCACAGTCTTTGATTTCTTCTGCGCCATTGATAATAACAAAAACAATAAACAAATAAGATAGTGAATGCTGAAACTGTTTTCTGTATTGATAAACAACTATTTTTTTAGTTTAAAACAGTTTGAGTGAGTATAAAAAAGCCTTGAAAAATGTAATAGTATTCTAAATTATTGTATGGGAATGTTAATAGTAAAAAAAATTTTTAAAACATGTTTGTGCACTGACAATACTGTACTAAATTTTTACTTACTTTGAATATGTGGCATATGGTTTTACAATGTTACAATTACTAATTTCAATACTTTTATCAGTATCAATGAACCTAAACGGTAACTCTTCGGTTAAACACTCTAAAAGATCGGCCGGAATATCTTTGATATGCCATATTTCCATTTTGCGACAAGTGTCGGTTACGACTTCCCATGAGTCAGAAATATCGGTGATGGGTGTCATTGTCGTGTTCAACATTTTTCGTCTCTATATAGGACAGTTGTCAGTGTCAGTCTCTAAAAGAGATTCATGTGAATAAAAGTAGACGGTTACAGAGTACAAACAATGTACATATTATTACGTGTGATTCACTATTTGAACTGCTAACACACTTGTCAATCCTTCATCTCCTTTTCCATTTTCCATTATTTTATTCAAACTCATTTTGTAAAAGTTAGCATCCTCGACAGTTTTTGTTTGTTGTACATTCGGTTCATTTGACCGAGTTGTGACAATCCATGTCGGACTTTTACTTGTGCAATGAATACGTATGATGGAGATAACATTCATTATCACAAATGCGTAAATAAAGATTGGAGATGAAGCAGTAAATAAAAGGATGGCTGTAGCACGTGCAAATGTTTCACATTGAACGAATATCCATGTTATAACAAGAAGTACATATGTAACGATTGATACTATTGCCAACGATATTTTAATAGGAATGGAGACCACGAAACTAGACTGGACACTTGGAATACTCTCAAATTGAGACGATGAAACTATTTCATACACAAAACGCGTTATAGTCACACACGCTGCAATCAAACTTGCGTACCGAAAAACCCAAATCATGATCATCCTTGGTCGTTTTTTGACGACTCTGTAGAATCGACACCATGCTAATTGTTCCCATCCCATCATCCAACGCATTCTTTGGTTCCACAATGCACGAATTCCACTTGCTGAAAGTTCTGTGCAGCGTGCGTTGCGCTCACATAATAAACTTCGAGTTGGATATTTGCAAAGTGCACGTAGTGTGATGTCCATGTCTTCCAATAGCAGTTTTTCGTCAAACAAAAGTTCACGCAATACATCTGTGTGCCATATCGCATTCGATCCACCAAATATATAAGAACCGATAAATACACTCTGCATGGTCAGGAACAGTACCCAATTCGACCATTCCATAGCATCCAAAAATCTATCAAAACATCCGTCTCCTCGTATTCCCAAGATACCAGATACACCTAAAGCATTTTCATGTAATGCGAGTCTTTGACGTAATAAAGTACATCCGTCGTTTGTAATACGGTGATCGACATCGTAAATCAACATATGAGACTCGGTTGCCACATTTACAGCATAATTCAAATTTGCAGCTTTTGAAACACTTTCAAGTACGCGAGTAACATTAATAGGGCGTTCTGGCGTAGAAAGATTTCGAGCCAATTCCTGAAGTTCTGTCTCTATTTTCGGCATATCGTGTGGAGTATTAAAAACAATGTGGATACGGTTTACATTTTGTTTCGCGGCGTGTTTCAATGTATTCGATGCAATCTTCTCTTCGTTTGGTAAGTACATGGGTACAACCAAGACACAAGACGGTAAATCTACAACTTGCTTATTTGTTTGACAAACTCTGCAACACACGAAAAAAATCGATAAAAAACCAGCTAAACATTGTACAACAGTCCATATTTCAAGTCCAAATTGAACTTGTTCTATTGTACTCATTACTTTTATCTAACTTTGAAAAAAAAAAAAAAAATGTAACGCAATTCGTCCCCACAATTAATCTTATTGAGTTACTTAATAAATTAACATGCAACATTTTTGTAAATAATAGTGAAATTTTAGAATTGTAAACTTAGTCCATTCAAAC
>Ga0209602_1004000_pt1 | contig 11006 bp, 3 predicted proteins | sample COGITO_mtgs_1205_3_FD_184810 | JGI IMG/M metagenome (GOLD analysis project Ga0209602, IMG submission 184810) | Pelagic marine microbial communities from North Sea - COGITO_mtgs_120524 (SPAdes) (version 2) | ecosystem: Environmental > Aquatic > Marine > Epipelagic ...
ACCAGCGAAAGTATAAGAAGTTAATCCTTTGAAGTCATCAAGAGATGAAGGCATAAATACTTTAAATTTACCTTTTTTAACACCTTTTCTTCTAGCTATTACTTTACTAATGGTTTCATCTGCGGCAATACCTGTGCTTCTTTCTAGCATCCTATTAAACTCAGCTTTCATAGATAATTTAGTTTCAGCACGTTGGCCTGTATTTGCGTAATCTAATGAAGCTGCAGTTTTAATGTTTTTAGCTAAAACCATTATACCTTTAGCTGTATCTAATGAATTGCCTTTAGGGTTTTGTATTTGTTTAAAATTTGGGAAAAGCCTCATGTATACCGTATTCGTAGATCTTACAGGTCTTAAAACATTATTTGTAGTAGCCTCTAATTTTTGATAAAAACCAGAAAAATTACTTTGATTACCTATAGCAAAAGCTCCATATCCTCCAATTTGCATTAAGTCTATTCCTTTATAAAAATCTTCTACAATAGATTGATTTCCTTCATAGCTAACATACCCAGCTATTTTACCAGGCATTTCATCTTTTATATTTTGCCAAAATTCTTTGTATGGTAATTTTATATGACCGTTATTGTTTATAGTCGCTTTTTCGGTTGATTTAGAATTAGCTTTATTTATAGCATTTATTAAATCATTTAAATACTTTTTATTTTCATTTAAAAAATCTACAAATTCTTTTTTATTATCTTCGCTTAATTTATTATTTATTTTTAAATTGTCAGAACTTATTAAAGATATTTTACCGTTCGTTGTTTTAAACAAGCCGGTTGATATACTGCCTATTTGAGCTTTATCATTAAGTTTAACTTCTACTTTATACTCCTTGCCATTTGCTTTAACTACAATATCGCCTTTCTGAGACTTTATTAACTCAATTTTTATTTTACCGCTAGTGTAATTATTTAAAACTTTTTGTAAAGCTTTTTCATATTTAATCCCATTATTAGATGCAGTAATATCTTGCATCATCTGTACCCAACCTTCGTTTATAATTTTTTCTAACGCTCCTTCTAGTATATTAATAGGTATTTTATTTTTAACAGCTATTTCTTGAATTTTTTGAGAAGTAAGACCTTCTTTTATTGCAATTTTTTGTATATTTCTTATGTCTTCTTCTTTCATAGCATACTTTACAGTACCTCTATCTAAGTCTCTTTGAAGCTCGTTAACAAAAGTATCACTTAACATTTCCCCTAAAGCTTCTTGGTTGCTCTCAAAAGCTTTACTTATATCTGAATTTTCATTTTTGATTTCTTTAGACAATATTTCAAAAGCTATTTCTTCAGCTATAGCTTTACCTAAAGATTCTCTTTTACCTCTAATAAGTTTACCTTTTTCATCAATAAATAAACCTACAAAGTCAGCGTCAGAAACTTTGTCAGCAGGTACTCTTCTAACTATTTCATTACCAGCGGTAGCACCTCTAACTAATGTTTTTTCACGATCAATTTTTTGACCCACCCAATTTGGATATGGTACAAAGTTTGGTATAAACTCTTCTTGAACTATTTCTTTACCACCAACATTTACAGTTACTTTTTTGCCAGTAAACTTACCGCCTACAGATTTTTCAATTGCTTGAGGAATACCTCCGCTAACTTTCTTACCGCTGTCTTTACCCATTAAAAAAGTAGTAGTCATGTTCTCTATGATAGCTTTCTTATTTTTTATAAGATTCTTTTCATAAGTACCATCTTTTAGTTTACCTAGTCTTTGTATAACAAGTTTAGGCGCGGCATTAGGATCCCCTACAACTTTACCTATTTTCTTTTTTATCTCTGCAACTAATGGCGTTGTAGCGGAATTGTCACCTCTTTTAGCTGTGATCTTACTTTCAAGACTAGCTAAAACTTGCGTTAACTTTTCTGTTATAGCCGTTATAGTAAAGTTAGGAACAATATTGCTTTTAGTAAGAGGTACGTATTTTCTTTTTTCAGCTTCTTGAGGTGCTGCATCTTCTCTTGCGATAACATTTTTAGCTACACTAACATCCTCTTTAAATCCACCTTCACCTTCTTTTTTAAATTTAGCTAATGCTTCTTTAATCCTGTTTCTTATTCCGTATTGACTACCTATAATATAACCACCTAAATCATCATTTGATTCAGGATTAAAATCCATTATGTTTTTCTTTAACTGAACACCTGCTACTTCTGTAAAAAAGTCATCCCAGCTTTTACCGTAAACATTGTCAGCAACAACACCATAACCAGCAGCAATCTTTTTAATTAAAGGATTAAGCATACCTCTATCAATGTCGTCTATGACTTTAATAGCTATCTTTTCTTTAAATTCTTTATTAGTTGTGTTAGCGGGTACCATTTCTTTTAACTGATCACCAATTCTTTTTTCATTCTTTTTGGTATCGCTTTTAACTTTTTCTTTAGGTTCAGATGGTTTAGATAATTCTTTTTGTTCAGCTTTTTTAATTTTTAATTCTAAGTTGGCTTTAGCATCGGCAAACGCGTATTCATCGTTATCAAAGTCACTTATATCTAAGTCATCTAATTGTTCTTGAAGAGTATTTATAGAAAGTGTTGTTTTAGCTTTTGGTTTAGTCTTGTTAGTATTACTGGTTGGCTTTGCAACTCCTTTTGCTTTACCTGACGCCCCAAATTCTTTTAGCGCTCCTTTAAATTTACCTTTGCTATAAGCTTTATTGTAATCTATTATAAAGTTTTTAACGCCTTCTCCTGTTTCAAAATTAACGTTTTTTAATCCTATATTTTGAAATAGTTGCCTAAAAATATCTGCTATTTTTTGTAAAGCATTAGTATTCAGTTTTATATCTTTATTAGTTAAAGCCTCAGAAAATAAAGGCAACCCTTCTTCGTAAAACATATCCATTGTATACGTTCCATCTTCCACTTTCTTATTATATGCCATCCATCTTTTAGCCCATTTAGTGCCTAACACTGCTTCTTTACCTCCTATTATATTTGTAACTTCTTCAAGTAAAGACTTAGAAGCTTTTTCTATTAAGCTTGGATCGTTGTTTAATGCTTGCTTTAAAATTTTATGCATAAATTCATGCTGCCCTGTAGTAACCACTGCGTCTTGCAGGGATGAATCTTTGTTAACCACAAGAACATCTCTACCATCTTTTGTAGTTACAAAAAGACCGTAAGAATCTTTTGAAGCGTTAGCTTTTTCTTCGGAGTAACCCGCTTCATTTATTAAAAATTCTTTCTGTTTACTACTAGCGCTAGAATTTTCTTCTCCCTCAAAAACTATAGTGTCATCAACTTTTAAGCCTGAGGATTCTATAGACTTATTAAGAAGTTTAATATCTTTTTCAAAGTCTTTTGCAATACCTTGTTGTATAGTTGACTGCTTTATTTCATCATTAATATTTGATATTTTATTATCAATACTTTCATGAAAAGCACTATCTGTATTTTCTTTTTCTTTAAGCAATTTACTTTTTTCTACCAGCAATTCTATTTGCTCAGCTGTAACATTTTCTGGTGATTTTTTAATTGCTTTATGTATATCGCCAGCAAAATTTCTAGCAGTTTTTAATTCCTTTTTAATATCAGGATCAGTAACTGTTTCTTGCATTTTTTGAAGATATGCATCAGTAGATTCAATATTGTTAGAAATTTGATTGTATATTAATTTTTTTTGGTTACTAAAGGTTTTTACACCCCCAACAGTACCCATACCGCCGCTTAGCATAATAGTGCCCGCTGCTAGTTCTATTTGTGCATTTAAAAATTCAGATCCTTTCGGTAAAGCTAAACCAAAAGAAGTATCTGTCATTAAGTTAATACCGTAAGTAATTTCCTCTTCAACAAATTCTTTACCTATATTTGCAAAAAACTCTTTAGCCGCAGTACTAGCCGCTTTTTTATTTGCAACATTTTTTAAAGATCCTACGAAAGCATCTTTGATAGCCTTACCTTGTGTACCTTTTAGAAAGTTAACATCAGGCATGATAGATTGAACTACTCCTTCGGTTAGACTAATTGTTGTCGCGTAAGTGTTAGCTGCTAGTCCATCTAATCCTTTATTTTTTGCTTCTTTAGCATTATCTAATATAGTAGCTCTAAAAGCTGCGTCTGCTAAAATTACTTCGTTCTTTAAGCTTTTACCTAACGGAGTTAAAATTTTTGCACTGCCTTTTAAACCTTGTAAGTATTTTCCGACACCTTGTTTAACACCTGACATGTTACCTTTTCTAGCTTCCATCATTAAGTAACCGGTAAAAGGAACCATTTGCATACCCAACTTTAATAAACTTCTCGCGCTGACGTCATCTTTAAAACCTCCTTCTTCTTTTGTTATAGAAAATTTTTCATCTTCGGAGGCTGGTAATAGTGAATAATCCGTAAAATTAGTTATTAAATCTCTAAACCCATCAATTCTATTGTAAGAGTCTTGATCTGTAAAAGCGTCAAAGTAAGCTGTAGAAAAGAAAGTAACCCCACCTATTGTACCTTTTTTAATAGTAGAATAAAGACCACCTAATCCTTCCCCAATTACTGCGTCCCCTATAAAATTCCAAAAACCATCACCTGAAAATTGTTCTCTGTATTTTTCTACTTGATTTGTTAACTCAAAATTATTATATATAACATTTTTAGAAAGATTAACATTGTAATCTCCCTCTAATATTTCCTTTCTAATATTTATAGCTTTAAAATTGTCTTCAAATTTTTTACTAAGAGCAGGTTTTGAGTCTTCTAATTGTTTAAATTCAGCAGATAATTCATTATACTTGTTAACTTCTTCTTGTGTATAATTTTGATTTGGCCTGCGATTTTTAATAATACTTAATTCCTTATTTATTTCAATCTGACGATTTTTTATTTCACCAAAAGAATTTTCAGCTTGCGCTTTTAAATCAAGCATTTCATCGCTAAGGTCTTTTGTTTTCTTCTGTATTATTGGTAATTTATATTCGTTTATTAAATTTTCTTTTTCTTGCAGAGTGTATACACCCATAGCTAGTTTTTGCAAATCTTTTTTAGGTAAAGAAGTGGCAATAGCGGTTTCAACATCTTTGTTAATTTTTATAACTTCACTAGCTTCTTCAGTTCTTAAATCAATAACTCCAAAGGCTCTACCTATATATTTAAAATAATCTATGACGTCTTCTCCTCCTCCAAAGCCTCTTCCAGCTGCTTTGTTACTTCCTGTATCTTTTCTTAACTGTTCTAACGCTTTTTGCTGTAGTTCAAATTTTTTGTTAGAAAATATTAAATCTTTTTCTGTTTGATTATTTTTATCAAAATCCTCTAAATTTTTCTTTATATAATCAGACGCTTGTTGTTCATCTTTTATTTCTGTTTTTGCAAATTGAATAAGTTGATCTTTAAGCTTGTTTCTTTTATCATCAATGATATTAAGCCTAGCTAATCTTTTATTGTATTCTTCTTCACTGGTATCTATTGAATCAACACCTGGAGGTAAAATTTCAGCAGGCTTAGGATCTTGTGATTCCGATGGAGTATCTACCGAAGGTGATTCCGTAAAACCTGCTTGTGATGCTGTCATTGGTTGCTGCACTGCATCCGCATCCTCTACAGTGCTTGTTGGAAAATCCTGTGGCTCAATGGTTTCTCCTATTTTTTTAATACTATATTCTTTTAAGTAATCTTCAACAGACATATTAGATTGCTTTGCTGCAGAAGTTATTTGATCTAATGAGTATTGTTCACCTTCTAATTCAAACATAATTTAATTTATTTTTTTTATTGGTAAATTACCTGTATATGGACCTGTATATGGTCGAAATGATTGACTTTGTTTATTAATTAATGCTTCCGCATCTTCATTTTTAACACCACCAGCTATTAATAATTTCTTTTTTATTATTTCAGGTGAATCGGTTTTGTTTATTATTATATTACCTAATTTTAATTCTATAACTTCTTCGGTTATTTCCTCCAATAATTTTTCTACCTTTATACCTTCTTCATTGGCTAACTCAAAAGCTGATTCAAAAGTTACATTTTCAGGAGTAAACCTACCGTCAAGGTATTTAACCTTATTTTTGTAGGTTAATCTTTTATAATCACCTTCTGTTATTTTTTTGGTCACAGAACCTTTCTTTGTAGGAATTTTTGATTCAACAATGTTACCTAGGACTTTAGTAACAGCAGGTTGCTTCATCATATAGTTTAACAAAGCTTCCTCCGCTTTATTCTTTTGATCATCAGATAATGGCGTATCATAGCTAAAATCTGTGTCGCCTGGATTTAGTACATTATTGTATAACGACGCTAGCTTTCTATCTGAAAACTGTGATAAAGTACTTTTAGATTGCACTTTCAGCTTGTTTTTAAAATCCTCAGGGTTAACTCTTCTACCGAATTTATCTTGATGATATAGTATTTCGCTTTTATCATTATTTAAAACCGGAGATAATTCACTTGTTGGATCTACTAGGTTAATAGTGTTTTGTATATTCTGATCAATATCTTTTGATATATTAGGTACAACAGTAGGCATTTGTGTAGTTGCCACGTTGTCATTGATAACGCTACCTACAAATTTTTCACCGTCTTTTGTTTTTTGATATACATCTAAAGAGAAAACAATCTGACCATTTTTATTAGTTTTATACCTAGCCTTTGTTCTTCCTTCTGTTTGATTCGCTAATACTGAAAGCTTTGCATATTGCTCTGGATTAGCTTTAGGATCAATAGCTCCCATAGTACCAGGTATTTTATTAACCTGCTCCATCATAGCTTCTTGAGACATAGCGGTATTCTTTAACATGTTAGCCATGTTATCTCCTATGTTTTCCATACTGTTGATGAATGTTTTTTCTTCAGCGGTTCTTTTAGCTGGATCTTTCATTAACAATTTATTCATTAAGTCAAGTTGCGAATCTAGGTCTCCAAAATCTGCGGTAGGATTTTTAGATTGCGTTTGCATTATAGAGTTTTGGGCGTCAGCAACTCTTTTGTCAGCTTCAGCTCTAATAGCAGCCGTCTTAGCCGCATTATCAGCATGTATTTTGTTTATACTGGCGACAACACCTGTCCCTATACCTGCTAAAGTTTTTTGCAAGTTTTGTTCAATCTGTCCAGATTGTCTGTCTATATATTGTGTTGGATTTCTATAACTCATCTTATATTTTTTTAGTTCCTAGTCCATGAAGGTCTGTAGCTAGTGTCTATGCTAGGCGTGCCTGTTTCTATCGCATCTGGTAATTCTGTTGCGACAACCATATCTCTAGATTCAGTATAAGCATTTGCTTGCTGAGAAGCTAATCCAGTTAATAAGTTTCCTCCAATAGAAGCTAAACCTCCCATAAGTCCAGCTTGGTTTGCTCTTCTATCAGCAGACGCTTGCATAGCTCTACCTTGAGCACCACTTAATTGTGCTGATACTCTGTCTAGTTGCTGCATTTCTCTGGCTTCTTGGGCACCAAACATAAATTGTTTTCCAGCTGCTTCTAACCCCTGCACTCTTCCGCCTTCGCCTATTTGAATACCTTGAACTCTTGCAGCTTCTTGCATTCTCATTCTATCTAGTTGTTGCTCTCCTTGCGCTCTTAACCTTTCATTATTTGCTTCTTGTTGTTCTATACTAGCTGATACACCTTTTTTACTTTGCAAGGCTGCTTGAGCTAAAGCAGTTGCACCGCCAGCTCCAGCGCCTGTAGATCTTATAGTATCTAAAGTATTTGCTAATGATATGTCTGCTTGTTCCATTTGTATTTCCGCTGCTTGAGTAGCTACACTTAAATTAGCATACGGGTTAGAAAGTGATGAGCTAAGATCTTGAGCTAAACCGCTTAAATCCCTTACACCTGAATATGGATTTGTTATCTGTTGTCTACTAGCTTCTAACGTACTTAGTTTTCTTTGTAGCCTAGCTTGCTCTTGTTGAGCCTGTCTTTCAGCCCTTCTTCTTCTACCACTTCCAAATATAGACCCTATTATTTGAATACCGCCAGATATTAAAGCAGCACCAACTACAGGAGCTATAGCCATTTGAACATTATCTTGTCCAAAGAAAAATATTTCTAAAAATTCTATCATGTTATTTGTTTTTTATCTTCCATAAGTTGCACCGACTGCAAATAATTCTTTTAATCCACCAGGATCTGTTGTAGCATCTGTTTTCATAGTTACTGTAGCATAGTAAGCTTTTATACCTGTACTACTAGGTCCCATTATTACTTGACCGGCTATAGGCGTAGGCGAATTGTTCTTTATAGCTGCTACATAGTTGTTCTGCTTTCTATCAAAACCAGCTCTGTACTTTATGTTGTTTTGAACGTACAACCCCTCATTATAACTCCATATTTTAGTATAAGTATTAGGAGTAGCTGGAGTAGTAACATCTACTGTTGCTTGATTAACATTATTAGTCCAATTGCCGTTTAACTCATCAGCCCCAGTGTTGTCCGAAATTAAAGATGTTACCTCCCAACCATTACTACCCTCATAGCTTATGGTTTTAAACGTTTTAACTCTAGTAGGGTCTGGATTGATGATTAATTTAACAGAAGAAGAGTTGTCTTCTCCATAAAAATTACCTCTATCAACATTGTCTGAATAATGTTTCCATACTGTTTTGCCATTTGTAGTAAAGAAGCTGCCTTGAGAGCTGAATCCAAAGCTAGGCTTATAGTCATAAAAACTAACCCAACCGTTCGTTGCTTCCTCAAAACTTAGAGTATTGTAATTGTTATCAGATTGTTGTAAGGATATTACGTAGTTTTTATTATGTATATCGTAAGCACCTATTATTTTTCCTGTACTATTTACGGCAGCTAATTTATCTCTAAAAAAGTCAACCATGCCATAACTTGATATTTCAGTTATACCGTCCATAGATAATCTAAGAACAGCATTTCTGTTTCTATCTGTAAAATACTTTTGATACCCATAAACAGCAAATGATTCAGGGTTTGTAGATATACCATATTCACCAGCGTAAGGTACTATTTGACCTATAACTAAATTAGCAGATGTTGTTATAGCTCCACCTTCAGCTGAGTATATAGCGTCTTTGTCTATTAAAGCTCTATTTACTTTATCTTCTTGAAATATTATTAAGTTAGTATCTTCTGCGTATAGTTTTTGTATACTACCAGCTATAGGATCAACGCTTCTAGTTATTTCTTCAGCAACGCTAAATTGATTTGATTGGTTTACGCCAGTTCTAGAGTTTAAAATGCCTGAATAGATCAATGAATTTGATCTATGTTGTTGACTATCGTTCTCTTCTACTATATAAGCTTTTACACCTAAATCTACAGAAGTATTATTATAACCTCCTCGTATTCTTGATTCCTCGATATACCAATCCTCATGTACAACTGGTTGTGTAGGTGCAGTGTATGTAGTATTAGTTGTTCCATCTCCTTTAGGTAGACCAGCTAATCTCTTCATATAAAATGAGTTAAAATATCCTACTTCTATTGTTATTGGCATACTTTATCTATTACTTGTTTTTATCGCTTATTACGCTGGTGAATTTTGGCAATCAGTAAAATTATCATCTCCAAAGTTAAATATTAATTCTGTAGTGCCTTCTCCAGCCGTTCCACAAGCCTCACTTGTTATTGGTAATGTCAACACTCTATATTCACCTGGTTGTGTAAATGTGTGTTTAGTTCCGGTGGTTGTTCCATTTGTACCTACGTTAAGAGTAACATTATATATAAACGTGTTAGTCGTTGTGTCTGTAGCTTGCTGCCATCCACCGCCTGAATCAGGTTTAACTTGCACTGTATACTTTGTAGTAAAATCACTACCAACTGAAGCTCCGTTGTTTGTAAACGACGCTTCGATATACAAAGTTCCCTGCTCTAATTTACCAGTAGTTGGGGTGAAAAACTCTGTAGTAGCTTTATTTGCCACGTTGTAAGTGTCTTGAACTGGTATTGCTCCGTAAACAACTGTTGATCCTCCTCCTGTAACTGTAGTGTTTCCAAATGTAGGTGTAGTTGTGCTGCTATCTAAAAACTGCACCTGTAAAGCATCGCCACATCCCGTTGATGGTAAACTTCCTTGCCAACCTAAGCAAAGAGCTCTATTTACTCTTTGAGTTCCCGCTGTGAAAGTAACTCTACATTCTCCACTTAATCCGTTACCATTGACATCAGTAGCTAATACACCTACATCGTAGCTCTGACTATCAACTAAATTGTATGATGACTTGACGGTTAAAACACCTGTTGATGAATTAATTTCGAATTGATTATTAACAGTACTGTAATTAGAAGCGTTAGGATCTAGTGACCATACTATTTGGTCAGTGCTATTTCCTCCAGTTGGATTGCTACCGTTTACAGCTGAAAATGAATGTATCGTTGTAGTACCTGTTGTTATACCTGTTAACTGTATTTCTGGATTACCAGTAATAACTGGCTGAACGTTTGATAAAGAGAATGGATTTAGAATTATATCATCAGTCTCTCCATTATACGTGACATTAGCCGTCATTGTATAAACACCTGTTGATGGTGTTGCTGCTACGTTTGTATTGTAGAAAAAATACTGGTTCGCACCTGTTTTTATTTCCCAAGTAGTAGCTCCTCCTGAAGATTGCTCTAACACAAATGTTCCTGATGGTAATGGAGTAGAGCTAGTTTGATCAATAACACTTATACTATTAATTACTAAACCAGTAGTTATATCTGTTCCACCTCCTGTTTGAAAATTAAAAGGATTTCCAATAACATCACCAGGACTAGCACTCTCTGGAAAAGAAGCAGTAACAAAGTCAGCTCCAATAACACCAGCGTATTGGCTATCTATCAAACTATTAATTACAGATAGTTCGCCTGATAGTGATGTTTCCCAATATATATCTAACAACGAATAAACTGGTTGCGTTTCTGCCACTGACAAAAAAGGAACCATGCTATACACTTCCTGCACTGTACCTGGCGGTGTTGTTGTAGTTTCAAAAGTTGTTACGTAAGCACCTATTGGATTTCTTACTTGATCTGATTGATTGCACTTTATTACAAATGGATTTGTATCTGCATTGTATAAAGCAGCGTTTGCAGGAGTAGTACC
>Ga0209602_1004009_pt1 | contig 10997 bp, 8 predicted proteins | sample COGITO_mtgs_1205_3_FD_184810 | JGI IMG/M metagenome (GOLD analysis project Ga0209602, IMG submission 184810) | Pelagic marine microbial communities from North Sea - COGITO_mtgs_120524 (SPAdes) (version 2) | ecosystem: Environmental > Aquatic > Marine > Epipelagic ...
ACTAGGAGCTTCGGGAATGTCAGGCGGACTGCATAATACGTGTACTAGAACTGGTGTAGGTTGTTCAGGAGAACCCAGTAGAAAAGTTCATGATGGTGTAGATTTGAAAAACCCTTACGGCGCTCCAATATTCGCAATGTATGACGGAACGGCAAGTTTGGCTACGCAGTATAAAGACGGTGTAATAGCTGGCGCAGGCTATCATGTATCCATTACCTCAACCATTAACGGAAATGAGCTAAGAAATGTTTATTTTCACTTACAAAAAAGTGGAAGAGCTTCGGGTATTGTTAAAGCTGGTGATATAATTGGTTATCAAGGTATTTCAGGAAATCTAGGAAATGCTATAAGACAAAATTCTACAACCTCTCATGTTCATATTAAAACAAGACTTAATGGATTAGAAGCCAATCCTTTAGATTTTTTTTCAACTAAAATAGACCCAAGTACAGGAACTATAGCAAATCCTTGTAACAATAATAACTAAACTTAAATTATAGAAATTATGAAAAAAATATATTTAATTATCACAGTCATATTCATAAGTAGCTATTCATGTAAAGCACAAAAAAACAAGTTGACTAGAACAGAATATTATAATATAAAAATAAACGATGTTACGTTTCAAAGTCTTTATGATACCAATGGAAACGAAGCAAGAATGAAAGCTTTGTTTGGAAGTGATCTTGAATTTGAAGCTAATACAACAGGTCCTTCTCTTGGAAGAGACTTTTGGAATAGTAGTATTTATCTAAATTTTGAAGATGATAGTGACACTGGAAGTTACTATGTTCCAACCCTTATCAATATTAAAAATTCATCGGTAACTGTAACAGTAAAAGGAATAACAGTAAAATTAGGAGATGATAAAAATGTTTTCGGGAGTTTGTTTGTTTTGAAAAGTATCAATAGCATTATTTTTGTTGATGATACAGGTACATCATCACTAGCTTTCAAAATAGATCGATCTACAAATAAGATCAGTAAAATAGAATTTAATGCTTTTTAAAGAGTTTATTTACAAGTAAACAAACCTTTTTTTCTTTTTTTAAACGGACTTGCTTAAATTATAAGTAGGTTCGTTTTTCTTTTGGTTGAGGTTTAAGCATTTAATTAAAAATCATAAAAAAATAACTAAGGTTTCAACTTATTATTAGGCTTTGTTAGTTTTCCGTTTTTTGTCATAATTTCGGTTTTAATTACCGCCACAGCATATAACAATGTATATAATTTAAGCTTTTTAATCGTTTCTTTATTAGAGTTGATCCTTATTTAAGTTTTTAGTCATTTAATTAATTAGTGGCTTATTCACGCCCGAAATCATATACTCAACGTTGTGCGTCATTAAATAAGGCTTTCAATTGTCGAATCAACAGTTCTTATCGCCAATAAAAACTCTAAATACGCAATATTTGTCCAAATAGATGGTTTTAAATCTGTTTATTTTGTTCTTTCAATAAAGTGTTCTTATATCTTAATTCTATTCTAATATCGTCGAGCATCCAATAAAATAGTCCCCAAAACATAATACCAAAAATTCCAATAATTGTTGTCATAATTCGTAATTTTTAAAATTAATATACTAACCGTTAGTTTTTAATAGTTCTGCGTTTAAGTTTTAATAAACTAACATACTTCTTCATTTCAGAATGCTTTAGCCATGAATCTATTGTATCTTCCAACACCTGCCTATCCATATTTTTTGTGTGTTTATCAATAAAATCAAATTTGTTTTTTTCAAGCTCTTGAATCATTTTTTTTCGATAACTAATCTGAACATCATCTGTTGAAATAGGGATGTGTAAAAACACTCATTTACATAGTAACTAAGGAATTTTATATTCTTTTTACCGAATAAGAAGACTATTTCATCTAAATACATACTCTTTACCTTTGTTGATTATTTTTCATTCGTATCTTGACAATAAAAAAAATTAATAAAAAAGTTCTGAACAAATGCTGAACCAATCAAATATGAATTCAAATTGTGTCTGAAACGAGCTAAGTTAGTTACGGATATAATCTGAATTAGGAAAAACTTATCCGTTTGATACGCAAAATATCAAATCACTTTGCTAGAATCACAAAAAAGACGAATTTAATTTCGTAACCAGACTTTGTGACAGAAATCAAAAACTGAATTTAAAAAACAACTATTGTCAACAATGTATAACCGTAATTACGGCGGATTTTAATACGACCAAATCCACTCGGAATTACTAAATACAGTGGTTAACCGAAAACCAATAACCCAAAACCCCAAACGGACGGTTATACGAACTGTAGTAAGCCTTTTAAAATATAAGTGTTTGAAAAAGCTAATTGTGAAATTTTAAAATATCTGCCTTATGAATAAAAATGCGTTTCTTTTGTGTTTAACAAGTATTTGTGTTTTATGTAGCGTTTCTTTTTACCTATTAAGAGAAAACAATACAGATAAATCAACTGAAAAACTAAGACAAAAACATAAATTTTTCCTGGATAATAGCCCTTACAAGAACAATAAAGGACTCTCTAAAAAAGAGCGCAGTGATTTTGGACTTCCTCCTAACGGCTACTATGAGCAAGTATGGGAACTAACTATCGATCCAAAAACAGGTGAACCCATGCCAGAAAAACTTTTAAAACTTCAGTATGAATTGAAACAGCAAAGAGTGTTAGCAAGAGGTGTTGGCGGTAGTGAGACAAATCCTTGGATAGACAGAGGTCCCAACAATATAGGAGGGAGAACGCGAGGAATTATGTTTGACCCAAACGATACTGATAATAAACGTGTTTTTGCAGGTGGAGTTTCGGGTGGACTTTGGGTCAACGAAGATATTACCAATTCCAATTCCGCATGGACACAAGTTACAGGAATAGATGCTAATATTTCTGTAACAACTATTATTTATGACCCTAATGATACCAGCACTTTTTACATCGGATCTGGAGAATCGTATGTAAGTGGAAATGCTGTTGGTCGAGGAATCTGGAAATCTACTGATGGAGGAGTTAATTGGGCGAATATTTTTGGAGGTCCTGATGGAACTTTTAGTCACTCTAGTCAGTTAGTTAAAGGGGTTTTCTATATTAATGACATTGTTGCCAGAGATGTTGCTGGTACAACAGAATTATATGCCACAGTAGCTGGTGGTCATTATAGTCAATCAGGAAACACCAATCAGTTTCAAGGTCTTTCTGATCAAGGCTTGTACCGATCTATAGACGGAGGCTCTAACTGGAATAGGAATACAGATTCCGATCTAAAAGAAGGTCAGTTTTATGCTAATCCCAATGACATTGAGCTAGACATCAATAATAATATTTGGGTAACGACTACTAGAAGTTATTGGGGTTATCCCGGAGGTAAGATTTTGAAGTCAACAAACGGAATAAACTTTTCATTGGAACATACAGTTGCAAGTGCTAACAGAACAGAATTGGAAACTTCCAATTTAGATGCTAATAAATTTTGGATTGTTACTGCCAACAGTTCTACAAAAGTTGCAGATATATTCTTTACCGATGATGCTTTTGCAAATGTGAGTACTTTACCTAAACCAAATGATGCAGATACTGAAATCTCATCATCAGATTATACTAGAGGTCAAGCCTTTTACGATTTACCAATTGAAGTAGATTCAAATGATAACTTGTTTGTCGGTGGAATTGATTTATTTCGATCTAAGGATGAAGGGAATACATGGACCCAAATTTCTAAATGGTCTAATAATAACAATTTGGCTACTTTACAGGTGCCTCAAGTACATGCAGATCATCATGCTATCGTATTCAGACCTGGCAAAGGTAATGAAGGACAGGCAGTATTTGGAACAGATGGTGGGATTTATTATACACCCGACATCAACGAAGCAACCACCTCACTATCCATTACAGCCAGGAACACAAATTATAATGTGACCCAGCTTTACTATGGATCTATAGCACCCGAAACTTCTAACGAAATTTTGTTGACAGGAACTCAAGATAATGGAACATTGATTTCACAAAATTCTTCTACTGGAGCTAATAATTTTGATAATTTTTATTCCTTTATAAGTGGAGATGGTAGCTATTCTGAAATAGACCAAGATGGTGGAGGAATTACAGGTAGAGGTGAACATATGATAGTAGGATCTACATTTTTAACCTATTACCTGGGAGATACCTCCTATGGTAGTTCCGATCAAGCTTATTCTAATGGGTATACGATTATTAATAGTTCTGAAGGAAATTTTATAAATCAGGCTGATTTAGATCATATTGGAAACATCCTATATGCCCATAGCACTTCAGGCTCTAATTACCGTTTTTCTGGATTTATACTAGGGGAAAATAGTGCTACACGTACTGATTACAGCAATGATCATTTGGACAATGAGCCTTCAGCATTTAAAGTATCGCCTTATAATAACACCCGCATTTTTGTAGGAACGCGAAATAGTAAATTACTTAAAGTAGAAGATTTGGATCAAATAAATCAGGTATGGACAGATATTTCTGGAGCTAGTTTTTTAGGTAGTATATCGGATATTGAAATTGGTTCTTCTGAAATGGAAATCTTTGTGACTTTCCATAATTATGGTGTTACAAGTATCTGGTACACTAAGGATGGTGGTATCAATTGGTCAAATAAAGAAGGGGATCTTCCCGATTTACCTGTAAAATGTATCTTACAAAATCCCCTCAATGCTGATGAAGCTATTATTGGTACTGAACTTGGTGTTTGGGTAACTGAGAATTTTTCGAATGGAAGTCCTACATGGTCACAATCATACAACGGAATGAGTGACGTAACTGTTTTAGATTTAGATTTAAGAGCTGCAGATAATACCATATTGGCTACTAGTCACGGTAGAGGTTTTTTTACATCTAAATTTACAGGTAATATAATCACTTGGGTCGGATCTACTAATAACGACTGGGATACGGCTTCAAATTGGGACACTAATTCAGTTCCATCATCAAATGACGAAGTTATTATTCCTGGAGGACTCACTAACTATCCAACAGCTTCATCTATTGTTAATGTGAGTAACATTAATATGAATTCTGGAAGTTCTTTAATTGCAGAATCTTCTCTCTCTGGAACCATTACCTATAACAGAAATATTCCTACAGGAGGAACAAACCCTCCAGATTTCTATTTAATTTCGTCTCCGGTGGCTGGACAAGACATAGATGTTTTTGCTGCAACTGAAGAATTGGCTGTTGGAACTGCTTTAAATAGAGGAATTGGTAATTATAGTAATACAACTGCTTCTTGGTCATATTACCAAGCAGGATCTAATGGAACTGGAAATTTCCCTCAAGGGGAAGGAAGAGCATTGGCGCTTGATGCTTCTGGAGATATTGCTTTTAGAGGAACTATGCCAACTACAGATATAGGAGTATCTATAACATCTAATGTCAATGGCTATAACTTAATAGGAAATCCGTACCCATCATATGTCGCTGCTAATAATAGTGCCAATGGTACCGAAAATTTACTATTGGCCAATCAAAATAGCCTAACTGAACAAACCTTATGGTTTTGGAACGAAACAACAGATTCATATAATCAAATCAATCATGCATCAACTGCTCGTAATATAAAACCCACAGAAGGCTTTTTTATAAAGGCTAATGGTGCAGGGACATTTAGTGTAACCGAAACTATGCAAAGTCATGGTGCTGACACATTCCAAAGAACAATATCTAGACCTGAAATATTATTGACATTAAGCGATGGTGAAATTACTCGAACTGCCGATATTTTCTATATTGATGGAACAACAACAGGATTCGATAATGGATATGACAGTTCAATATTTGGTAGTGGTGACAATTCATTTGCTGTATACACTCGCACAGTATTAGGTGATTCCGATAATGATCTAGGGATACAATCTTTACCTGTAGATAATTATGAGAATACAATAATCCCTGTGGGAATAAATGCTGTTTCTGGAACCAAAATTAATATTTCTGTTTCATCTTCTTTAATTCCTGATGGAATAAATATTTATTTGGAAGACACTTTAGAAGAAACTTTCACTTTGATGAATGATGATGCTCTTTTCTCAAATGAACTGCTGACTGATCATAGTGGAATTGGGCGATTCTATTTGCGTACCTCAGCTGCAAATTTAGTAAATGATAATCCTTATGATGTTAACAGCATAAAAATATTCTCAACAAGCAGAAATAACATACGAATCTTAAACTTGCCAGGCGGTAAAAATAACATTCAAATGTATGATATGCTAGGAAAGATTATTTTGAATACTAATATTGATGGAGGTGTTGTAAAAAATATAAATTTACCTAATCTTACAACAGGAGTTTATATTGTAAAATTAATGACTCCAGAAGGAAGTATGGATCAAAAAGTAATTATTAAGTAAAATCATATACATTCAAGAATACTAAAAAAATAAATCAGAAATTTCAAGGAAAGAGGCCCTTTAAAAAATGGGGAAACACGCTGCACTAACATCAATGGGGACTTTTATTATACTGAGTCCTAAAAAACCCAAGCTCAATCTTCTCCTGAATCTGGTGACGGCTTTATGGGAGGAGGATAATGATGTTTAAATTTGAAAAACCCTGATTTATAATCAAAGGTTTTTTTATGATGTAAATACAATATTAAATTAATTTATATAGATACTATTTTTGAGAATGTTCATATACTCCCCAAAACAGTTCGACTTCACTCCTCTTGACTCCACAAATTATTTTAAAAATAAAATTTATTCTTGGAAATAATTTTTTTGACTCAAAATAACTTTTTACAAAGTCGAGAGTTTCGTTAGTAGAAAAAATCATTTAGAAGTACTCCCTAAAATATTCTAAAACACATTTGAAAAAAATTAAGGTCTAATTAATGATGACTTAACTTTCTTTGATACTTTAATAATATTTTGAAGACTCAAAATTAATGTAAACTTAAAATAAAAACTTTAGCTTGTTTTTAAATTTGTGGATATGAAAACTACAAAACGAAATGTAAAAATTGTTGTTATCTCTGATACTCATTTAGGAACTATCGGGTCTAGAGCTAAAGAATTGCATCAATATCTCAATAGCATTCAGCCTGAAACGATTGTCTTAAACGGTGATATTGTGGATATATGGCAGTTTAGTAAGCGACATTGGAATAAGTATCATACCAAAGTCATTAAACAGATCCTTAAATTTATTTCCAATGGAGTTAAAGTCCACTATATCGTTGGTAACCATGATGAAGCACTTAGGCGATTTCTAAATTTTGAATTGGAGGGTTTTAAAATCAGCAATAAATTATCGATGAATTTAGACGGGAAAAAAGCATGGTTTTTTCACGGAGATGTGTTTGATGTTACTATGGAGCATTCTCGTTGGCTAACTCGCTTGGGGGGATTTGGGTACGATTTATTAATCTTTTTGAACTCCATAGTCAATCGGGGTTTAACTTTTTTTGGACGTGAGAAATTATCTTTTTCAAAAACCATAAAGAATAAAGTCAAAGCAGCGGTGTCTTACATTAACAGTTTTGAGACCACTGTAGTTGAAATTGCTATGAGAAACAATTTCGATTTTGTGGTTTGTGGGCATATTCACCAACCTGTCATAAAAAAGTTCAAGTCAAAATCTAAAACTGTTGTTTATCTAAATTCTGGAGATTGGATTGAAAACATGACAGCACTGGAGTACAATAATAAAAAATGGTCAATGTTTCACTACAATTCTGAACTATTCCAAAACAATGTTGATGATCATGAATATAAAGATGTCAAAACTCTTTTTTCTGATTTAGTTGAAAATATTACCCTCACGACTTCCAGTTTATGAAACTTCTTTACGCCATACAAGCAACCGGCAACGGTCATATTTCTAGAGCAAAAGAACTCATTCCATTACTACAAAAACATGTTGAAGTTGATGTTTTATTGAGTGGAACTTCAGCAGATATTGAGTTGGGGCTCCCAGTACGTTATCGCTATAGAGGGCTCAGTTTTATCTTCGGGAAAAATGGGGGTATTGCTATTTGGAAAACAATTTTAAATATGAATTTCTGGCAATTCTTTCGAGATATAAAACGTCTTCCACTTAATGAATATGAATTTGTAATTAATGATTTTGAACCCGTTTCTGCTTGGGCCTGTGTGTTTAGCAAAACCCATTGTATTGCCTTGAGTCATCAATATAGTTTACTTTCGAATCATGTGCCGAAACCAAAGAAGAGTGCTAAATTTTCAAATTTTATTTTAAAATACTATGCCCCATCATCCGTAGGGTTCGGATTTCATTTTAAGTCTTATAATTCCTCTATTTTTTTGCCAATTATAAAAACGGAGATAAAATCTGCAAGCCCTATCAAAAAAAATTATTTTGTCGTTTATCTACCAGCATTTGACGATCAAAAAATTATCAAAGCACTTTCTAAATTTAACAAAACCAATTGGGTTGTGTTTTCAATACATTGTAAGGAAAAATATATGGTTGGTAATATTAGTATCAAACCAATTTCGACAAAAATATTTAATAAGAAATTGATTAATTGTAGAGGAGTGCTTTGCGGAGCAGGATTTGAAACACCAGCCGAAGCACTATATTTGAAAAAGAAACTATTGGTTATTCCAATGAAAAATCAGTATGAGCAACAATGTAATGCCGAAGCACTAAAGAAACTAGGAGTACCTGTTTTAAATGGGTTAGAAAAGAAAGATTTAGAAGTTATAAAATCGTGGATTAAGTCTAAAAAAATTGTCAAGATAGATTATTCAGAGACCCCACAGAAAGTGATTAATCAAATTTTTATTGATTATATAAAAAAGAAGTCCAGCAAACACATCAACAATAAAGTTAAATTACAGTCTTCCGATGTTTGAAATTTTACATTAAAAATATGCAGCATTCATCGGCAACCATTTCAAGAGTTATTAAAGACCTAGTATCTAAAGCTCAAGTAATAAAATGAAAATAATTCAATACTCATTACAATCGAACTAAACATTTTAAGATATAGTTGTTTTTGTGTTAAAAATTCTTCTAAAAATATAAATTTATTATCCAATAGCTATAGGGGATTAAAAAATTTATATCGGGCAATGTTTTGAGATTTATACCAAATCTAAACTATTAATTCCCGTAGAAAAATTAAATTGTATTCCTAAAATAGCTCAATTATGTATATTGTAAAAATCAAAATCCCAAAGATTTATAATTGAAAAGTTTTGCTAAATCTTCCCCAAAATAGTGTGATTTAACTCCTATGGGCTCCACTTTTTATTCCCAAGAATAATTATATGTTGTCAGCTTATATACTTAAGTAAAGTGTTTTTTTCTAAAAATTTATTGTCTTCAAAAATATATTCTTTAGCAATTTTTAATCCAGCCAAGTTTGGTCCAGAGCTCTCAAATACATGAAGGGTTTTATCATCAATTTCCAAAAAATAAATTCCATAACTACGAACTGATTCTTTTAGTTTAGTTGATTCCCCAAGCCTAGGAACTCTTCTTGGTTTTTCAGGTTTTCGCTTATTTGGTCTAAAATCCCAATGAAACAAGCCCAAAATTGTAATATCTTTTATTACATCTATTTTGTATTGTGCTAACCATTTGGTCATTAATGGTGTTATAAAAGCTAGCCATTACAGCTATTACGTTATAATGCCTGCCAATTTAAAAGGGACCGAGACTGTAATTAATAGACTTCCAGATGATAAGGTCTATATATTAGACCAAATCCATCCAGAATTAATGGAGTATCCATCTATCTATCAAAATTTTAAGAAAGATATATATGATGGCTTACAATCCGGATTGAAACAAATAAAAAAATATCAAAAAATAATATTATTGTATAACCAAGAGCGTCAACCTAAGGGGATTTTAGAGGGCTTCAATTTGTTTTGCACTCACAATGATATTCAACATAAAATTATTGATACTTTAATTGACAGAGAATTATCGAAAGGAGAATTATACATCATTTTAGATGATAAAAATTTAATCCGAATCATAAAGAGAATTAAGGATGAGCATTTAACTCTTTCAAAAGATATTGGCATTATTTCATACAACGATACACTTTTAAAAGAAATTGTAGGAGATGGAATAACAACCATATCAACCAATTTTAACTTAATGGGAGAGCGATTAGCCGAAATGATTTTAAATAGTGAATTCGCTCAAGTTGAAAACCCTAACCGCTTAATTCTTAGAAAATCACTATAAGAACTTGTATACACTAAAAGAAATAGAAACTGACGGATTATACTACCTTGAACTGGTAAGTTCTAATGGAGAATCAAAAGCGCAAATTTGCCTTAACCAAGGTAGTCGATTAAGTAATTTTTCATTTGAAAACACTCAAATTGTTAAAGAATTCGATTCTTCAACCTATAAAGACAATTACGCATCTGCTATTCTTTTTCCTTTTGCTAACAGAATCAAAGATGGCGAATACACTTTTAAGGATTCAAAACATAAATTAAACTGCAATGAAACGGACAAAAACAATGCCATACACGGCTTAGTTTATAACAAAACATTTGTTCTTATTAATAAAGAGTTAACATCAGATTTCGCTTCTGTAACCTTGCAATATAAAAATTACGGTAAGGATAAAGGCTTTCCTTTTAAGTTCCATATAGAATTAACTTACACATTAAGTAAAAACGGAATGACTTTAGCCATCAAAGTTAAAAATAAAGACAAAAAGACCTTCCCTTTTTCTATAGGATGGCATCCTTATTTTTATAGTATTGATTTAGATAAGAGCACAATAAATTTTAAAAGCGATAAAAAATATGTATTTGATAATCAACAAATTATTACAGGTACAACGGCTTTATATTTTGAAATGCCATTTAAACTATTATACATATTCTGCCTTGTATTGACTATGAACTATGCTACTGCACAAAAATGCAGTTTGGATACGCGCTATACCGACACAGACTATTTTTCAAAATCCCAAATAGATTCACTTAAAAATGTTACCTATGGTGAAGCTCTTAATTATATGGGGAATTTACAAGATTTGA
>Ga0209602_1004019_pt1 | contig 10983 bp, 9 predicted proteins | sample COGITO_mtgs_1205_3_FD_184810 | JGI IMG/M metagenome (GOLD analysis project Ga0209602, IMG submission 184810) | Pelagic marine microbial communities from North Sea - COGITO_mtgs_120524 (SPAdes) (version 2) | ecosystem: Environmental > Aquatic > Marine > Epipelagic ...
CAGGCCCTCGACGCGACTGAGGACGTCGGCTTGAGCATCGGCCGCGGCAGCGCGGTCCTCGGTGACCGTGACGATCTGGACAAGTGCGTTGAGCTCGATGTCGTCGATGCGCGCACCTGCCGACGCCCGGACATGAGCGACTTGGGCATCGAGATGCTTGGTACTCCAGTTGACCGTGTGGCGATGGCCGTCCTCAAGCGTGCGTCCCACCCTTGGAGTCCAATGATGTCGGCATCCTGTGCTGCGTGCGCCAGCAGGGCATCGCCGTTGCCGCCGATGAGAATCGGGAGATGATCGGATCCGGCAGGATCGATGTGGGCGCCGCTCAGGTGGTGATGTTCGCCGCTCCAGTCGACTGTCTTGCCGTCGAACAATTGCCGGATGATGGCAACTCGCTTGGCGAGCGCTTCCTTGCGGATGATTGCTGGGTGGAGTTCGATGCCTGTCTCGGCGTACTCGTGCGCCGAGTGCCCTGCTCCGACGCCCAACTCGAACCGTCCACCCGACATGCGGTGAATGGTCGCGGCCTCCCAGGCGAGCTGCACGGGATTGCGCATGTCGGCGTTGAGGACGAACGTGTCGACGTGAACGGCTGACGTGCTTGCGGCGATTGCCGCGAGCTGGGGAAGCGGAGCGTCACCGGGGCCGACATGGTCGCTGGACAGCACGACGTCGAATCCGTGGGCCTCCGCCTGTCGGGCGGCGTCGATCGGACGTCTCGGATCTTCACGAATGGACTCGCGCGTCCCACTGATCTGCCAGCCGAATCGAAACGGTCGCGTCGTGTGCAGCAGAGATACTGAGCCGGGTGTCAGATGGTGTCGAGTGCGGCGGCGAGGTCGTCGACGAGATCGGCTTTGTCTTCGATGCCGACCGAGAGGCGGACCAGATTGTCTGGCACTTCGAGCGGAGAGCCGGCGGCGGACATGTGGGTCATCGCGCCTGGATGCTCGATGAGGCTCTCTACCGCACCTAGCGACTCGGCGAGCGTAAAGATCGAGGTGGCATCGGCGACGCGCATGGCAGCGCCTTTCCCGGCCTTGACCTGGAACGACACCATTCCGCCGAAGTCCTTCATCTGCTTGGCGGCCGCCGCATGGCCGGGATGATCGGGGAGCTGTGGGTACTGCACGCGCTCGATGGCAGGATGGTCGATGAGCAGGTCGACGATTGCTCGCGCGTTTTCACAGTGGCGATCCATGCGTACCGCAAGCGTTTTCACACCGCGGAGCAGCATGTAACTGTCAAACGGTGACGGCACCGCGCCCGCAGCGTTTTGCGTGAAGCCGATCTTCTCGGCGAGCTCATCGTTGGACGTGGCGACGAAGCCGCCGACCACATCGCTGTGGCCGCCGAGGTACTTGGTTGCCGAGTGCACGACGAGATCGGCGCCGAGCGTGATCGGCTGCTGCAGGTACGGGGTTGCGAAGGTGTTGTCGACAACCACGATCGCTCCACGTTCGTGGGCAATGGAAGCGATGGCCTCAATGTCAAAGCACGTCAGGAGTGGGTTGGTGGGGGTCTCCAGCCAGATCATGCCCGTGTCGTCAGGCCAGTTGGCTCGCAGCGCGTCGAGATCGGTGAGGTCGACGGCGGTCCACGGGTATCCCATTGGGCCCCAGACCTTTGCGATCAGGCGGAATGTGCCGCCATAGGCGTCGTTGCCGAGCAAGACACGCTTGCCGCTGCCTTCTGGCGCAACGGTAAGGAGACGCAAGATGTTGTCCTCGGCAGCGAGCCCACTCGCGAAGGAGAGGCCGTGGCGGGCCCGCTCGAGGGACGCAATCTGCGTTTCGACGGCGGTCCGTGTCGGGTTGCCCGACCGCGAGTACTCGTAGCCCTTGTGGTTACCGACGCCGTCCTGGGCAAAGGTGGTCGACAGCGAGATCGGGACAACGACGGCGCCCGTGGTCGGGTCGGGCTCCTGGCCAGCGTGGATCGCTCGGGTCGAGAAGCCCGCTGACATGTCGGTCAGCTTCTCGGTGTCGTTGGAGGCTTGATCAGTCACGTCCGGCGGCGTCCTCTGCAATGGCGGTGAAATAGGAGAGCAGATCGGTCCGGGTGAGCACACTCAGGGGCCGACCGCCGGAGAGCACCAGCAGGGCTGGTGCAGTCTCGAGCATTTCCACGGCGAGTTCGACCTTTTGGCCGACACCGATCGTTGGGAGCTTGGCGCCCATGATCTTTTCGACCGCGACGTTCATCGCGCCGGGGTCGCGGTGGATGACATCCATCAATTCGAGTTCATCGACCGAGCCCGACACCTCGGCGTTTGCGAAGGGTGGCGTGTTCTTGCAGACGGGGAGCTGGCTGACGCCGTTGGCGCGCATGATCTCGATCGCCTCGCTGACCGGTGCCGTCGGGTTGACGTACAGGAGATTTTCGATCGAGGCGTTGCGCGTGTCGAGCACGGCTCCGACGCACTGATCACACTCTTTGATGAACCCGAAGTTCATCATCCAGCTTTCGTTGAAGACCGTTGAGAGGTAGCCGCGCCCGGAATCAGGGTTGAACACGACGACCACAGCGTCGTCGTCGGCTTCCTTGGCGACCTTGAGCGCAGCGGCGACAGCCGTCCCGCCGGAACCTCCGATCAGGATGCCCTCGGTTTCGCTGACGTAGCGAGCGGTGAGGAAGCTCTCTTCGTCGCTGATCGGAATGACCTCGTCCCAGAGGTCACCGTCGTAGGCGGCCGGATAGAAGTCCTCGCCAACCCCTTCGACGAGATACGGCCGGCCGGATCCACCGGAGAACACTGAGGTATCCGGATCAGCCACGATCAGCTTGATGTCCGCGTTCATCTTCTTGAGAAAGCGACCAGTGCCGGTAATGGAACCGCAGGTTCCTGCTCCTGCAACGAAGTGCGTGATACGGCCAGCGGTCTGCTCCCAGATCTCGGGCCCCGTGGTCTTCGTGTGCGCGATCGCGTTGTTGGGGTTCGCGTACTGGTTGGGTCGGTAGGCGCCGCGCTCTTGGGTGAGCCGTTCGGCCACCGAGTAGTAGCTGTTGGGGTCCTCGGGGGCAACAGCGACGTCGCACACCACTACTTCGGCGCCGTACGCCCGGAGCAGATCAACTTTCTCTTTGCCCGCCTTGTTGGTCATGACGAACACGCACTTGTAGCCCCGCTGGGCTGCGACGATGGCCAGTCCGACACCGGTGTTGCCGGATGTCGGTTCGACGATGGTTCCTCCGGGCAGCAGTTCACCGCTTGCTTCGGCCGCCAAGATCATCTCGAGCGCCGGACGGTCCTTTGAGGAGCCGCCGGGATTGGTCACTTCGTGCTTCATTGCGAGCGTGCACGCGATGTCGTGCTCTTCGCTCACCCGCTTCATGCGGACCATCGGCGTCTTGCCGATGACGTCGAGAATCGACGGCGCAATGTCCATGTTGCCGGGGTCCCAGGCAGAATCGGGTGTGAGCATCGTGTCAGTTTAGTTGTCGCTGCACGGGATGTGCTGTGCCGAGACTCGGTCAGTTGCCGAGCACGCGACCAACGAAGCCGCCGACCTTGCCGGCGGACTCTTCGCTTGCGTCGTGTTCAGCGGGAAGGAGGTGCGGGGCCTGCGATGAAAGGAACGCCAGCAACTGCTTTGCGGACGGATTGACCAGGCTCTGCTTGCCGACGACCACCGTCGGGACGGTTTCGTTTCCGTTTGCGTGCTGGCGAACCGTCGCGGCATCGTTCGGGTTGTCCCAGATGTTGTGCTCGACTCGTTCGATGCCGAGTTTGTCCAGGCCGCGGCGCAGGCTCGAGCAGAATCCGCAGCCGGGACGCCAGTACAGGTCAATGTGCTGGGCATCCGAAGAGGGTGCTCCATTGGTGTCGTTTGCCGCGTTCATGTGACCAGGCTAATGATGGACACGTCGGGTCGGTCAGGTGTCATGTTGAGTTTCCCGGCTGTTCAGCTACGCCGGACGGCTGGCAGACTGTGCCGGTGAGCAGCACAGCACTTGATACATCCGTCTACCTCGATCGACTTGCCCGGGTACGAACGGCGATGGCTGACCAGCAGGTCGATGCGGTCATGCTCTCGGTTGGTCATGACCTGCCGTACATGACGGGGTACACCGCCATGCCGCTCGAACGCTTGACGATGCTTGTCGTGCAGCGTGACGCTGACCCCACGTTGCTGATTCCTGGGCTTGAGGCTGCCCGTGTGAAACCGCAACCTGGCGTGTTCGATCTGCTGCCGTGGTCTGAAACCGAAGATCCGACGGCCATTGTCGGTCGCCTCGCATCGGGCGCCAAGCGCATTGCGGTTGGCGATCAGATGTGGTCGAGATTCCTCGTCGAGCTGTTGCCGCACCTGCCGAATGCTCAGTTCACGCGCGCTGTCGATGTGGTCGGTCCTCTGAGGATGAGCAAGGACCGGGCAGAACTCGACGCGCTGGCCGCCGCCGGCGCCGCCGTCGACAAGATCGCCGGCGAACTCCAGCGCGGCGAGATTCCGCTGGTTGGCCGTACCGAAGCCGAGGTGTCGGCACATCTCGGCCGGCGCATCATTGAAGAAGGACACCAAGTCGTCAATTTTGCCATCGTTGCTGCTGGCGAGAATGCCTCGAGCCCTCACCATCATCCGGGCGATCGCATCATCCAACCAGGCGAGATTGTGCTCACCGACTTCGGTGGCACGATGAACGGCTACTGCTCGGACACAACCCGGTGCGTGTTCACCGGTGACATTCCCGCCGACGTCGCTGAGGCGTACGACGTCCTGTTCGAAGCGCAGGCAGCGGGCGTCGCCGCGGCCACCGTCGGGACAGCCTGCGAAGACGTCGACCGGGCGTGCCGCAAGGTGATCGGCGATGCCGGCTACGGCGACTACTTCATCCACCGCACCGGCCACGGCATTGGCCTTGAGGCGCACGAAGACCCCTACATCGTCGCAGGCAACAAGCGCCCCCTCGAGGCTGGACACGCGTTCAGCGTCGAACCAGGTATCTACATCCCGGGCAAGTGGGGCATGCGGCTCGAAGACATTGCTGCAGCGACCGACGAGGGCCCCGAGCGCTTCAACAACTCTGACCACCGGCTCATCTCCGTCGACGCCTGAGTCGGCTTGATGGCCGTCATGCGGGCCGCGATGAGACCAGACGGATTGGCTCAGGTGTCGAAGGCGGCTTCGTCGGGAATGGACGAGTATGCGGTGAGCTCGATGAACAGGTCGCTCCCGTCGAAAAGTGCGAGCGCTCCTGACTCTACTGCGCAGTAGGTCTTGGTGCCTCCCGTGACCGGCACGGCCACGCATAGGGCCGGTTGGCCACCCAACTCGACCTCGGATCCAACCGGATCACCGATGCGCCGCTCAGCGTCGACCCGCAAGCGGCTCGCCATGGACTGCGCATAAAACTCGCTGGTCAGCAGTACGTCGCTTGTACGCGCCTCGTTGATGATCGCTTCACACGTGTCGCTGACGATGTCGCACGTGAGCGTTCGTCCGTTGTCGTAGACATAGCGGACGTCGTTGATTGTGATCGACCGTCGGCCCGACGATGCCTGGACGACCTTGGCAGCCGAGTCGATGTCTCCCAGGCGGGTCAGAACGATGTAATCCGCCGTGAACGTCGAAGTTGCGACACACTCGAAGCGGTCCAGCACCTCATCGATCTCGGTTCGCCCCGTCGATTCGCCGGGGGCACAGCCGAATGTGGGCCGCTCGCCCGTGAAGCAGCCCGTGGCTGTTGCCGCAAGCGTCAGGACCAGGATGGCGGAGCGAACGAGGTGACGAACGTGACGTGTGCCCGTGGGTTGGGGAGTAACCATGGCGCGATAAGCGTACGCCGTTACCCTCCCGAATCGTGATCCGCCTCGATGCTGCAACCGTGCTGCTGCAGTGGGCTACGGGCGGCATGCTGTTCTGTTGGTTCACCACCCGCCGACGCATCATTTCCGTGGGGTACGGATGGTTGTTGCGGACCGTCTACCTTTGCTTTGCACTGGGGGCGCTCGCTGCAGGGCTGGCGTTCGGCAGCAACCCAATTCGTGAGGTGTCCTCGGCGCTGGTCGCTGCGGCATGCCTGTTTGCCCTGGTTGTCTCCATCATTCGTAAGGACGCTGGCGTCAGTGGTCATGACGCCGAATTTGACCGCCGGTCCGAGCGAGTTGCCGAGATGACAGGCATCGAACGACCAGCCAACAAAGCAACATCACGCACTGGTCCCGAGTTCAACCCGGTGCTTGACCTCGTGCCGGCCGCCATCGGCTGTGTTGGGCTCATTGCGGCATCAATCGACGCCGCAGCGGACTCGTCGACGTGGACTGTGATCGTCGCATTGCTGCGCACGTTGATCGGCGCGGCCTTCATCGGTGCGATCAGCGATGGGATGCTGCTCGGTCACTGGTATCTCACGCAGCCCGGCTTGCCCCGGAAGTTGCTCAACGAGATGGTCACCGCGTTGGCCTGGTTGTGGCCACTCGAAGTTGCCGCTCTCTTGCTGCCGACCGGGATGGTCAGCGTGTGGACCGGCGCTGTCGACGATGGCTGGGGTGGCCTGCTGGGATGGATGTGGGCGATGTGCGCGCTCACCACGATCATCCTGGTGATGGTGACCAGGGCAGCATTGAAGGAGCGGTACTACTCCGCCGTGATGGCCGCCACTGGCTTGTTGTACCTCGCGATTTTGACGGCATTCGGCACAGACATCGTGGCCCGCGCTGTGCTCGACCAGACCTGACGCTCGGTTCCTGTTCACGGCCAGGTCGGCCTGGGCTGTGCAACACTGTCGGCATGGCCAGGCCAGTGTGGAGCGGAACGATTTCGTTCGGATTGATCGCGATCCCTGTCAAACTCTTCCACGCAGTGCGCAAACAAAGTGTGTCGTTCAATCAGCTCGACGAACGCAACATGGCCCGGATTCGCTACCGCAAGGTCAACGCGGAGACCGGCGACGAGGTCACCGAGGAACACATCGTCAAAGGGTACGAAGTGGCCAAGAGCCGCTACGTGGTGGTCGACCCCGATGAACTCGAACCCTTCATGCCGGTGGCGACCAAGTCGATCGACCTTGAAGAGTTCGTCGACCTCGCAGAGATCGACCCCGTGTACTTCGACACCGCCTATCACCTGGCGCCAGACGGGGTGCCGAAGCCCTACGTCTTGCTTGCCCGCGCAATGGAGCAGAGTGGCAAGGTCGCCATTGGGCGCTTCGTCATGCGCAACAAGCAGTACACCGCCGCGATTCGCGCCGAGGAGGGCCGCCTCGTGATGTCGTCGCTCGCATACGCAGACGAAGTGGTTGACCCGGCCGACATCGAAGAGCTCCAGGGCCTGGATGACGTCGAAGTGAACGGCCGCGAAGTGATGATGGCTGAATCGCTGGTCGCGTCACTCAGCTCCGACTTCGAACCGCACAAGTATCACGATGAATACCGCGAGCAGGTGATGGCCCTCATCCAAATGAAGGCTGATGGCGAGGAGTGGGAGGTGCCCGAGACAGCTGCTGAGAAACCCAATGTCGTCGACATCATGGCTGCCCTGGAGGCAAGCGTCGCCGCTGCGAAGGAATCCCGGGCTCGGCATCCCACCGGAGACCTGCCGATGAGCGTTTCAACGAAGGCAGACATCGCCGCCGCCGCCAAGAAATCCGCTGCGAAGAAGCGTGTCGTCAAGCCGCGCGCGAAGCAGCCAGCCGCCAAGAAGTCGGCGCCCAAGCGTGCGGGTGCGAAGAAGCAGGCGGCCAAACAGGTTGCGCAGAAGACCACCGTCAAGCAGGTCGCCAAGAAGAGTAGGGCCAAGGCCGGGGCGAAGAAATCAGCGTGACCGATGACGGCGCCGATCGAGGTCGACATCGAGGGCCGCAGGGTGCGGTTGACCAATCTCGACAAGGTGCTGTACCCGTCAGGATTTACCAAGGCCGAGGTCGTCGACTACTACGCCCGGATCGCACCGATCGCGGTGCCGCACCTGGCCGGTCGATGCATCACGTTCCGTCGGTTCCCAGATGGAACGGATGCGGACGGGTTCTTCGAGAAGCGATGTGCACAGCACCGCCCCGACTGGATGCAGACGGCCCTGGGGCCAGGAGATCGTCGCGGGGGCATCCACTATTGCCGTATCGAGGAGACCGCTGCGATGGTGTGGGCGGCGAACCTTGCGGCAATCGAATTGCACGCACCGATGGCGTTGGCCAATGATCTCGACACGCCGCGCGCGCTGGTCTTCGACTTCGATCCGGGACCTGACACCGGAGTCAGCGAGTGCTGCCAGGTGGCGCTTGGCGTCGCTGCGGTCCTCGACAGCGTGGGCCTGCGGGCCTGGTGTAAGACGTCTGGCTCGAAGGGGATGCAAATGTATGTGCCGCTGAACACTCCAGGCGCCACCCACGAAGGCGCGGCAAACTTCGCACTGGCCGTCGGGCAGGTCATGGAACGGCAGTTCGCCAACGACACGTCAACGCCGCTCGGCGTCACCACCGTGATGGCCAAAGACGCTCGGCCGAGCAAGGTCTTCGTCGACTGGAGCCAGAACGCTCACCACAAGACCACCATTGCGCCGTACTCGCTGCGAGCACGGCCGGAACCGACTGTGTCAACTCCGCTGACGTGGGATGAGGTGAGCAATGGCGCTGACGGCGATGTCGAGTTGCGCTTCGAAGCGGGCGATGTCCTGCGCCGAGTTGGCGACGACGGCGATCTCTTTGCGCCGGTGCTCGCGCTCCAACAAGAACTGCCCCAGCCGGCGCGCTGACGGGGATGTACGGCGTTGCCGCCTGGTGCGCCGTGATGTCGGCCATCATTGGAAGGTGCAGCAGTGGCGGAGTCGACGACCCATAAAGCTCGCCGGCGCCGTGGTGGTCGGCTTTGTGGTTGCCGCGTCCTCATGCGCAACCGCGGAAGTCCGGTCGGGTGCCGATCCAGCCTTGGTCGAGGTGACGTCGAGCCCGACTCCGGCGCCCACCACGACCACCGCTCCGACATCGATCGCGCCGGCGACCACTTCCGCAACGTCGGTCCCGAACGCTGCGGCAACGACCGAGGTGCCAACGCCGGTGGGCAGCGTTGTGCCGCTGAGCGGCTGGGCAGCAGTCGACCAGTACCTCGAGGTCACGCTCATTCGTGGAGGCTCGGCGGCAGCGTCCGTCGCTGTGCTCCGCGACGGCGAACTCCAGCACCAGGCGGCGTACGGCCGTCGCATCGCTGGCGAGGCGGCGGAACCCTCCGACCAATTCCGCGTTGCAAGTATCAGCAAGACCATCCTCGCTGTCACGGCCCTCGAACTTGTCGAGGACGGAGTGCTTGAACTCGACGCGCCGATTGGGTCGTTGCTCGCAACGCGGCTCGACGTGTCGAGCCCGACCAATGGCACCGAGGCAATCACTCTTCGTCACCTGTTGACGCATCGCTCAGGCTTCCCGCAGTACGAGAATCTCTTCTTTCGGAACGAGGTCGCATCGTGCCCGGACGCAGCGCGAGCCGGCTTCACGCGTTCGCTCCAGTCGGTTGCCGGCACATCATTTCAGTACAGCAACATGAACTTTTGTGTGCTCGGCATCCTGATCGAACAGGTGACCGGCGCACCGTATGCGCAGGTCGTGCAAGAAGAAGTCTTGACTCCGTTGGCGATCACGTCGATGCGCACTGCTGGCACGTTCGACCTCGAGCCCGGCGATGTCGAACACGAATCGGCTGAGGGTCGGAATTACATGGAAGTGCTCGCCGGCGCCGGTGCTTGGCTCGCCGCCCCGACCGACCTCGTCACGATCCTCAACTCGCTGGACGCGTCGACGCCGGGGACCAAGGTGCTCGAGCCCGCCACGCTCGAGATGATGGCAACGATCACCGTGACACCACTATCGGACGACGACGCTGAGGCCGCCGGTCAGCCGGCGCCGCCCACCACGAGCGAGCCGGCGCCGCCAACGCAGGGCTACGGCATGGGTCTACGGATCTTTGACGCACCACCGACCGGAGGCACTGCGGATGCGACGTTCGGTCACACCGGAACCTTGGAGAGCACGCATGCCATGTTCGTACGCCGCCCCGACGGCATCACCTGGGCGGTCACCATCAGCGGCGACTACCCGGCGTCGACCCCAGAAATTGTCGCGATCATGGACAACGCGTTGCTCCTCGGCGGATTCGCCGACGGCACGTACAGAACGCCGCCGCCGCCACTCGACGAGGCCTGAGCACACCTGGGGTGTTGCCACCACTCCGGCGCGCCGGGCGGTCATCATGGGCGAGTGCGGTGGACCGGAGTGAGGCGATGTGTTGCAGCACTGGGTGCTGCTGCATTGACGGTCGCAGCGTGCGCCGACACCGACCCGACGAGCCGGACGCCGCCGTCCGCTGGAGAATCTGATGCGAACGCCATCGTGGTGTCAGTGCCGCCGACGGATCGGGCGAGTGAGACGACCGTGGTGGTTGACAGCGATGCTGCGCCGACCACTGAGGGTGCACTTGCAGCACCGGTCGTCTCCGCGGATGATCCTGAGACGCGAGCGACGTCGGTCACGTCAGTGGTTGATGCAACGTTGCTCGAAGGGTTTGCAACGGATGATCCGACGTTTGAAGTGGAGCCACTGCGACCCTTCGAGGTGCGAGTCGCCGAGGATGCTCCGCCGTCTGGGCCTGGTCTTGATGACGCCGGCAGTGGGCAGCCCACGGGCTGGGCCGCCTTTGATGCGAACCTTGACGCAGCGCTCCTTCGAAATGGGAACTCGGCTGCATCTGTCGCTGTGCTGATCGGAGGTGACGTGGTGCATGCTCGGGGTCTTGGCCAACGATCACCCCAGCTCAACACGGATATCACAGACACCCAGGATCGCTTTCGGATCGCCAGCATCTCGAAGACGATCACGGCGATCACCCTGTTGCAGTTGGTTGAAGAAGGTGTCGTCGAGCTTGACGAGGAAGTCGGTCAGCGGATCGCCGACCACCTTGGTGTCACGCCGTCGAACGGTGTCCGTGGACTCACGGTCAGACAGCTCCTGAGCCACACGTCGGGCTTCTCGAAGTACGACAACCAGTTCTTTCGCACC
>Ga0209602_1004020_pt1 | contig 10977 bp, 9 predicted proteins | sample COGITO_mtgs_1205_3_FD_184810 | JGI IMG/M metagenome (GOLD analysis project Ga0209602, IMG submission 184810) | Pelagic marine microbial communities from North Sea - COGITO_mtgs_120524 (SPAdes) (version 2) | ecosystem: Environmental > Aquatic > Marine > Epipelagic ...
ACCAAATAATTTAAAATTTGGATTAGATACTATTGTTAAACCATCAGCTGAATCAGATGAAACACCAGATGTTACCCTTACCCATGAATTTAATTTGGATATTGCATATGGATTGTTTTTACGATTTGTTAATTTCGTTTGAGCGTATCCTACAATATTTGAAAAATTTGGAAATGTTCCCATAACTGTTATTCACTAAAATTTACTAATATCTCAATATAGTTTTGTGGTATTCTTAAAATTGTACCATCCTTTAAACCAAATGGAGCATTGTGTATGTTATTTGCTGATGCAATTATCCACCATAGTGATGAATCTTCGTAATACTGATATGCTAAAGTATCTAATCTATCACCAGTTTCAGATGCTACATATATATCATCATCTCTTAATGGTATTTCAGGATGTATTCTAGAACGATATACATTCCTACCATCATTGAGTTTTTTACTTTTGTTATTTTCGTATCTACTTGCCATTTATTAACTTGTTTGAGGTGTAAATGAATAGAATTTTCTTCCTGATGTATTATTTCTACTTAATAAAAATTTAACGGTCATTGATACATCTGTAATAAATGGTAAATTATATCCCTTCATATCGATATCATTATCAGTAGTTCCGGTTATCATTCCTGCCACATTTGATAATACCGTTTGTTCTTTATTACTAACATTCCAAGGAGTACCATCCTCCCATGTATGTGATAATGATTCTATAAATGCTAGTTTACCTTTGTATAAATCACCAATAGTTAATTTAATAAATGGTGGAACTACGGCGGATGTACTATAATATCCCTGTGGGAATACTAATGAGTTTAAGAAATTAATTTTATCCCAACCAATTTTATGTTCCGCTGCATTCATTGAATATACTTTGAAATTAAAAGAAACACTTCGTTCAATACCACTATATGTGTAATTACTAAATGGTGAACCAGTAAATTTGTGAGAATCCCAAGATGGAGAAAGGGTTTCACTTAATCCACTTAAAGTTGCTCTAAATTGTACAGTTTTATTCCTATGTACTGAAGTAAACTTCAATGGTACAAAATCTTTATCATCTAAAGTTTCGTTTTCACCTAAAGTAAGAGTTTCACCTTCGAATACATTTTGTGTATTAATCAAATCACCAATCTGAAGCATTCCTCTTTTAGATTCTATAAAATCATCTTTTGATATTTCTTTACCAATTTTACTTGCAAAGAATTTACCCTTTCTATCGGGATTTGAACTAAATAATATCTTATTTGGGGTATCTAAGTCTTTTAAAGCCTTTGAATATCTTCCACCCAAACCACCTTCATCGGATATATCAACAAAATCCAGTTTGTTAGGATTTGGGTCAATTTGTTTATTTTTATCTAAACCAAGTCTTGTATCTACACCCGCTGAGTTAATTCCATCTAAGTCAATACCCCACATTGGTATTTCGAATTTTGGTGGTAATTTTAAATTAAATGTTTTAGAATACATTAAACCTTTTACATCTATTATACCATTTTTATCAGCAGGTCCAATTGTTACTCCAGTAGAATTATTAATACTACCATAATTTGTTGTTGTATTTTTTAAACCTGCTAACGATGCCTCATTGAATCCAGTTGTACCAGCTCCTCCGAATAATGCTCCTCTTAACTTATCTTTTCCTAATTTTAGTGCACTACCTAATGCTTGTTTTCCGATAGTTTTTAGGTTTCCTCCACCACCATCTTTTAACAACTGTCCTAATAGTTTACCTTCACCTGATTTTTTAATATCAGCTAAATCAATCATTCTATTCTGAGTTTCACCTTTTTTAGAAATAGAACTAAACCCTACTACTTTTGTTGGTATTACACCAGATGGAATACCTAATTTATCATTTACAAAATCTCTACCTTTAGAAATAAGACCACCTAATAATCCACCACCACCTACATCACCACCAGTAGCTTCTCTCATCTTATCTAAGAGTGGAGTACTTCTAAGTGTTAATCTTGGTAATTCACTACCATATATAAATGGCATTGATGCCGTTCTTATTAATCTAGCTCCTGTTACTTCTTCTTCTAAAAGAGTTTCACTTCCTCTAGCTCCTAAATTTTTTCTAGCCAATCTAGCCAATGACATACCAACTGTATTCACAAATGGGTCAGCTGCTGAAATACGAATATCTTTTGAATTTCTAATATCGTATGCTTCTTTTGCTGTCTTTCCACCTTGTGATGGTAGTTGTCTATCTTTAAATAATTGTTCTAATGTTGGCATATCTTACTATATCATATATGTGTTACTTCCGACCTTACTTACTCTACTTTTTATAACAGATGTAACTTTTCCACCATCCATATAAACATCTTTTGTTTCTCTAAATGTTGTTTTTAATTCTTCTACCCAAGCAGGTATATCATCACTTCCTCCTCCACTATCACCGATACCTAACATATCACTTGCTGCTCCAAACGCACTAACTGCTAACATAGCAGGTATTGCTGCTATTCCAGCTATTGAGAAGGCTGCCAATGAACCAGTCAAAGCATAGAATCCACCAGCTAATCCTAAAATAGATAATGCTAGTTCTGGAGTTGCTACCGATGATACTTTCATAAAGAAATCACCTAATCCTCCTATAATTGTTTTTACTGCGTTACCTACTGATTCTACAACCGAACCAATTGCTTTACCAATTGCTTCAATTCCAGGTGCGGCTACTTTAAGTGCAAATCCAATACCTATGATACCTGCGGTGATTGCTGCTAATCCTAATAGAGTTGCTGGGTTAGCAAATGCTGCAAATCCAGAAGCCATACCTTTCAATCCACCACCCATTCCTTTCATCATTCCACCAATACCGCCACCACCAGCTGATTTTACTAATCCTTTATTAGCGTTAAATCTCATATCAGGTGCTCCAGCTTTGGTTAGTGGACCAGCTGCTTTAGCTCCTCCACCGAATATTTTTCCAATCTTTCCACCTAAACCACCCATACCTTTCATAGATGCTAAACCATCTTTTAAACTGAATCCCATTTGTCCAGCAGCAACAGCCATACTACCTAACGTTTGTACACCAGTAAGGAGTTGGCCTCCAAATGCTTTCATATTGTTTAAGGCATCTTCGTATTGAGTTGGTATTATTTCTCCATTTTTACCTAATTTATCAGCGTTAGCTGCCATCTTTTGGAATTCAGCTACTGATACACCTAATAAATCTGCAGTTTTCTTTTTAGAGAAGTAATCCATTTGGTTGAATTGTTCAATACCACCTAATGCTGAAAGTGTTTCTCTAACCATACCACCCATATCACCTTCCATTGCTAATGCTCTGGCTCTATCTAAGTTGATATTTTTACCTAACATAGCCCCTAACTCAAGTTCAGCGTTAATAGATGATTCGAAATCTAAAAGATTATCAGCAATACCACTAATCTGTCCCATTGAAACACCCAACTTACCAGCAGCTATTGCAGCTTCAGCAATGTTAGTACCACCCTCTTTTCCAAATAGTGCAAATTCTTCAGCTGAATTAGCTACATCAGCCATTACATCAGCTGGAACTAATCCATTTTGTTGTGCTAAGTTTTTAGTAGATTGTATTAAATTTTGTGCAGTTTCTGCAGAACCATCATTTAAACGAGCAAACTGACCTGTTAAAGATGCTGCTTCACCAGCCCCAATACCTAAGTTTTTAGCTATTACGTTAGTTCTGAATTGTGTTTTTAATGATACATCACTTAATCCACCAAATTCTTTTGAAAGATTTTTAGTAGTTCCAACTGCATCTTCAAATACAGTTCCAAATAATGTTGTTGCTATATTAGATGTATCTAAAAGTGAACCACCTAATTGATATGATGTATCTAATAATTTTTTACCAGCAGCTGCTCCACCAATAGCAAGAGTACCAACAAATCCACCTGCTGATGATACTAATGTTCTAAATACACCTCCTATTGATTGAAAAACTTCATTTAGTTTTTGAGTTGCTTCATAAGTTTGTTCCATTTGTTTCTTTTGGAACTTAGTTGCCATAGAAATATTTTCCGCTTCAGCAGCTTGAGCCTCTAATGATTGAATTAATTCATCATTTCCAGCTAATAATACTTTATTTTGTTCAACTTGGTCTTTTAGTGCATTTGAAGCTGCTAAATATTCTTTTGTTTGTTCTGGAGATACTTCAGATAAACTTCTACTTAATTCTAAAGTTTTAGTTATAATTTTTTGCTTTTCTTCATCATTACCTACAAAGGATTCGGCTATTGATAAAGATTGTTTTTGTGAATCTTGAAATGTTTTATAAGCCCCACTTATAGAACTTATAGATTTTTCTTCATCTGATAAGTAATTTAACCTATCTTGAACTATTTTATTACCTTCTTTTATTTGATTACCTAATGTTTTTCTTTTTTTTATTAAAGTATCTAATTTAGCTAATCGCTTTTCATCAGACACAGCAGAGTCATTTTCCACTTTGAGTATTTCTAGTGAAAGTTGTTTGATTTCTTCTAAATCACGCTTCCTTTGACTTAAGTTATCTGCCATTAGTATTATCTATTACTTTTTATTAGCCTTTTTTAGTTTAGCATAAAGTTCATCTTTTTCTTTTTCAATACGCTCCATACTATCTATGATATCTTTAGGTAATCCCCTTTGTTTTGCTTTTTTTAGAATTCTATCAGATGTGTTTTTCGATATTCCATTGAAAAAAGCATTTGTAAATTGTGATGCTGCATCAAATAAACCTTCGTTTGTTTCTTTTTTTGACATGAGTAATGTGTTTATACTTTTATACTATTATAAATATTGGATAAAAAAAAAGTAAGGATTATTTTCTAACCCTTACTTTTGATTGTCTTTCAGCCTTTTTCATTTGGTCTGATTCTTTTTTCTTTAAATCTATCAACTTCTTGAAATAGAACTTTCTCCATTGTATTGGCATGAAGTAAACATCTCTCCAAGTAAAACCATTACCAAAGTTAACCATTTCCCAAATTTGGTCATGAAGTTGAATTGAGTAGTTACTCGGCAGGGTAAAAAAACCCGGCCCCAAAGGGAATATCGAGTGCCTCCTCCTCACCCGTTAACTCCGAAGTGAAGTTAAACTTTAAATCCATATCTGGACTGATTTCCTTAACGTATTTTCTAAATGCTTTGGTATCTAATGCTAAGAATGAGTTTTGTACCCACTTAGTAATATATCCTCTATCGTTATTACCATCTACTGATTGAATCATATACTTTAAACGAGTAGTTACATCAAATGTACTATCTCCCTTTCCTTTATATAATCTAGCCAATGCTTGGTTTTCTTTTGTAATTTCTAATTCATCACCATGTGTTAGAAGTTTGAACTCTAATTCAGCTCCACTTCTTGGTAATTTAAATTTATAAAGATTTTCAGAATTTAGCAATTCCTCATTAAAATCTTTAGTTTTTACTTTAGATAAGTCAATAGTTACTTCTTGCTCTTCTAATGTAGATGGGTCAGTTATTTCTACTTTGTATTCTGCACCATAACCTAATACTCTAGTTGCTAATAGAATAGCGTTTTTATCTCCAATTAAAATATCATTGATATTAACGTTTGGTTCTACAACTACTGATTCAAACAACTTATCTAATACTACACCCTTTCTAATTAAGGATTGAGATGCAAGAATATCTTCTTCTCTTGCAGTCATATACTTAATTTCAATATTTCCTTTTTTTAGGGGATGTCCTTCTGGGTATCCCAAACCTTTAGATGGTAAATCAATTACCTCAGTTGGGAATTCAAATTTATTTTCGCTCATATTTAACCTTTATTAGTTGTATATATAAGTATATCGAAAACGAAAAGTTATAAAATAAAAAAGGTTCTCACTAAGAGAACCTTTTCAAAATATAGATAGTAGTGAATAATATCTTAAAATTCTAATATTGCGTAATCGTAAGAAAGGGTTAATTCGATATCAGCAGGGTCATTAGAGTCAAATGATAAATCATTAAAGTTTGCAGATGTAATAAATGCACCTTTCAACTTCCATTGTTCGATTTTATCACCAACAGGTCCTAACATATAGAAATCGATATCCTTTTTGTAGAAATCAGCGTATCCTTTTCTACCAGTTAAAGATTCATATCCTAATCTTACCCATTCCATTACTTGTTGAGCGCCTGAAGGTACGATTGGGTCATACATTGTTATTGTAATATCTTGCCATTCTCCCTTACCTTGTAGTTTTCTATAAGTGTTGATGTGGTCTAACTTCACCGTCTCAAAGTTAATAGAAGGTCTACTTGCAGCTTTTATAAGGTATGATTGAATTCCATCAATCTCCATTATATACCTGTTCTTCATCTTCGGTTCGAAGTTGGTGAACATCATTTCGTTAAATTCTAATACTTCTGCCATTTTTTTATTTTCCCTTTTATACTAATAAATATTAGTTATTCATTTTTTTTGTTTATGCTGAGAACGATGCTCCAGTTGGTAAGATGTTGAAATCAATTACAATGAATTCAGCGGTCTTAGCCGGTTGTAAGAATATCTGTCCAGCAAGTATGTTTCTATCAACAACATCAGGTCCATTGTTAGATTCATCCATAACTACTTTAAATGCGTACAATCCTTGTCTTTGTTGTATTCCTTCTAAATAAGGTTGTACAGTATTAATGAATCTACCTCTTGTCTGAGCCGTATTTTGTTCAAATACTAAGAATCTAGATGTAGATGCTACAAACTTCTTAACGTTGATTAATAATCTTCTAACATTAATTCTATCAAGTGCTGATGCTTTATCTTGCAACGTTTTCTGTCCAAATGCTACAATACCTTGTCCAGGGAAAGAAGCGATTGGATTTACTTTGTTTTCATATAAAGTATCTCTTTCAGAGTGTGTTAATCTATTTAGTACACTAACTGCTCCTATAATACCTCCTCTATTCAAACCAGCAGGTGCGAACCATTCAGCTGCAATAGCGTCATTTGCTGCAAATACTGCGGGTAGTAATACTGAAGGTGGTACTGAGATTAATTTGTTTGTATTTGAATCTACAGTCTTAACCCAAGGGTAATAAGAACCTATATAGTTTGAATCAATTGCGTTAGCCTGAGTAGTTACTTGCGATATTGTATCGTTTACTGAAGTTAAATCAGAAATATAGAAACAATCTTGTCTAGCTTCTACCATATCTAATACATCAGTTGTAACTGATGGGTGCAATCTTCTTACAATACCCGGTGTTACTACCATATTGATATCATACTCATCAGCGTTTGAAACTGCGTTCACAGCTTTAGCGTATGCTTTAGAACCAAACTTAGTTGAATCAGTTAAATCAAATCCTTGTGAGTTTCCAGTTGAAATTGAAGAACCTAAAGCGATTTCTCTATTCGGGCTCATTCCATCAAATCCACCTTGGAAACCTAAAGAGAATTGTCTCTTAATCATATCCTCAGTTGCCGAACCAGTCATTTCTAATGATAATCCAATTCCACTTACATTTCCATCAAATCCAAATACTAAGTTAGAACCAACTCCTACACTTTCAGGTAGAGGTTTCATATAGTTAGCGTTATCATCTTTTATACCAATTGATTCGAAATCAAATCCAGCATAAAATTGTGGGTTACCAGTTGTGTTAGCAATAGAACCTGTTTGGAATACAGCTGAAGGAACAATAGTTTCATCAGTTGCTTTAATAGGATTAGAATAAGCTCCATGTCCAAATGGTGCAGCAGATACAGGGTAAGAACCTTGCTCTCCTACTTTTACTCTAATATACTTAGAGTTATTTATCCAATCACCATTTTCAGTAATTTTACCATTTGAATCAATAGTACTCCATCTATCACCAATTACTCTTGCAATATAATTTGCAGAAGCAGGGTCTAAGTTTACATTATTGAAAGATTCTAATACTACTTTTCTTTTATCAGTATCATTATAAGAACGAACAGTTACACTAAATACTGAGTAATCAGTTCCTCCATCTTCACCTGCTGCCTTAACACCAGATATAGAAATCTTAAATCTTTTATTTTCACCATTACCATGTCCTAAAGTATAGAACTTAAATAGGTCATATCTTTCACCGGAGATTAATTGTGATTTTATATATGGTGTTGCTGCTGTACTAGCATCGTAAGTAAAGTTTTGAGTTGGTAATACAACTGCTTGTACTACATCTTTAGAAGTTATTCCATCATATGCGTTCTTAAAGTAAGAATATGTATATGCATCTTTCGAACCTCTTGGATTAGAACCAAATACATCAGTTACATCGTTATTATCAGTTGAGTCTAAAGAAGAAGATATTTCTCCAATTCCACTACCACTAACAACAAATGAACCTGTTGCACTTCCATCAGCTATACTAAATCCACTAAATCCAACTTCTTCATCACCATTATGTGTTGAGTGAAGTGTTGAAATTAATTTTAATCCAGCTGAACCAGTTACTGCAATACCAATAGGTGCTACTTGACTATAACCATCTACACCTGCTACTCTAACAATAGTTGCACTTCCTGCTTCCCTTAAATAGTTCTGCACTGCATACTCTGTATAGTAAGTACCATCAGGTGTACCAAATTTATCTTCAAACTCACTTTGAGTTCGAACTACTGTGGGAACAAACGCTGTACCTTGTTTGAAAGGTCCAATGAACGCTGCTCCGATTTCTCCAACCCCTTGTGCTAAGAACGAAAGGTCATTTTCTCTCGTAAATACTCCAGGTGATACAATTCTTTCTGCCATATTATCTCCGTTTATTAAATAAACAATTTAGTTATTACAAATATAAATATAACTAAAACGTTGAAACCATTAATTAATCTCCAGAACCACTAACTGGTGTTGGAGTTACTGAACCTGTTGACCAAGGAAGATTTTCATCTCCTATCTCTTCGGATGCATCATCAATCTCATCAATACCCTTTTGAATCATTTCTGAAATGTGGTCCCAATATCCAGCTGGGCCTGTTACAGATGATGAAACCCATCCGATTACTAATTCTTCGGTTAAGTCTCCAAATGCAACAAATTCATCAACTGAACCAGAATCAAAATCGATTGGAGTTGCTCCAACAAATCTACCTTCAGTACCAGTAGTACCTTCAGTTCCGATACAAGTCCATCGTGCATGTAATATTACATTATCGTGTGAACCTATCGTTTTTTTAGTCATTTGGGTTATACCCCAAGAATAAGTTACTGCCATTTTTTATTATCTTTTATATATATAAGTATATAGGTTGCTCTCCAAACGGAAAACTAACACCTATAAATATAACCAAATTTAGTTAAACACAAATATTATTCGATACTACCTGTTGTTTCTACCCAACTAGCTGATACATCATTCCATATACCTTGAATAAAAACTGATTCACTTGCAAAAAGATGTTCATCATTATCGAATGTGTATAAGAAATCAGTATGAGTTCTACTAATTTCTTCACCCCCTTCTACAAATGAAACTCTTTTAACAACTTCAATATGTGGTGTATTCACATTAATTTCTAATTTGTTTAAAACTATTTCTTTTTCTATTGCCATTTTATTATTTGTTTAATAATTCTTTCATCATCTCTTTTATTTCTAAAAGTTCTGATTTTAAATATTCAATTTCTTCTTTTTGAGAATCAACTATTTCTTTTTGTTCATTAACTGCATTTACAAGAAGTGGTACAACTCTATCATATTGAATTGTCATATAGTCATACCCTAATGATTGTGCAAGAGGTGCTGGATGTACGATTTCAGGTAATACTGATTTAACATCCTGAGCTGATAAACCTATTTGTAGTTCAGTTCCCTCATACCCAATCATATTGGCTTCTTTATTGTTTCTATAATAGAAACCATTTAGTTTACCAATCTTATCAAGAGCGTTTTCAATATCACCTTCCTTATCCTTCAATCTCATATCAGAATAGTAAGCGATTATATCACTTGATGCTCTTAGTGAACCAATAACATATGCACCATATGATTCAGTTCTTATTTTTTCACCACCATTATAGTATAATCTTACTCTATCGTTTCGATAGTTAAGCATATGCCATTCGTTATTTACATCATTGTAAATACCATTAGCAGAACTCATATCGTGCATAAACACAATTCTACCACCGATAGACCATCCTTCATATCCACCTACATCCGAACCATAAGTTGCAACAGTACCATACTGCCCACCTTCATCTCTTACGGCTCTCATACCACATCCTCTATCTTGGAAGTAGAAACCAGTAGAACCTTGTGCTCTAAACCAATCGTTTGCTAATACATAACGAAGTTGTGATGTAGATGCTGGGTCTAAATAATATCCAGTACTATTTGAATCGTAATATCTACCAGCGTACATTGAACCACCATTACCATTATTCTCATCAAGAACAGGTATAGTTCTCCAACTTCTCCATCCACTCCAAGAACTTCTGAATCTCAAGTTAGTAATTGGTCCACCAACCATTTGCCATCCGTAACCTCTTGTATTAGAACTACGATAGTGGTATGATTGTACTCCTACCCAGTGAGATGTACCTGAAGGTTGGTTAGCTGGATTACTCCAAGAATCAATGAAACCAGAACCCCAAGTTCCAACAACGTTCATATCTTGTCTACCCCATCCCATAGCACCAGTCCAATAGTTAGTATCACCAGTTTGACGAGGTCTAGCTCTATAATATTCACCAGAGTTTCTTGTATGACCTGGTTTATTAATATAAGCCATTGTTCTATTACTCACACCTTCAAATCTCGTAGAGTGTGCAGATGCACCATCAAAATAATAACCAGTATTATTCGAATCATAAATAATTGGTGCTCTTAATGAAGAACCAGCTTGTAAGTTGTAGTTAACATATACGTTATTTGTACCTAATGGGTCAGTAGCGTTGTTAACAGACATTACCTGCGTTGCCATATTGTAATCGTTGTAGAAACGCATACCATTATAGTTAGCGTTTGCTCCAAACTTAATACCAGTATGGAATGCTATTCTT
>Ga0209602_1004034_pt1 | contig 10953 bp, 19 predicted proteins | sample COGITO_mtgs_1205_3_FD_184810 | JGI IMG/M metagenome (GOLD analysis project Ga0209602, IMG submission 184810) | Pelagic marine microbial communities from North Sea - COGITO_mtgs_120524 (SPAdes) (version 2) | ecosystem: Environmental > Aquatic > Marine > Epipelagic ...
TCAAGAACAACTGTCCGATCTTTACTTTAAAGCCACATCACGAGTGGTTGATGTAAGCCAGGCACTATACGAAAAGCTACACACCATAAAAGGACACCCTCAAACAGATGAGGAAATGGTCCGAAAAACAATAACGGATTCCATCAAAGAGATCCGCAGTGAATTAGATTTAATTAAAACAGCAGTAGCAGAGAACAATGAACATTATTCTGGTAAGTAATTGGCAAGGGATTAACTACCACAGACTGGTAATACCTATTGGCAAGATTGCAACAAAAGGACTCGCTCCGGTACACATCATTGATGATGTAATGGATCTCTTACATATGGACCTATCCAAGGTCGATAGATTTATATTTAGTAGACACTTACAGCTGACTCCTGAAGGATACCAAACCATAGGTATGCTGCTCCAGGAGAACGACATCAAGGTCATTGTAGATGTTGATGACTATTGGGTGCTGCCTACAGATAACCCAGCGTACGAAGCATACGAGCAGAATCACAACATAAAGCACAGCATTCGTAGAGCTATAGAGAATGCAATTAAGATTGCTGATCACCTCTGGACACCAAACAAGCTGATCTATAAGCAAGCAAAGAAGATAAACCCAAAGCTTACATACACACTCATTCCAAATGCTATTGATCCAGACGAAGGATCGTGGAGCATGAACAAGAACTTTGGATCAGGAGTACGGTTTGGATACACCGGTGCAAAGGGGCATACAAAGGATGTTAAGAAGATGGGTGTTGACTGGAGTAAACACTACACCTACACAACAAACATTGAAGGGTACGATAAGCTACTGCACGCTGACGATGTATCAGTGCCGTTAAGTCTACACAACTATGGTAAGCTGTACGAAAACTTCAACGTCTCACTTGCACCGCTTCAATCCGGACTGTTTCATAAATGCAAGAGTAACCTCAAAGCAATTGAAGCTGGCTTTACTGGATGTGCATTGATCGCATCAAACACAACACCCTACAAAGAGCTGATCGTACACGGTGACAATGGATTGCTGTGCAACTCATTCCCTGAATGGAATGAAGCAGTAAACAGCATGACGGTAAAGGAAGCCAAACGCCTGGCCGATAACCTCTACGAGACAGTACGAGAAGAATACCACATTGACAATACAATTAAATTGAGAGCAAATGAGTTACAGTAACAATGCAGATCACAAGCTGCTGATCGATGAGGTGCTACATAGATGCGCCAAGATGTACCAAAACCTGGGTTCAGATAGCGGTAAAACAGCCTACAAACAAGCCAGGATTGAAGAGCGTAAACTATTACGAGCAGTGCGTGATCTTGATCCAGACAAAATAGATCGCCTCCTGGTAAACACTGACAAGTGAGAGTCCTCAAAGACACCAAGCGCAAAGCACTCCTGATGATTGAACAGCACGGTAAGTACGCACAAGTACAAGCAATCCAATGCCTACAATATGCCAGGTATGATCGCTGGGAAGAAGAGTACTGGGAGGAAGTGTTGCAAGCCATAAAATATGAACAAGGATTATAGATCATACATAGGGGCAATGGGTGAACACTTAATTGTTGCAGACCTATTGCGACACGGATTTCAGCCCCATATGCCGGTGACTCATAATTGCCCCTATGATATCCTTGTAACCAAAGGCACAATGCGATTTAGAGTCCAGGTGAAATACAGAACAACATACAAAGGCAAGGTCGAGCTTACAATGAGAAGACAAGTAATAGGTGGGTATGTACCCTATGATAACGACTACGACATCATAGCCATAGTTACCGACTACAATAAGATAGCTTACTTAACAAAGTATGAGATCAAAAAAACAGTTGTACTGCGTATAACCAAAGCAAAGAACAACCAAGTAAAAGGAGTAAAACAGTTTAATAAATACCAATGTATCAATGCAGCAATCATTAGAGCGAGAGATCAAAGCAATTCACGCCTGGGCAAAACAAGCACCAGGAACACAAAAGACAGTTGATGGAGATCAACCAAACATCGACTACACACTGGTGGTAGATCAAATCAAATTAGCAGTGGTAATCACCACAAAGCAAGGAGTAATAACAGCACGGGAGCTTGCCATACTTGACAACTACAAGAGTGGTGGGATATGGAAGTTTGCCTACATCTTACACATTACCCAGGACAAAGTACAATACCAGGAGCTGGCACAATTCCAAGGGACAGTACAAGGCAACACCATAACACCTGGGCTGAATACATTTAAATCAATTGCCGCATGAACAACATTAAAGAATTAATCATTGAGCATTACGGTGATCACGTTGATGATGCACCACTCTTCGCTGATGGGTTTGATGATGCCATCATTGGTATCTGCCCAACATCATTCCGGGTGATCTATAGCCGTAACAAATGCATCAACATACTGATCAAGGAAGGTGATTCCTGGGAAGATGCAGTGGACTATTTAGAGTATAATACGTTTAATGCTTACGTTGGAGAGTACACACCAGTTTGGGTGGAAGACTTTGCGTGGGATGATGAGCCAGAACAATGACATACGATCAAGTAAGAAATAGAATCAGATCGCTTGAACTCCACATAAACTATGGGGTTGGCACACTTGATGAACTGGAAGATGCTCAAGTGCAATTGGATATGCTACTGGATATACTGGATGACATGAACCAGGAGTAATGAGTGTATTGGATTGTATGGGGTTAGGAGTGTAAGAGATATAGGGTGGGATTGTTAGCTCATTGTGTAGAGCTGACCTCCGGCCACGATCCGTTGCCGATCCAGGTCTGGTGGGGTAGGGGAGGGGCTACTGTTCCAAGCCCTACGAAAACCACTATTTAACATAATGTATATTATAACCTTTTTCCTTGCAGTTATTACCAGGGGTTCGAGAGGGTAGGTTCGGGAAGATCCGGGTGCGTATAAGCCCAGAAAAAAGCTGAAAGTTTCCAGGGATTTGGAAATGGATCGATGGGGGTGGGGTTTCGGGATCGGTTTCGGTTTTGGTTTCGCACCAGTCGGTAACGTATATAATCCCCACTATCTATATAACTCACCAAAAATGACGATTCTAAACACATCTGTAAATCAACAAAAAAAACAAGGGGAGTCGTACCCTACTGTTATACAATGCTTTGCAGTGTGTTGGTTAAATGATTGGTATAGCTTGACAATATAGAAAATAGGCTGTAACTTCGCTTGCGTATCGCATCTTGCGGTGTTGTGCTGGAGCTACACCACTTCAATACTCACGCCCGACAAAGATGATAGCTATGTTGGCTGTAAGATAGGCAAGCTGTATTTATATGAAAGCGGTTAGAGAAAAGGATGTACAACAGAAAGGGTATAGTGACGGCAGTCCATACCGTAGGAGAAAACACATTGTGATCAAGGGTGATACCATTGACATGAGTAAGACTGGTATAAGCTTACGTTTGATTCCTGACGTTGGTGATGAGAAGGTTGCTGAACCGTACAGTGGCATCCACAAGTTCCCTGGGGCGAGCCAGGTAAAAGAAATCCCTATTGGATAGATCTGTATCTTTGTATTATGCGTGCAAAGAAGTCTACAAAGTATTACCAGGAGAATCCAGAAGCCAGGAGAAAGAAGAATGAGTACAATAAGAAGTACCACTCTACTCCTTCCAGGAGAGCGTATCGTGCGGAGCTGAATCAGAAGAACCGTGAAGCTGGTACATATGGTAATGGAGACGGTAAGGATTACGATCACACCGAAGGCAAATTCATGTCAGCATCTAAAAACCGAGCCAAGGATCGCCCGGTAAAGAAAGCACAAAACGGAATGTACTTACCACCGAAGATTAGATCCATGCAAGAGGATTATATTAATCCAGGTGGGATGATCCAGGAATCAACTGTAACAGCTCCTATATATAAAGGGCCGGTTACTGCATCTATTCTTTATAACTATGATCGTGCTGTTGGAGGTTCTGGTGCTGTTCATGCGTTAAAGAATTTCGATCCAATTTTTGATTTGGTTGGTGGATTGGGAATAAAGGTTGCTGCTAAAAGCGCACCTAAAGCATTTGAGTTAAGCAAGAGCGCATTAAACTACGTTAAGCAAAACCCTACCTTTATAGGTAAACACTTCGGTAAAATAATTGGTATTGCACAAGTAGCAGACAATATAAACGATATAAAAGAACTCAACGAATGAAAAACAAATACCAAGGCGGTGGAATTCTTGGCGGTATTAAAAAAACGCAAGAGAAAGCCAAAGAGCGTAAGCAATTCAAAAAAGACGTAAAGTCTGGTAGTATGCAAAAGATTGCAGAAACTACAAATGGTGATGCCGCTCAAAGATCAGCCGATAGAAACGGTGGTATTGTGAAGTACAAGAAAGGCACGTACACTGTTTATAAGAAAATGCAAGGCGGTGGCATGATCAAGCGTGCTGATGGAAGTTACAGCCAGAGAGGTTTGTGGGATAACATCCGTGCAAACAAAGGATCAGGTAAAAAGCCAACCAAACAAATGTTAAAGCAAGAAGCTAAAATCAAAAAAGATGAAAGCAAAAAGAAAGGAGCATAAGTCTGTTGCCCCACCTTCCGGTTACCACTGGATGGAAAAGCAAGGTCGCTACTATCTTATGGAGGGCGATTACCAACCACACGATGGAGCTGTGAAGGAAGCTAAATTCCGGATCATGCACAAACACTAAACAAGGGGCTTCGGCCTCTTTTTTTATGCCTGGGAAAAAATAATTGCAATGTTTGTACACATTATTGTGAATAAACGTTATATTAGTAGAGAATAAAAACGAGAGAATTATGTTAAACAAGACAATTAGTAGGATTTCCCACTATGAGCTGGGAAAGAAATCAGACAGAACCAGGAGACTTATTGACTCTGGTAACTTCGCACAGAACATCAAGCGTGTTGTGCGTTTCACAAAAGATGAAGCGATCAAGGAATTAAGCAACAGACGATCAGCATACCTTATTGAGGTTATTGATCATACGCGCTTAATAGATAATCGTGTTGAGTACGAGTGTGAGGAGAGAATTATTAATGTAATAGAGAAATAAGATGAGTGAAGACAAATTGAATACTGTAATACTTACAGACCTGGAGGTAAAGCGTACTCGTGAATTGATAGAGATGGCAATTATGGCTGGAAGACAAGCCGGTAACAAAAAACTGGTGTATGTTATGAATAATTTATTAGATAACTTCTTAATTCCTATTGGTGATGAGTGAGATGATTTATGTGGAGGTGTCGAGCAAGAGGTTCGGCACTCCAGACTGGAAAAACGAGTTCATTTACATTGAGCGTTCTGCTCTTGATTCTGTTCATCTACGGATGTCAAAAGAACGTCCGTATTTTTATATTAACTTTAGATGGGACAAGGGTGAATCTTTCATTCTTGGCGCACCGCATCAAATGTTTTTGGACGAGGATGTGTTGTCGGATCAGGAGTATTTAGAAAAATGGTATTTGGTATGAAAAGAGTTAAAGGCACAATCACCAAGCTCATCCTTCACTACAAGGAGAACGAGCTGTCCCCAGAGCAACTCCAAATGGATTTGGTAAAAGACTGGGGCATCAGAATATCGTGGAATGCTCTAATGCTTCGATGGAAGCGAGCCACTGGCTGAACGATAGAAGTCAGTAACGACAATTCGCCCTCTCTGGGATAGCGCATAGCGAACACGGTAATTGTATTTTGTTTCGCTTCTGAAGATATGATCTTCCGCTATGTTGGAGGGGGTTAATTTATCAAAGTACTTATACATATACCCTTCGTTAACGAGTGGGTAAATCACCATTCTGGCGCAGAACTGTCTGTTCAAATCTAATTGCGCTGTGAGATAATCAATAGTAAAGAATTCCAGGTCATAACAAAAGACCATTGCCATGATCTGCGACTGTGTTAGATCGTGCTTGTCTTTATAGAATCGCAGTGAATTGTATATGTTCTTTAGGGAATCGTACTTGTATTTATTCCTGGGGAGTTTCGCAAAATCACGAAACATCATCTTCTTGGATTTAGCCATTGTATTAAATTGTATTTTTGTACATAATACAAATTTACGAATTGATGGCAACTCTTACCGGATCAAAGGTTAAAGACACCTACCAAAGTTTATTAAAATTAGAAACCGGCACTGCCTCTTCTACATACAAAGTTGTAGAGGACGGTCAGGGAAACGATACTGGTTTAAAAGTCAGCACTGCTGGTATTGAGGTATCTGCTTTAAAGTTTACTGCTGATCCATCATCTTCAAGTTCAGAGCTTACAGCCCTGGTATATGATGGGACTACAAAGACTGTTAAGGTCCGTGACTTGTCAGCAAATGCATTCTCTGGGGGGCTGTCTTCGGCAATCCTGGTAGGTCGTGTTTCTGTTGACGATACGATTGAAACCAGTTATGATGAACCAGTACTTGCAGCTGTAGATAATGGCAATGCGGATAATTCATATCAGTTTGGTCCAACTGGTGATTTGCAAATTGATCCAGATTCTGGTACAATCACTGTAAATACAGCTGGTGTATACCGTGTTAATTTGTCAGCGCATACTGTTACAACTAATTCAAATACAACCATTACCTTTAAGTTACTGAAAGATTCAACAACGCTTTTAGAGATTGAACGTTCTAAAGCAACTGCCGGATCATACATGGACTCCTTTGAACACGTTGAGTACTTTGAGTCCGGAATGGTCATTAAGATGTCTTATAAATCTTCTGGATCAGGCGCAACGCTTAAGGCTAAAAGTATATTTGAATTAGAAAGAATAGAGTAATGTCAAATCAACATATCAGAAATTTCCTATCGGAACTACGATCCTCCATCACTGAAGAAACAAAGGAGTTGGCACGTAAGCACGATATACACCCGGATGATGTAGTATTCTTGATGACTACCGGTGTGTACATTAACGATGGAAATCAGCTGTTGGTTGGTGTTACTTCAACAGCTACGAATGAATCAGAGCTGGAAGGACTGTTAGACGGAACAGATTCTGTCCTGGACACTTTGTTTGAGGAAGATGAACCAGAGGAAGGAACAATCGAATGGTGGCTCAATAAGTTTGGACCGCAAGACGATCAATTATTAAATTAAATGAAGAATGAATATTATACGCAAGATCATTGTGGGCATCAATCCCAAGGATGCCATGGCATACTATGTTGGTATGCGTGCTGGAGACGGTAAAATAACAGCCATTCTACTGGACGAGAAATATATGTACCAGTACTCCAGATCCCGATATCTTATCTACATTGAAAATAGTGAAGGAACAATCCTTTGGAAGGGGATTGAGAATATGCCTTGTGTGGTAGAATACGATTGTAAATTCAAATAAAATGAAATCACCAGATAAGTTTATTATTAAGATGCCAGAGAAATTCAAGAACAAGATTGCTGTAGGTGATCAAGAGCTTGAACTGGTAAGTAAATTCGATGAGTTCGGTAACCGAATTATGGAAGCCGAAATTGTAGCTGTTCCAGCTAAACATGAAACCGGTGCAAAGCCTGGGGATCTCCTATACTTTCACCATACTGTTGCATTAAATGATACCTTTTACCTGGGCGATGATTTATACCTCGTACCCTATGGTCCTGGCGGTGGCCGGATGAACTTGGGCCATGCGTATAAAAACGAGTCTGGTGTACACATGATTGATCAATGGATCTTCCTTGAACCTATGGAATCCAGCAAAAAGATCACGAGTGATGTACTTGAACTTGTACAAGAAGATGTACAAAACGACCGTGGTCGTGTTTGGGCAGATTCACAAGAGCTTGCCAGGGAAGGTCTATCCAAAGGAGATGTCGTGTATTTCAGTAAGAATAGCGACTACGAAATGGATGTTGACGGCACGAAAGTATGGAGAATGTTAATAGGAGATTTAATGTATGCCGAAGTCTAAAAGTAATTTTACTACGTTAGATGCAGCCCAGCGGTTGTTATCTTCTATGGAGTTTGCCATAGACAATATGATCCAGGAGATTCGCAAACCAGTTGACCAGGAGCTATCCGGTTCACAACGTAAAGCAGAGCTTCAATCAATTAAGCAGACAGCTGTAGATGCCAAAGAGTTGATCCAGGAAAGACAACGCCTGGAGGAAATGATTAAAACCTTAAAAGAAACTGGCGGTATCAATGAGCAGCAAGATTTCTCTGGTGGCTTTGCGGAACGTTTCAGTAAGAAATAATGGCTGGTCTAAAGCAGATAGAAGGGTATGAGGATGAGGTAGTCAATATATGCCTGAATGATACCGAAGGGGAAATCATTGAGATCTCTGGTGTACACATTCAACTTCCTAAAAAGCCTGGAAAGAAAGAGATACTATTCTCTGACAAGAAGAAAGCGGACCAACGCTGGCAGCGCATTCCTATGCCTGATGATCTGGTAAAGATTAGATCAATGGATGAATGGGCAGAACAGCCCAAGGAATTTAGGTTGCGATACAACGCCTATATAGAAAAGGAGTTTGAGCGCAGACGTAATGGTGTGTGGTTCATGAATGACGGTGAGCCAACATACATTACCGGTAGGCACTACATGATGCTTCAATGGTCAAAAATTGACATTGGTTACGCTTATTACCTGGAGTTTCAGAGAAGGTTGTTTCTACATTTTTCAGCTTGTGAGTTTGATCCACGATGCCTGGGGCAGATCTACACCAAGTGTAGACGTTCTGGATACACCAATATATCAAGCACTATACTGGTTGATGAAGGAACTCAAGTAAAAGAGAAACTGTTGGGGGTCCAAAGTAAGACTGGTAAGGATGCCCAGGAGAACATCTTTATGAAGAAGATTGTACCGGTGTTTAGATCGTACCCATTCTTTTTCAAACCTATCCAGGACGGTACAACCAACCCACGTATGGAGCTGGCATTTCGTGAGCCATCAAAACGTATTACGAAGAAGAACAAAACATCCAATGTTGGTGAAGCACTGGATACTGTAATCAACTGGAAGAACACTACGAATAACGCATACGATGGCGAGAAGCTGCACATCCTATACCTGGATGAAGCTGGTAAATGGGAAAAGCCTACGGATATCCGTGAAGCCTGGCGAATAGAACGTACGTGTTTAATCGTTGGTCGTAGGATTGTCGGTAAAGCTTTGGTTGGATCAACAGTAAATCCTATGGATAAGGGAGGTAAGGAATTCCGTGATATGTACCGTGATTCAGATCCAGGTAACCGCAACTCTAACGGTCGCACGAAGACTGGGCTGTACAAGATATTTGTACCGGCTTATGAAGCCTTGGAAGGTTTCTTTGATAAGTACGGTAACCCAATCATTGAAAATCCAGAGAAGCCAAGAGAGACTATTGAAGGTGACTTTGTGAAAATTGGGGCAAAGACGTTCTTAAAGAATGAGCGTGATGCACTTCGCCAGGATGTATATGAACTGAACGAGGTGATCAGGCAGTTCCCGTTTACTGAAGACGAAGCTTTCCGTGATTCTACAAAAACATCTACGTTTAATATTGGTAAGATTTACGAGCAAATAGAACACAACCAAGACTTGTATCCTAACCCAGTAATCCGTGGTAACTTTATGTGGAAAGATGGGAAAATGGATACAGAGGTGCTGTTTCATCCAGACTCTACCGGAAGGTGGTATGTCTCCTGGATGCCAAAGCCTCAAGATCGCAACTCACAAAAAGAAGTGTACGGAAAGAGAACACCAGCCAATACACACATCGGTGTAGGTGGAGTGGATAGCTATGACCTGGATGCTACAGTTGACGGTCGTGGATCTAAAGGAGCTTGTCATTTGTACAACAAGTTTAACATGGCTGCGCCATCTAACTTATTTGTAGCGGAATACGCCAGCCGTCCACCGATGGCTAAAATATTCTACGAGGATGTTTTAATGGCTTCAGTATTCTATGGATACCAGCTTCTGATTGAAAATAACAAATACGGTATTGCCAGGTACTTTGAATCCAGGGGCTACGATAACTATTTGATGGATAGACCAGAACACCTTAAGACATCAAGTGTTGCTTCAAAGACAAAGGGTATACCTTCTAATAGTCAGGATGTTATACAGTCTCACGCTCAAGCTATTGAGTCTTACATACATACCCATGTAGGTGTGAATGAGCAAACCGGGGAAATGGGTAAGATGTATTTAAACAGAACCCTGGAAGACTGGATCGGATTCCGTGTAGATAACAGAACAAAGTATGACCTTACGATTAGTTCTGGGTTAGCTCTTTTAGCTGCACAAAAGTTTAAAGAGGAAAAACCCAAAACGAATTTTAACGAAAAGAAGTTCTTTAGAAGTTACAGACCTATAGAACGTTAAATGCTTCCCTTGCTTAATTCACTATATTTGCATAATAGAATATATTGTCGGATATGCAAGGAAATGTAAATAACGAAGGGAAGTACGGTAACTTTCCAGATCCGCTGGCAGACTTTGTAACCAAATCGTCAAAAGAATACGCATTGAAATATGCCATGGCCATTGAGAAACAATGGGGTTCTGCTGATGATGAAGGTTCGTTATTCAGAAAGCGATTAAAGCAATTTGAAATAAACAGAGACTACGCCACTGGTACTCAAGATACCACGATCTACAAGAAGATCCTGACCAGCCTCGATCCAAATGGGGGTGACGGAACTCTTCTGAATCTCGACTGGACACCAGTTCCTATTGTGCCGAAGTTCGTTAAGATTGTAGTCAATAAGATTCTTTCAAAAAAGCCGTATCCGAAAGTTGAAGCTATTGATCCAAACTCCGTAATGGAGAAACAAAAGGAGAGAGATCGCATTCAACGTAGAATTGAAAACAAAGCAATTCACCAGCTCGCACAAGGTTTGGGTTTAAAAGCTGAATTTGATATTAATAGCTTGCCAGAAACTACTGACGAAGCTGAAATATACATCAACAACAACCTAAAGACAGTTACGGAGATGGCAGCACAAATGTCTGCCGCTCTTACCCTTGACTGGAACAA
>Ga0209602_1004041_pt1 | contig 10935 bp, 11 predicted proteins | sample COGITO_mtgs_1205_3_FD_184810 | JGI IMG/M metagenome (GOLD analysis project Ga0209602, IMG submission 184810) | Pelagic marine microbial communities from North Sea - COGITO_mtgs_120524 (SPAdes) (version 2) | ecosystem: Environmental > Aquatic > Marine > Epipelagic ...
TTATCTTTTTGTATAAAAAAAGGGGAAACCTTTCGGAATCCCCTTTAATTTATATCAATTTGATATTCTTAGAATCTATAAGTTAAACTTGCGTTCCAAGTTCTACCAAATCCGAACCATACTGAGTTTCTAGTATCAACACCATTCCAAGTAGTTGAAGCATCAGTTGCATGAATGTTTGAATTTGATTCTGCAATATATGTTTCATCTAATAGGTTATTAATGTTTGCTCTAATAGTCCAGCCATTACCAATCTTACCAGTAACACCTAAATCAAACAATCCATAAGAAGGAAGTTTAAGTGCTCCATTGTTATCAGGGTTTGTAAACTCTGAATCAGTAATAGAGTAATCAGCATAAAGTCCATCAACGAATCTATAATCTAAATCCATAGAGATGTTCTTAGTGATTCTTTGGTCTACACCAATGTTAGCAGTAAATTGTGCTGCATCACCAACTTTAGCATCCTTTAGGTAAAGAGTACCTGTACCAATTGATTGTTGGTTATCATCAAATAACTCTGCTTCAAAATCTTTAGTATATCTCCAATCTCCGATTGATAACATACCTTTAAATTTAGTAGAGTTAGATAATCTATATTTACCTTCAAATTCGATACCATTATGTACAACATCAATGTTCTTAAATTGAGCTGAACCATCTACACCTTGTTGGTTAGATAAGTTTCTTTGTACAAAACGATTACCCCACGTTGTAGTGTAAGCGTTGATATTGAATGAGAAATCATTAGCAGTAAATCAATATCCTAATTCGAATGAAGTAATTTCTTCATTTTGTAGGTCTGGATTTATATCATTACCATAGTTAGGGAATACTGCTCCAAACTGAGGTTGACGAGAAATGAATCCTGTATTAAAGAATACATTTTGTTTCTCATCAATGTTGAAGTTAGCTCCACCTTTGATATATCCACCACCTTGGTTTTGAACCTCTGATTCTGGATTACCAACTTGGTCAAAGTAATCGATTCTTTGGAATGCTTGATTCGAAAGACCCGCTTGAACAACGGCAGTTAATTTATCACCACCATATTCAACCATAGTATTTAAACCTTGCCAACCAACTTTACCTACATTGTAGTAGTCAATCTTAGGTCCGTTTAAACCTGTGTTCTTAAATGGAGATGCTTCAATAGTAGTTTCGATAATCTGACCTGCAGAGTTTCTATTACCAGTTGAATAATATCCATCTAATCCCATCAAATGGTTAAGAGTTCTATAATGGTAACCAGTATAGCTTCTTAAATCAACACCAATAGATGTTTTAAATTTACCAAACTGACCTTCTAAGTTAGATATACCACCAACCCAATTGTGTGAGTTCATAGATGCTCTTCTTACCAATACTTCTCTATTTACATTTGAATCTCTAAATCCATTAGAACCAATTAACAATCCTTCGTATCCACCGATATCACCAGTGTATCCTTCGGTAGTTGCTTGGTTGTTAGCAACAACTGCATCGAAATCGATGAAGCCATTTGCATCTCTTGAACCTCTACCATTTTCTAAGTAGTGTTCAGTTAAATCCTTTCTAAAAGGTAGGATATCAGATACCCCATTACGATAGTTGTTACCTCTTGGACCTGTTCCACCACCTCTACCAGCTGAACCATATAATGATGTAGCTAGTTTAAGATTAGAATTAATTTCCCAATCCCAATTGAAAGTTGCTAGTGGTTTGTTATAGAAGTTTCTTCTCATTGAGAATTCTTCTCCATTTAAAGTACCACCATTAGAGTTCCAACGTTGGTCGATTCCTTCACTACCAAAGTTTTGGTAATCTCTAATAGAAACCCATACATCTCTTTGGTGATGCCATTGACCTGCCCCTAAAAAAGAAAAGTTCAACTCATGAGCTGAACCTTCTGGTGCGTAACCAACTGCTGCGAAGTAAGTGTAACCTTCTCCACTTGTGTTATAAACATATCCATCTCCTTCCCATCTTGATAGTAAGAAAGATGATGCCCATCCCTTTTCGTTTTTACCTGTATTGTAAGATACTCCTGTTTTTTTGTAACCATCGTTACCAATCATTTGAAGTACTTTACCACCTTGACTTTTAGAAGCCGCTTTAGTAAAAATAGAAACAGTTCCACCAACTGAAGGTACTGCTAATCTAGAGGCACCTAAACCTCTTTGGATTTGGATACCACTTGCAACATCAGTAAGACCTTGCCAGTTACTCCAATACACCCAACCATTTTCCATATCATTAACGGGTTGCCCGTTGATAAGGAAAGATGTGTTTCTTTGGTCAAAACCTCTAAGAGAGATTCTTGAATCACCATATCCACCACCTTGTTTAGTAGCGTACACACCAGGTGTTTTGTTCATAATCTCAGGAAATTCTAAGTTACCAGTCTTTAGAGTAATCTCTGATACAGAGATTGCCGAAACTGCTACTGGAGTTTCCCTTACCTTCGCTACATCAATTACACCAGAAGTAACTACTACTTCACTTAATTGATTTAACGCAGTTTGTAAAACTACTTCCATTCCATCATATGCCTCTTCTTCAGCGGCATCGAATCCAATAAAAGTAATTACTAAAATATCCCCTGCTTTAGCATCAGAAATAGAAAAGAGACCATCAAAATCGGTTGTTGTACCTATTTGGGTCCCTTTGATTACTACCGTTGCTCCCGGTAGGGGTTGATTTGCTTCCTCATCAATCACTGTTCCAGAGATTTGTGAGTAGCCGGTCATTGTGGTAAACACCATCAATAACCCAATTAAAAATTGCTTCATAATTGTACGTTTGTTTTTGTTCATATTAAATATAACTAATTATTATAACTCTTACCATCAACGTGATGATAATCTTTAAATAGGTATCACATAATTCTAAAATAAGAAAAACGCTTCAACATATTTTGATACTAAGATACGAATAAATTTTTTAATAACCAAACAAAATTAGGAAAAAGTTAACATTTATTTTATTTTGCTATGTCAATTTTTTTTCGTATATTAGTAAAAGTGTATATTTATATATACACATATATAAGTATTGATAATGTTAACATTAAGAAAAAATCAAATAGAGCCTGTTAAGAAGGGGATTGAGTACTTTTCACAAAAGAAACCAGTTCCTTCTATCATCGTTGCTCCTACTGCATTTGGTAAATCTATCGTTATAGCTCAAATAGCTAAAGGAATAGCTGAAAAAGTGTTGGTTATTCAACCTTCAAAGGAATTATTGGAACAAAATTACGAAAAATTCATCAATTTAGGTGGTGAAGCTACCATATATTCAGCCTCAATGGGTGAAAAAGAGATTGGTGATGTAACTTATGCTACAATTGGTTCGATTGTTAACGTTGCATGGAAGTTTAAAGAGTATGGAATCACAAAAGTCATCATAGATGAGTGTGATAGGTTCCCCAGAGAGCCAAATGGTATGTTAAGAAGGTTCCTAAAGGGTGCTAGTATCACTTATACGTTGGGTTTAACAGCTACTCCTCTCAAATTACAAACAAATATGGGTGCAGATGGTAAACCTTTCTCTAAATTAGTGATGTTAACCAATCGTTCTAAGAAAGGTAACTTCTTTAAGAAGATAATTTACGTTGCACAAATACAAGAGATGGTAAAATTAGAGTTTTGGAGTAGATTAGAGTACCAATCCTATGATTTCAACACAGGAGACTTGATTTATAACACTACTGGGGCTGAATATTCCAACTCTTCCATCAAAAAAGCTTACAAAAACCAGAAAATCTCTTCAAAAATAGTAAAAAAGGTAGAAGAGTTGTACAATAGACGCTCAATATTGATTGCAGTACCTTCAATTGATGAAGCTAAGGAGTTAACTACACTAATTCCAAGTTGTAAAGCGGTTTATTCTGATATGAACTCTCAAGAACGTAAAGAAACGTTAAAAGATTTCAAAGAAGGTAGATTAAGGTGTATTGCACAAGTAAATATCCTCTCAGTTGGGTTTGATTACCCAGAATTAGATTGTATTATCACTGGTAGACCAACAGCATCACTTAGTTGGTGGTATCAGTTCGTTGGAAGGGTTACTCGTATTCATCCAAACAAGTCTGAGGGCTTAGTTGTTGATTTTGTAGGTGCAGTTCCTAAATTTGGTAAGGTTGAGGATATATATTTCAAATGTGATGATAAAAGTAGGTGGAGTATGTATGGTGAAGGTAAGAAATTACTAACAGGTATACCAATTAAGGAGATTGGATTACATATAGAGGGTGAACCATCACCATATGAGAAGGCAGCTCAAGGACCTTCGGTAAAAATGCCATTTGGAAAATATGCAGGTAAAGAAATCATACAAATACCAGCTCATTATAGAGAATGGATGTTAGATAACTTTAAATGGACACCATTTAATCAAAAGATTAAGGATGAAATTTTAAGGTTAAAAAACATCGGTATTTAAAACTTAGTTATATTTATAGAAAATACTTACCGAGTAGTATCTTATACTCATAAGTAAAATTGTTCCAAAAATATCCGTTATTTAAGGGCTCTAAGCCTGTTGTAGGAAGTTTATCCGTTTTAGAATTGTTTTATCAATTGTTTTACCTAACTAGAAAGGTATAGCAGATGAAGTGTGCTATAAACAAGTTTGTGTTAGTAGTTATATTCCTCTTTATGGGTATATCTACCCAAGCACAAAACGATTTTTACGAAACGAAAGAAATAGCAATCGGTGAAGTTACCAACGAAATTCGTATGGGTAAGTTTGCTGGTAATAGGAATCTTACGGTTGGTATCAAAAATATTTTAGAAGAAATCATTCTAGAATTAGACTACGATTTATACGATGGTGCATCACAAAGGATTAATGTTAGATTAGTATTTTTTGATATTAAGAATATGGGTACATCTATCGCTGTTTTTAGAAAAGGTGTTGCTCTAACCCAAATTGCTGCTATCGGAGAGTTAATTGAAGATGGTAAAGTTATTAAGGTTTCCAAACAAGCAGGAACTTCAAAACAAATCTCTCAATCAACATTGATTATTGCAGCCGATGGTAGGTTCAATCAACAAACCGCATCAATCGCACTTAAACGAGTGTGTGAAAAAATAATAAAAGACTTATTAGAATGAAAAAAATTTTACTATTATTAGTTAGTGTAATGTTTACACTAAGTTCGTATGGACAATCATCAATTGATTATAGTCCAGTTAATACTGTTACGCAAGTTGGAGATACTTTGATTATGAAGTTCCAATACTTTAAAGGAGATGGAAACGACTTGACTTTAGGTCAATTAGATTTCGAATACAACAATAAATTGTTATCGTATGTATCACATGAATCACAAGCACCAACTGGTGCATCATTTGCTAGAAACAATTGGACAGGATATAAGTTTGTACCTAAAGCAGATTCCGATGAAGATGATATGGATGTACAATACACTTGGTGGAAAGATGAAGCAGGTGCTAATTCGTATGAGACTGGTGCTGATTGGAGCGTAGAAAGAGTTACTATACAATCTGCTAGTGCATTGGAAAATGGACAAGAATTTATTAAGTATTCGTTTAAGGTAAAGGATAAGTTTGGTAGTGGGTATTCCAACTATAATGATATCATTAAAGTGAATTGGGCAAACTACCAAGAATCAGATGGTACACAAATACAAACTACTCGTTCTAAAGATGGACAAGATTTAAGTGGTATCGAAGGTGGTAATGCTGGTAACTTTGTAATCAATCTTAAAACTGCTAATACTGATAACTATACTGATTACTCTTATACTGTTAAGAATGGTGTAGGTGAATCAGTTGCAACTGGTACGTTTGATGAAAGTGGACAAGCATCTATAAGTGATTTAGAAAACAACGTAACTTATACGGCAGAAGCAAACTTAACCGAAGCTGCATCTTACTTAGATGAAGTTGTAACTGTATCTGATTTGGCATTAGTATTTGCTGAGGCGATTGGAGCTGGTTCTGGTCCAAGTGGTGGTTCAACTACATTCGATTATTTCGTACAAGATATAATGGCTGATGTTGTTGGAGATGGTGGTGTTGTTGATTTCCAAGATTCATATGAGATACTTGCTTACCTTCAAGGTGTAGATAGTTCTAATACAAACTTAATCACACAAGATGGACAAACGGAAGATTATAGTGGTATAGCATCTACATATGGTGCAGTTGCTAATGATGTAGTAACATTCGCTAAATCATTCACACCAATTGATTCAGATGCTAGTTCTAAAACAATTGATTTGGCACATGGTTTAGTTGGGGATGTAAACTTCTCCCATTCATATACTCCAGTAGTAGAGAGTGGTGGTAAATCAACTTCTGCTAGACAATCATCTGCTAGATATTCTAAAAGAGATTCGGAAGATGCTAATATTGATTTAATATCTGAAATAAACGATGAGGGGCAGGTGGTATTCTCAATTAACTCTGATGTTGAAGGTATGGTTGGTTCTCAGTTTAATATCGTATATGACCCTAATGTACTTTCATTGGAGAATGTAATATTTGATACTGGTAATACGATGACTAACTTTTCTAACATAGTTCAAAATGGAATAGTAAGGGTTGGTTCATTTGACCAAAACTTTGAATCTACTGTTAAAGAAGGAACACCATATAAACTAATATTCACACCATTAGAAACAATAGAAAATACATCTGGTTTAATTTCTTTTAGAGTAAAAGAAGGTGTGAAAGCAGATGGAACAAAAATTAACTTTATAATACAATAAAAAGATGAAAAAATTATTACTAATATTACTTACGTTTACTATATTAATTGGATGTGCTAAAGATGATGAATTTTTAGAACCAATTACTAATGAAGAAATACCACAATCTTTACAAATAAAAGAATTGATTGGTATAAAATTAGAAAACACTATTGTAACTGATAGAGTTGCTATGAATGTTAAATTACCATTAGATGGTAAATATAGAATTAAGATAAGACATGGAATTAATAATGAACTAATATCACAAGAGATGATAGAAGCTGAAGAGGGTGATAATCTTCTTAGAGTATATGTTGCTTCTTTAGATAAGAGTGGTTATATGATTCAATTAACTGATGAATTTCACAACGTATTGGGTAATCAATCATTTGTGGTAAATTAAATAAATAAATTATGAGTGATAAAAAAGAAGGATTCTTTGCACAAATAAAGAATCAAATAATAGCTGGGGTTGGTATAATACTAACTACGTTGGGTGGTGTTTTTATAGATGAAGTAAAATCATTTGTAGGAATAGAATCCGAAGAACAAACCGAACAAGTTCAAATAGAACAAAAGCAAGAGGTTAATGTTCAAGGACCTACTATCGTAGTAAACATACCAGAACAACAACCAGTAAAGGAGAAGGTGATTATCAAGGAGGTTAAAGTCCCTGTTAAGAAGAAAAAAGAAGTAGAAGAAGAAGCGGATTGGTAGTAAGTTATAGGAAGTTAATTATTAAAATAAAATTATGGTGTTTTTAGATGTTATTAGACAAATATGGACAGATTGTACTTTTTGGTATGATTACATACTAGCAGTAATAATATATTGTTTGATGGTCATGGCTTTTTCAGGTATTGGTAAAATGATATTTGAATTGGTTACAAATCCATCGCAATTTGATAATGTACAATTTGGTATATTTGATTATTGTTGTTAGTATGAGAAAGATTATAGAAATATTAAGGAAATTGGATAATTGGTTAATCCAATCAGGATATAATATGTATCCCAATTTAACCAAACATATGAAAAATAAAAAATAAGAATATGAAAAAAATACTTTTTTTATTAGTATGTGTATTGTTTACACAAACTATATTTGGACAAGTAGGTTCGGTAGAGGCAGAAAAGTATCAAGCAGATTTTGAAAAAAGAAAATCAATTGATGATGTATCAGATTACGATGGGGAGTATATTCCTATTGCACTAATTAACATATCTGCATCTGATATGGTGTATGAGATGTGGCCTGAGTTAAAGGATGCTAGGATTGGATTAGGGGTAACCAATATGGTAATTGAATACTTAGATTGGACTAATCGTTTTGAGTTCGTAGAAGAGAAATCTGAGATTAAGAATAGAATGAAATCACAATGGGTTGCATCTCGTAAGGGTGTATCTGAAAATAAAGTATATGGTATGGGTAAGATTACTCTTGCTGAATACTTTGTTACTATTGAAATATATGATTTCTCAGTATCAGAAGATGAAGTTGTTGCGCTTAAAGATGGGGTTACTCAAAAACAAATAACTCGTTTAGGATTACAAGTTAGGTTTACTGATGCTGAAACTGGAAGATACTTTGTTGGTTCTGGTTTGGGTGAGGCAACTACTGTAAAGAAACAAGAAGGTTTGTTGGGGTTAAGTGTAGATGAAGTAAACTTTAGACAATCTGCAATTGGTGTTACTACTCGTAAGGCATTAGAAACTGCTTCGGCAAGAATAGTATCTAGAATGATAAGAAAAGGAATATTCGAAAACTAATGAATGAGAAAACTACTATCGATACTTTTTTTTATATTCGTAACGAATCTTAGTTACGGACAAACTTTCACACAAACATTTGTTGATAGGTGTACTGGTGAGGTACAAATAGTTACTGCTGATTTCACATCTGGTTCAGCAGTTGTATCCTTTTATAATAAGGTTAAACTATTTACTTACAATCAATATATTAATGGTGAACTACAATCTTGGTTAGTTCAACAATACGCTTGGTGGGCTGCATTATCTCCATGTTCATCAGCAACAACCCAAACTCAAAACGCAACTAACAACGCTAACAACGCAACTAACAACAATAACTCAGGCTCATCTGGTAGTTCTGGTTCATCTGGTGGAGGAGATAGTGGTGGTAGTGGAGATAGTGGTGGAGGAAGTGGAGACTCTGGTGGCGGTGGCTCCGATGGCTCTGATGGTGGTGGAGGTTCTGATGGCTCTGATGGAGGTGGTGGTGATTCCGATGGCGGAGGAGGAGACTCTGATGGAGGAGGTGATTCCGATGGTGGAGATGGTGATGGTGGTTCTGGTGATTCCGATGGAGATGGAGGAGGTGATTCCGATGGAGATTCTGATTCTGATGGAGGAGGAGATTCTGATGGTGATTCCGATGGTGATGGTGGAGATGGTGATGGTGATTCTGATGGTGATTCTGATTCCGATGGCGATAGTGATGGAGATGGAGATGGCGATAGTGATGGAGATGGAGATGGTGATGATGATTCTGATGGAGATGATTCAGATGGAGATGGTGATGATGACTCCGATGATGATTCCGATAGTGATGATGACTCTGATGATGATTCTGATGAATCTGATGAAGATAGTGAAGAAGAAAGTGAAGAAGAATCTGAGGAAGAAGAATCTGAGGAAGAAGAAAAGGAAGAGGAAGAAGAATCTGATGAAGAAGAGGAAGAGGAAGAAAAAGAAGAAGAGGAGGAAGAAGAAGATGAAGAGGAAGAAGAGGAAGAGGAAGATGAGGAAGAGGAAGAAAAAGATGAGGAAGAAGATGAGGAAGAGGAAGAAGAAAAGAAAAAGAAATTTATGCCTATACAATTAAAGGCAGATATGTTGGCTCAACAAGCATTAACATTGGATTACAATACAGTTCTTAATGTTGGAGCATCAATGAGTTCTATATATGGTGATGTAACATATACATCTACATTACAAATTTATGATAACTTAAAACAGGTAGGATTATCATTGGGTAAATCAAAGGTAACTTTAAATGATAAGTACCAAGTTAATTGGGTAGATGGTGTTAATGTTTCTTATATGAGAAACTACGCTATGAATGCAACATCAGTTTCTTTAAGTAGAATGAAACCTATGGGTAAGTGGGGAACTGTTGGTGTTGGTGTTAACTATTCTTATATGTTTGGTAAAGATGCATTGGGTCAGAAGATGCCTAATATGGCTAGTGGTGGCTGGAATGGGTTATATACAAATATGTTTATGATTAATAAAAGAATTGTTTATACTCCTGCTTTTATAGTTGCAGCAAGTCCAATATCATATACACAAAAATTACCAGGGGTTGTTGATTCTCCGTTTTCAAGTATTAGTAAAGATACCATAATGATATTAGCTAATTCATTCAACGCACAAATAACAAACAAATTTTCGGTTAACTTTTCTTGGACTATCATTCGTTCATCAAATGAATTTGTACCGATAATGAACTCATTTATGGTGGGTTCTAAAATACCATTTTAATTATGAAAAAAATAGATTACAAATTAGGGATTATAATAGGGTTAATAGGATTATCATTATTTCAATATTTTAATCCAACTATCAAAGAGGTAGAGTTAATAAAAGAAGTAGAAGTAGAAGTTGTAAAAACAATAATAGATAGTGTTTATGTTGATAATATTATTGAAAAGAAAATATACTATCCAAAGTACATTACTAAAGTTGATACTGTTGAAGTTATCAAAGAGATAATAGTTGAAAAACCTGTAACTAAAATAAAGAAAATTTATAGAGAAAGAAAGGTTGAAAAGATAGTAGAGGTGCCTGTGAATGTTAAGAAGATGTTTATAGGGTTTGGTTATCAGTATGATGTAGGTAATTACTTTAGTGGTGCTAGTATCAAATTACTACACAAAACACCTAAAGATAAAATGTTTAGTTTAGATTTAGGTTTTAGAAATGATTTATTGGATGTACAAAGTAATGTAGGTGAATTAAGACCTTATGTTGGTGCATCAATATATTTTAGAATAGATAATCCAGATAAAAAATAGATGAAAAAGTTTATTTTTATTTTAATAAGTACACTATTAGTTTGTAAAGTAGGATATTCCCAAACTGGTGAGGGATATATAAATTATAAATCCTACAAAACTCACTATGGTACTGGTGCAAGTTCTACTTTAAGTGGTGTAACATATAGTGGAGGAGCTAATTCAACTGCTGAGTTTGATGCGATGGTTGATACAAAC
>Ga0209602_1004051_pt1 | contig 10909 bp, 6 predicted proteins | sample COGITO_mtgs_1205_3_FD_184810 | JGI IMG/M metagenome (GOLD analysis project Ga0209602, IMG submission 184810) | Pelagic marine microbial communities from North Sea - COGITO_mtgs_120524 (SPAdes) (version 2) | ecosystem: Environmental > Aquatic > Marine > Epipelagic ...
ACGACCCCGACTACTTGGATATCCTCTCTGCCTGGCACGGCACTCTAAACATTTCCCCGAAGAGAAGAAAAGAACTCCTCGACCGTCTCAGTCATGATCAATCATTGCGTGCCGAGGTTGCCGAAGAAATTGAAATGGCTGGGCTGATTCGGGCCGCTCAGTCTGGTGAACCGAGGTGGCTGGAATTAGAAGAAATTTTAAGCAGTGCTCAGGAAAGCCCTCTATCATTCGAGGATAGAATCTTAGGCCAGGTTTCAAACAAACCAAGGAAGCCTTGGTTGGCGCTCCTCACCCGACCAAGTTTTGCCTGGCTGGCGATGGCAGCAACCCTCGTTTTTGCTTTTGTTATCCCCTCGGAAAAACAAATGCCTGATGGAGTCGCACGGCTACTTCGGTATGAAGGATCCGACTCGTCCGTGCAGAAAGACTTTGAATTTCGAAAGGGTGAACAATTTCAATTCAATGATGGCTTGGTCGAGGTTGCCTTTAAGGAAAGTGGCGTGCACCTCATTGGAAAAGGTCCCCTGCAAATGACCGTCATTGATCATAACCGTTTATTTCTAAACGAAGGAGAAATTAAACTGGTGGTTCCACCTCAGGGGATTGGTTTTGTGGTCGATACGATGGAAAGAAAATTCGTCGACCTCGGAACCAGTTTTGTGGTTCAGGCAAGCAGCCTGGGATCCCGCGTCCTCGTGCTCGACGGCGAGATTGCGGTGGGGGAACGAGATGGAAAAGGCTCCCGCCTCATGACCGAGGGGGGACTGGCTAATTTTAACCGTAACGGAGAAGTCTCACCACACAGTACAAGACCCAGTGGAGTACCCGAGGTTAAAAAAGATATTCAAGGAACCAAATTGGGAACCCTGCTTGGCTCCATAATTGGTTTCCCTAAGGATGCACAGATCCCCAACCCCGCCCCTGAAGACAGTCCGATCAGCCGGAAACTCCTCCCTCTTGTACAATCCAAGTTTTCCGACCTGACCTGCCTGAATAAACTAAAAAAAGGAAACCCCATTCGCTTTCGGGGGATCGCAGGTACCTATGATCTATTCCCCCAACGAACAGGCTTGGTGCCCTACTCGGAAAACAATGGTTGGATTGCCTGGTACCAGGGAAAAGTGAAAGCCCCCCAGAAAGGAAAATACCGCTTCTGGGGATATGCGGATAACAACCTACTGGTTGCGGTCAATGGAGAGCCGGTCTTTGAGGGATCGCGCTATGACTCCTCGTTCCGCACCGAAACGAATGTTCCACGAAACAACCATCCCTCCTTTCCTTGCCTCAACGCACGGGCAGGATTTGCCTCAGGTCCATGGTTTGAGAGCGGAGATACCCCCGTGCAAATCGACCTGCTCTTTGGGGAGTCCCAGGGCAACAAAACCTCAAGCCTGCTTTTGATTGAGCAGGAAGGTGCTTCCTACGATCAAACCTACTGGGGTCAACCCAAGTGGCCTCTATTTGCTACCGAAGAATTCTCCGGCCCAGAGAAAAAAGCACTCAACAAACTCAAGACACACATGGAAGAAAAAATCATGGGTTCTTTTTCCATTCCCGAGGCTGAATTATGGGCAGTCATTCAATAAATTAATTAACAGGAAGGCAAAAATCTATGGGATATGGAAAAATAATGAACGATTTACATGATGCCTCCAGGACTTTTAAACACCATAGACAAAGAAGATATTCTTGATTTGATGGCTAACTTAGTTGCAGTTGTTCAATCGAATCATCAACTCTTCGCCAAATAGTTTAAAATTTATCTCCTCATACAGTTCTGTTCCCTATGAAAAAACTCATTAGCTTACTCTTTGTATTTGGTTCAACCCTCTGGGTATCTGCTCAAAAATCGCCCAATATTCTCTACATTCTTTCGGATGATCAGGCCTGGACTGATTACGGTTTCATGGGACACCCGCAAATTAAAACTCCTCACTTGGATAAACTCGCCAACGAAAGCGTACTATTCGAACGGGGGTATGTTCCCACCGCTCTCTGCCGACCTTCGCTCGTCACTCTGGTCAATGGGCAGTACGCTCACAGGCACGGTATTACAGGGAATGACCCATCACCCAAAAGCTACCAATCCACGAAGGTACAAAAGCAGGCAAAGGCTCAACTCATCTCCTACCTGGATCGTTTCGACACTCTCCCTGACCTGCTTGGAAAAAAAGGGTACCTCAGCCATCAAAGCGGAAAATGGTGGGAGGGGAATTTCAAACACGGCGGATTCTCTCATGGAATGACCCGTGGTTTTCCTCAACCAGGTGGACGCCATGGAGATGACGGCCTAAGGATCGGACGGGAAGGCCTGCAACCCATCGAAGAGTTTGTGGATTATTCAATGAAAGAAAAAAAAACCTTCTTCTTATGGTACGGAGTCTTTCTTCCTCACACGCCACACAACCCACCGGAGCGCCTGCTCAAGCCTTACAGAGATCTTGGTCTCCCCTTACCCATCGCCAAGTACTATGCGAACTGTACTTGGTTTGATGAAACCTGTGGCCAACTCATTGACATTTTGGAAGAAAGAAACCTGCGAGATGACACTCTCATTGTCTATGTGACTGACAATGGTTGGATCAACCGAACCGACAAATCAGCCTACGCACCCCGCTCCAAACAAACCCCCTACGAGGGAGGTATCCGCACGCCCATTATGCTCTCCTGGCCAAACGGGAACCTGAAGAACGGAAGACGCAAGGATGTGGTATCCTCCATCGATCTCTTTCCCACTGTTCTGGCAGCAACCGGAGCCCGCACACCGAAAAGATTGCCTGGGGTAAATCTTCTCGAAAATTTAAAGACAGGGAAGACGATCGAACGAAAGAGAATCTTTGGTGAAAGTTTTGCCCATGATATTGCAGATATCGAAAACCCTGAAGACTCACTCCTCTTCCGATGGACCATTGAAGGAAAGTGGAAACTTTTGCTAACCTATGACGGGGAGGTTAATCGACACAAAACTACCCATCCACGCGATGAAAAACGCCCTCAACTTTTTAATCTACTGAAAGATCCAAAAGAGGAAAATAACCTGGCCGAACAAAACCCGAATGTAGTGGCAAAACTCGTCGCTAAAATCGATAATTGGTGGCCGGTTAAGGAGCGCAAAGTAGTTAAAAGGTGGGAATGAAAATTTCCTCAGGAACTCAACTTTTTTTAACTTTACCCATTTAATTTTAACCATGGGAAAAATAACCATTTTAAAAACCGCCTTGTTCTTTTTCACTTTTAGTGTTTTCGGAAAAGAAACACCAAACATCTTGATGATTCTGGTCGACGATATGGGGTATTCCGACCTGGGCTGTTATGGCAGTGAGATTGAAACGCCTAACCTGGACAACCTTGCCGCTAACGGTCTACGCTATACTCAATTCTACAACACGGGCAGGTGCTGGCCCACTCGCGGATCTCTGCTTACTGGTTATTACGCTCAACAAATTAAACGGGACAGCCTTCCTGGAATTAAGGGAGGTGGACATGGGCAACGCCCAAAATGGGCCCCTCTCCTACCCGAAATCCTCCGCCCTCCCGGATACAGAAATTATCACAGCGGGAAATGGCACATTGACGGCAAGGTTCTAACTAACGGTTTCGACCGCTCATGGCATGTCACCAATCAAGACGGCTTTTTTAGCCACAATGCTAATTTACTCGATGACAAAAAGTATAACCCAACAACGTTGAAGAGGGATTATTACTCCACCACTGCCACTGCCGATCATGCAATTGAGTTCTTGGAGGATCACCAGCAAAACCACAGCAACAATCCATTCTTCCATTATCTGGCCTTTATTGCTCCTCACTTCCCCTTGCATGCAAAGCCCGAAGATATTGCCAAATATCAGGATCGTTACCTGAGCGGATGGGATAAACTAAGGGAAGAACGATTTGCCAAACAAAAGAAAATCGGCCTGCATAAAACCTCGCTCTCCACACTCGAACCGGAAATTGGCCCACCTTATGCCTTCCCTAAAGCGATCAAGCGCTTAGGGACTGGAGAAGTAAACCGCCCTCTTGCATGGGATTCCCTCACCGATAAGCAGAAGCGTTTCCAGGCCACCAAAATGGCCATCCATGCCGCGATGATCGACCGGGTGGATCAAGAAATTGGGCGGGTCATTCAACAACTTAAAAAGATGGGAGACTACGATAACACCCTGATCTTTTTTGCTTCAGATAACGGGGCCAGTGCCGAGATCATGGTGCGCGGAGGCGGACACGAACCCGATGCCCCTATGGGTAGTGAGAAAACCTACTTATGCTTAGGACCTGGATTCTCCAGCGCTTCCAACACTCCTTTCCGCCGGCATAAAACCTGGGTGCACGAAGGAGGGATCAGCACGCCCCTCATCGCTCATTGGCCAGATGGAATAAAGGCCAAAGGAGAGCTAAGACATTCCCCCGGGCATGTGATCGATATCGTACCTACCATTCTGGAATTAGCTGGAGTAGAAAAACTAAAATCATGGAAAGGGACGCCTATTCCAAAGGCCCCGGGTAAAAGTTTGGTTCCGTCCTTCTTGGACGATCGCGTCATCCCGAGAGAATCTATTTGGTGGATGCACGCGGGTAACCGTGCGATCAGGCAAGGCAATTTCAAACTTGTTGCCGCCAAAAATGACCCATGGGCCTTGTACGATTTGAGTAAAGACCGAGCCGAATCAAATGACCTTTCTAAGAAGATGCCCAAATTAAAAAGTAAACTCGAAAATCTTTGGAATGAAAAAGTAATTCAATTCAAAGAATTACTAACAAATTAAGTTTATAACAAAAATGGCGGGCGAACTTGAATGGTCGCCCTTTGAAGTTTTAAGGAGCAAGACAGCAAAATTTTAAAAGAGTAAATTTGTAACCTGAATAAGAATTTGTATCTTTATTTAGTGATTTAAGTGGTAAGAAACCGATCATTTGCGACATTATACTATATGTGAAAGCCATTACCTTGTTTTTTGCCTTTTTGGGCTGCTGTATAACCTGCATTGCTTCAGTTGATTTTAACCAGGACATCCGCCCCCTGCTTGCCAGTAAGTGTTACGCCTGCCACGGACCAGATGAAGAAGGAAGGAAAGCAAAACTACGGTTGGATATCAGGGAGGATGCGTTGGAAAACGATATTATAGTACCCGGAGTTGTAGAAGATAGCGAATTTCACTACCGCATCCGCTCCGATGATCCCGATGAGATTATGCCACCACCCGAATCTCATGCCTCATTAACCAAGGAGGAAAAAGACCTGCTCGACCAATGGATTGCCGAGGGTGCAGAGTATGCCAAGCATTGGGCTTTTGAACCGCCTCAAGCGTCCACCACCCTGGTCAATGCAGCCAAGTGGGGAAACAACCCCATCGATGCCTTTATTCTGAAAAACCTGGAGAAAAACGGACTCGATCCTTCTGCACCTGCCGACCCTTACGCCCTGGTGCGGCGGCTTTATCTCGACCTCATCGGTCTACCTCCCACTCCCGAGCAAACAGATCGCTTTGTAAAAGACGACCGCGTGGATGCCTACGAAAGATTGGTTGATCAACTGATGGCATCTTCTCACTACGGAGAAAAGTGGGCCCGTGAATGGCTCGACCTCGCCCGTTATGCCGATACCAATGGCTATGAGAAAGACCGACCCAGAGAAATTTGGCAATACCGAGACTGGGTGATCCGTGCCCTCAACGAGGATATGCCTTATGACCAGTTTACCATCGAACAGCTTGCAGGTGACATGCTTCCCGGTGCCACCCAAGACCAAAAAATTGCCACTGGATTTCACCGTAATACACAATTAAATGAGGAAGGGGGAATCGACCCTCTGGAGTATCGTTTCTATGCTGCAGTTGATCGAGTGGCCACAACCGGAACAGTGTGGATGGGTTTAACCACCGGATGTGCCCAGTGCCACACCCATAAATACGACCCCATTACCCATGATGAATATTTTGGCATCATGGCCCTCCTCGACAATGTGGAGGAACCCGACCTTCTTCTCTACACCGATGGACAATTAAAACGGAAAGCAGAAGTGGAAAAACAGATTGAAGAAAAGATCCAAGAATTGATGGGGCGTCATCATGATTTTGATCAAACCTTCCAAGCCTGGAAAACCAGCCTGCAAAAGGAAGCGACTGCATGGAATATCCTTCAACCCACTGCATGGAAAACCAACCTACCCAATCTGGAAAGTATGGAGGACGGTTCGCTTTTCGCATCCGGTGATTTCACCAAGCGTGATGTCTACGATCTAAACTTCACCACAAAGGAACCGATCACAGCCCTTAGGATCGAAACGATGACCGACGAGCGTTTACCTGATCTTGGCCCTGGGCGGTCTTACTATGAGGGTAGAAAAGGACTCTTCTTTCTAAGTGAAATAGATGTTCTGCTAAACGATGGTCAGGAAGTTGAGATACAAAAGCCAGTTGCAAGCAATGGGCATGGTGCAGACAAAACGATAGATAAAGAGGGTTCATCTGGGTGGAGTGCCGGTGTTGGCGAGGAACAACATATTATCCTCCCCCTTGCTGAACCCATACCTGCCAACCAATCTTTTTCTCTTTCCCTCCTTTTCGAGAGGCACTTTGTCGCCAGTCTTGGCAGGTTCCGTATATCTGCCACCTCTGCATCTAATCGCCCAAAGGTACAAAAACTGGGTGCCAAGATAGAGGATCTATTAGCCACCAAAAAAGATCTAAACTCTGATGACCTTCAACTGCTTAAAAGTACATACCTCGAAAAAGTATTTTACAGTAAAAAGAATGTTCAGGCATTTGATGGTCATGCCAAATGGATCTGGGATGACAAAAATAACAAAATTAAACAAACCCTCTATTTCACCAAGACTATCGACTTAAAAAAGAAACCACGATCTGCCCGTTTGGTCTATACTTGTGATGATGAGTCCGAGTTTTTCATCAATGGGAAAAAAGTGGCCTCAAATTCTCTATGGTACGAACCTGTGTCCGTAAATGTCTCCAGTCACTTCAAGGAAGGAAACAACATCCTTTCGGTGAAAGCTACCAATAATGGGGGACCGGGAGCCTTAATTGCCCAATTGGAAATCATTTCTGCGGAGGGTAAAAGACAATCCCATGTAACGGATCAATCATGGAAATTTTCTGAACAGGAACCAGAAGGTAATGATTGGAAGACCAAGGGTCTAAGCGATGGCCAGGAATCTACCATTGCCGGAAAAGCAGGTGATGCTCCCTGGAAAAACATCCCCCTAAAATCGAACGAACTTTCTGAGCTTCATGCCCTGCGCAAACAACTTCCCAATAACCGCAGGTCACTGGTCATGCAGGAGCGCCCGGCGGATAACCCCCGCCCCACTTACCTGCGCCATCGTGGAGAGTACACCAGTCCCAAGCATGAAGTGCATCCCAAAATCCCCGAGATTCTTCTCAGCAAAAATACCAAGATGCCCACCAACCGATTGGAATTTGCCCGCTGGTTAGTGAGTCAGGACAATCCCATTGGAGACCGGGTAACCGTTAACCGAGCTTGGCGTTCCCTCTTCGGCTTTGGCCTGATTCGAACCAGTGGAGATTTTGGTACCCAGGCACCAGCGCCAGACCACCCCGAACTACTCGATTGGTTGGCGGTGGGATTTAGAAAACAGGGCATGTCATTGAAGAAGCTCCACCGACAAATTGTGACCAGTGCCACCTACAAGCAAAGCTCCACTGCCTCTCCCGAGCTTCTGGAGAAAGATCCACAGAACCGTTTGCTGGCACGCGGCCCCCGCTTAAGATTAAGTGGAGAATTAATCCGCGATCATATGCTCCATGCCAGTGGGAAACTCTCCTCCAAAATGTACGGGCCTGGGGTTTACCCGCCCCAACCCAAAACTGTTCTCTCCCATGCCTTTGGCAACCAGGCATGGAATGTATCCAAGGGGGAAGATCGCTTCCGCCGCTCCGTCTATACTTTCATCAAGCGGACCGCACCCTTTGCGGGGTTTATGACCTTTGATGGAACCTCAGGAGAAAATTGCCTCGCCAAACGCGACCGTAGCAATACCCCTCTGCAAGCCCTCACTCTGCTCAACGATGAAATGTATGTCGAACTCGCCCGTGAGGCTGGCAAACTTGTCCATCAAACGAGCAAAGACCCAGTAAATGAATTGTTCCGCAGGTTCCTTACCCGCCCACCATCTGAGGAAGAAAGTAAGGTCCTGCAAGACTACCTCGAGCAACAAATTGACCGACTCCAAAAAGGACAGCTCAAACCGGTCGATGTCACCAATGATTCAAAAGCTGATGCTATTTGGGCAGGCAAAGTTTTGCTCGCCCGGGCTATTATGAATTTAGACGAATCCATCACCAAGCCATGATCACAAATCCACTCCTACATCGCACCCGAAGACACTTTTTTGAAGACTGTGGAATTGGACTGGGCAAGATCGCCCTCGCCTCCATGCTCGCCAAAGAAAGTTTTGGAGCAATGGGCAACCCCGGTTTCATGCGTTTCCCAACAAAAGCCAAGCGGGTCATCTTTTTGTTTATGGCCGGTGCACCCAGCCAGTTGGAACTCTTTGACAATAAGCCAAAACTTGCAGAGATCGAGGGCAAGCCCATCCCCCCTTCCGTAATTAAGGGACAGCGCTATGCCTTCATCCAGCCCGATGCTGCGGTGCTTGGGCCTCGCTTCCCATTCGCCAAACATGGCCAGTCCGGTGCTGAGCTATCCGACCGCCTGCCCTACCTTTCCAAAATTGCCGATGATTTGACCTTCATAAAATCAATGAAGACCGATCACTTCAACCATGCCCCCGCCCAACTCTTCATGAGCACGGGCAGCGGCATCCCCGGCCGAGCCAGTATGGGATCGTGGTTAAGTTACGGAATCGGCAGTGAGGCGGACGACCTCCCTGGATTCGTGGTCTTACAAAGCAATGGTGTTTTGAGCGGTGGTTCTGCTCTCTGGGGTTCCGGATTTCTACCCTCCGAACATCAGGGTATTCCCTTCCGCCAGGGGGCTGATCCTATCCTCCATGTCTCCAACCCCAAGGGGATTGACCGGACTGCTCAGCGGCAAACCCTTGATCTGCTCAATAAGTTGAACCGGAATTCCTTGAACCGTATGGGCGACCCAGAGATCAATGCCCGGATCGAGGCCTACGAAATGGCCTATCGGATGCAGGCACGAGCACCCGAATTGATGGATTTTGCTCAGGAGAGCCAGGAAACACTAGATCTTTATGGCGTGAAAAAAGGCAAGTCGGACTTTGCCAGCAACTGCCTCCTTGCCCGTCGCCTTGCGGAGCGCGGAACCCGGTTTATACAACTCTACCACGCTGGTTGGGATGCACACAATGATGTGGAAGGAAATGTAAAAAACCAAGCAAAGTTGGTCGATCAGGCAAGTGCGGCCCTCGTTCAGGATTTAAAACGCAGAGGCATGCTCGATGACACTCTGGTCGTCTGGGGAGGAGAATTTGGACGCACTCCCATGGTCGAAGCCAGTGCCGCATTGAACCGTAGTGGCGGGCGCGATCATCACCCACAAGCCTTTACTATGTGGATGGCAGGTGGAGGAATTAAACCAGGCATCACCCTGGGGCAGACCGATGAACTTGGCTTCCATGTGACTGAGGACCCAGTACATGTTCACGATCTGCAGGCCACCATTCTTCAACTCTTGGGAATTGATCATACCCAATTGTCCTTCCGCTTCCAGGGGCTTGATTTCCGGCTCACCGGTGTGGAACAACACCACGCCGTCAAAAAATTGATTGCATGATGCTGCGGTGGCTATTGCCCCTGCTTGGAGGACTTCCAGTCTTCGGGGCAACGGGCAAGGATACTGAAGCTCTTTCGATTAGCTTTAATGATCATGTCCGACCTATTTTGGCGGATAAATGTTATGCCTGCCATGGCCCAGATCCAGAAGACCGGGCAGCCGATCTGAGATTGGACACGGAAGAGGGTGCTTTTGCCGACCTCGGGGGATACCGTGCGATCACACCGGGTGATCCTGAGGAAAGTGAAATCTTTTGGCGGATCGAATCGGAAGAGGAGGACGAAATTATGCCCCCACCCGACTCTCAGATGTTCATGGGCATGTAGTAAAAAAACTCTTAGCATAGAGCTTTCCTTCAATGCCCCATTAAATTCAATTTTATGAACTCCAGCATATTAGCCTTCATTTTCTTTTTACTTTGCGGAAGTATTTATTCGTGGGCGAAGCCAGAAGACCTGCCCAATGTGGTAATGATCCTTAGTGATGACCAAGGATACGCAGACTATGGATTTATGGGGCACGAAATGATCGAAACTCCAAACCTCGACCGGCTCGCCTCTCAAAGCTTACGATATGACCGTGGCTATGTAACCACTGCCCTATGCAGTTCCTCACTGACCACAATGCTTACCGGTCTCTACCCCCATGAGCACGGAACCACAGGGAATGACCCGCTCAAGGGAATCAGCCGGCAGCCATGGATTGATAAATTCAAAAACTCGCCCCAGTTGCCCAAGCTGCTGGCCAAGCATGGATACATCAGCTTACACACCGGTAAGTACTGGCATGCACATCCTAAATATTCCGGTTTCACCCATGATATGGGAGCTACCCAAAGGCATGGATCCCCCTACTCCCTAAGTATTGGCCGGGATACTATGAAGCCCATATCCGACTTCCTCCGTGAAGCCAAGGGAAAGGAAAAACCGTTCTTTATTTGGTACGCTCCATTCCTCCCTCACACCCCACATAATCCCCCTGCCGATTTGGAGAAAAAATACCGTGATCTCGGAGCAGGCGGACAGGCAAAATATTACGCGATGTGCGAATGGTTTGATCAAAGTTGCGGACAATTGCTTGATGATCTGGATAATCTGAAATTGTCTGACAATACCCTGGTGGTTTATGCATGCGACAATGGCTGGGGAAGGTTGGATGGAAAGAGAGGCTC
>Ga0209602_1004101_pt1 | contig 10829 bp, 8 predicted proteins | sample COGITO_mtgs_1205_3_FD_184810 | JGI IMG/M metagenome (GOLD analysis project Ga0209602, IMG submission 184810) | Pelagic marine microbial communities from North Sea - COGITO_mtgs_120524 (SPAdes) (version 2) | ecosystem: Environmental > Aquatic > Marine > Epipelagic ...
CGTTCAACTCCTCCGCAAACCGACCAGGAGAAGGTGTAGTTCGCGGAGGAGTTGAACGTCGCGGTGCCGGCATATTCGTGCACCTGGACCAGGGCTGCACCGTTAGAGCACAAACCCCCACCGACATTGGCTACCGAATAGCCCGGTTTGACCAAAGATACCTGCACGGAAAACGTCGCTCCCCCACCGGTGACCGTGACGGTATTTGTGGTAGGCATAGAAGCACCGGTTGGGTCGTTGTACAAGGTAAGTAGCACCTTGTAGGTCGATGTTGCCCCGGTGGTAGACACATACTGGTAGGAAAGGTCCCCTCCAATAAGGTGGGAGGCTGATACGGTGAAGGTTGACGCCAGCGTCACAAGGGTCAAGAGCAGTCTTTTCATCGCTACTGGTTTGGTGTTATGTAAATGTACTGACAGACCCGCTGTAGACTCTTGCGTGGAGTTCAAAAGACCCAACCAGTTAGTTTCAGCCCGAAAGAATTGCGTTTACGGGATTTTACCACAAACGGGTCAGGAAAAAGATCGCTTGTTTATGAGGGGTATGTCCTTTTTAGCGCTGCACGAATCCAACACCAAACCGGTTAGAAAAAATGATTCATCAACTTGGGATGATTGACCCCTTTAATTTCATGACAATATCTCACCTTTGTTTAAACCTAAATACCCTACCCAAAAATGAAAAATTGGATTTTATTCGGGCTGCTAACCGCCTCTACCCTCTCATACGGGCAAGAAGGTCAAGGAGCTAACCTCCATGCGAGCCGGTACATCTTTAGTCCGAGTGGCTATGCCTTGGCTAAGGATTCCATCTATTTAAACTGGATTGGTCCACTGCTCGATGTACAATTTGCGCCATCGGACAATATCACCTTAGGTATAGGAACCCCTTTCTTCTTGGGCGTTTATGCCACGGGAGGATACTCCATGCAAATCAATGACCAATTATCCGCGAAGGTAGGCGGACTTTATGGGGTCCCATCCGTGGGTCAGGCGAGCTTTGGACTTCCATACGGAGTGCTCACCATGGGAAAACCAAATGCCAACTTTACCGTGGGAGTGGGGTATGGATTCACCACGGGCGATTGGGGTGGAGACCTGAACGGCTTGGCTCTGAACATGGCTGGTTACAAAGATTTTGGAGGAAAAACCGGTTTACTCTTTGAAGGCTGGTATTTGCCTGAAATTGAAACCTACATCGTGGCTCCCGCCTTCCGCATTTACACGAAGCGCGACCGGCGCTACTGGAATATTGGTTTCCTTGCCGCTCGCTATTCCTATGACGAGACCGAGTATCCCATTTTGGGATATGATACCGATTGGGATGGCATCCTAGATGTGACCGAACGGCCTGCGGGGACAGATTTCTACACGATTTATGATTACAACAATCCATTTTTGACTCGTATTTGGGAAACCTTCCGCTTTCCCATCTTCTCCTACGCGATGTATTTCTAAGGGAGTCATTCAACACGCTTCAGCGCCGTGCTCCGACTTTTCTGGGCACGGCGTTTTTATTTGGCGCTACGCAGGGCCACCAGCGCAGAGCTCATGGCGCGCACCAAATCGCCGTCCAAAGGCAGATTGGGATCTGAGTAGGTCGCCAAACGCTGCCCAGGAATGTCCGTCTTGAGTGTATGGGTCATATACGGACAGGTGTACACGTGCGAATTGGGCTCCTTCTTGGCTCCCCAGGCCGTCATGGCTGCAGACGGCTGCACTTGGATGTCTTTTTCTCCATAAAAAATGTAGATCGGCCATTTCCCGGAAAGCCGCGCTAGATTTTCCATAGGCTCATCTTGAAACCAGTCCATGAGGTAGGGCTGTATGGAGGGGCGAAAAAGCGCCAGTAAGGCGGGTGGTGAAGGCCGACCCAGCAAATACCCTGCTCGCAGACTGTCCAAACTCGTCTTGGCAAATTGACCGTACTCGGAATCTGGCGCCATTTGACGGCTTATTTGCTGCCAAAGAATGTCCGCGGCATTTTCTCCAGGAGGCGCCAATAAAATGAGCCCTTTCAACCCTTTTGGACGGTTCTTAGCCACCCATGCCAGAGCAATCTGACCGCCTTCACTGTGGCCCACCAAGAGGAGCGATTCATAGCCAGCGAGTTGCCCAAGGGCCCACCAGGCCTGGTAATCTTGAACGTTGTCCGAAAAGAGCATACTCCCCTCTCCCCCTGTGAGTGTACTCTCCCCCACACCCCGTTTGTCCACTTGCATGGTAGAAATGCCCTGCGCTTGAAGGAGCTCAGCAAGCTGATCGTACATGTTCGTTTGCAGCGTAGGGCCCGGTCCATTTCCGTGTCGGTCGGTGGGACCAGATCCTGGGAGAATAATGGCCAGAGTTCGGGCTGCTTTTCGACCCTCTTTCACATGGCTCAAAGTTCCCCTCAATACATCTTCCCCGGACTGAATAAATACTTCTTCCGATTTTACTTTTTGTCCCCAAGCGGTGGCGGAGACGAAAGCAAGCGCCCCTGCTAGGGCCCATACGCGGATTTCTTTCATCCTAAAAAGGTAGGGGCTTTGGGTGACTTACAGCACAGTTCTATGCCACGTGGTAAGATATCTTCGACACTATATAGGTGGAAATCTCTCCAAGGATTCCCTAATACGTTGAACCCCTGCGATGCACACCGTGGGGGTTCTTTTTTTGAGGGAGAATTCCCGGGTTTAGCCCTGCGCCAGCTTGGAGCCAAAGACCTTTTTAAGCAAATCGCTCGTTCGCGCGATGGGATCTTGGCGAATCTTCGCTTCCTGTAACGCAATTTCTTGGTACATCGCCGTCGTGGCGCGCTGATTCACATAGGTCGGTAAATCCGTTTCAATATCGTGGCTCAGGCCTAGCAAGACTTTGTTGGCATTCAATGCTTGCACCAAGGGAGTCCAATAGCGCGCGACATCCACACTTTGAAGGGCTCGGTCGATAATCGGGGCAAAAGCCTGCTGCACCGCAGGCTCCGTTTCATTCTTGAGGTAGGCCGTCGCCGCCCCGTCGCCACCTTGTAGGATGCCCACGGCATCTTGCACGGTCATGTGCAAAATAGCCTCTTTGAAGATGGGCGCCGCTTCCTTCACCGCCGTTTCGGCGCCTTGATTCATGGCCTCAATGAGTCCGTCTAGTTTGGGTCCCACGGTGGTACTGAGCACAGGGTTTTTGCGGACTTTCGCCTCGAGCGCCTGGATTTCAGGGGGCAGCGGAATGCGGTAAACAAGGCTTTGGGCAAATCCACCTACCCTGGACAACTGGGCCACACCGGTGGCGACTCCGGCGTCCAAGGCCTCCTTGAGTCCTTGCCCGATTTCTTGACGAGAAGGCCCTTCGATGGCGCCCCGAATGGTGGGCATGAGTCCATTAACGATGTTTCCTGGGGCGATGGCTCTCAAATTCGACTGAGCACAGGCCACTTGGCTGAGTGCGACAAATGAAAGGACAAAAAGATGTGTGGGCATGAGTTCCATTTTAAGTCGTACAAGCAAAGGGAATGCCGAATTCACAAATCCTCGACGTAGGCCTTGAAATTATTCAGAATCATCTGCCAGCCTGCTTGCTGCATATCCACGGGATTTTGGTCTTCGATGGTGACCTGCGGCCGCATCCTTACGCAAACAGAGGCTTGTCCTTCATCATGGCGACCACAGCGTCTCCAACAGCTTTGATTTTGCTCGGATTTTCCACGTTCATCAATACCTCGTCGATAAATCCAGCAATGCCATCCATATCGGATTCCACACAGCCGCGGGTGGTAATGGCAGGCGTTCCAAGACGGATACCGCTCGTCACAAAGGGAGATTTGTCGTCAAACGGCACCATATTCTTGTTGGCCGTGATGTGGGCTTGCACAAGCGCCGCTTCCGCCACCTTTCCCGTTACGCCTTTGTTTCGAAGGTCAATGAGCATAAGGTGGTTATCCGTTCCTCCGGAAATGATCTCATAGCCCCGCCCCACTAACGAAGCGGCCAACGCTTGAGCGTTTTTCTGAACTTGAACGATGTAGTTGAAGTATTCATCCTGCAGTGCTTCGCCATAGGCTACTGCTTTGCCCGCAATGACATGCTCCAAAGGACCGCCTTGAATACCAGGGAAAACGGCCATATCCAATAGGTTGGACATCATGCGCATTTCTCCTTTGGGCGTAGTGAGCCCCCAAGGGTTCTCGAAGTCCTGGCCCATCATGATCATACCGCCACGTGGACCGCGCAAGGTCTTGTGCGTTGTGGTGGTGACAAAGTGGCAATGCGGCATAGGATCGTTCAACAAGCCCTTGGCAATCAAGCCCGATGGGTGGGAGATGTCAGCCAAGAGCAAGGCGCCTACTTCGTCGGCAATTTCGCGGAATTTGGCGTAATCCAAATCGCGTGAATAGGCGGATGCGCCGCAGATGAGCATCTTGGGCTTTTCGCGGTGGGCAATCTCGCGAATGGTATCGTAATTGAGTAGACCGGTCTCCTTCTCGACGCCGTAGAACACGGCGCGGTAGGTCTTTCCGGAGAAGCTCACAGGGCTGCCATGGGTCAAGTGACCGCCGTGGCTCAAGTCAAAGCCCATGATGGTGTCACCGGGCTGCAAGCAAGCGAGGTAGACCGCCGCGTTGGCTTGGCTACCACTGTGGGGCTGCACGTTGGCATATTCCGCATCAAAAAGCTCACACGCACGGTTGCGCGCCAAATCTTCCACCTGGTCTACGATTTCGCAGCCCCCGTAGTAGCGCTTTCCAGGGTATCCCTCCGCGTATTTATTGGTGAGCACGGAGCCCACCGCTTCCATGACCGCTGGACTCGTAAAATTTTCGGAAGCGATGAGTTCAATTCCGTTGATTTGACGTTGTTTCTCAGCTTCAATGAGTTGGAAAATAGCGCTATCGTGTTCCATAATATTGGTGGTAACTTGTGCCTCAAAAGTACGCCAAATGCAGCCCCTGACCGATTTTACCGCACAGAGTTTTCTACCAGTTTCTGAACATTCTGACTTCCCCATCCAAAACATTCCGTTTGGGGTGATTGAGCGTCCGGACGAACTTTTTGTTTGTGCTTCGCGCATAGGCGATACGGCGATTGACTTAAATGCCATTCAGCAGCTCGGTTATTTTGATGCGTTAGAACTTCCTGAAGGGCTTTTTGGACAGGAGGCCTTAAATGAGTTCATTTCTCTCGGCCAACCCGTATGGCGCGCCGTTCGGAGCCGCATTGCAGAGCTGTATACAGTCGGTTCGGAACTCGAATTCAGAACATCCCAGCGAGAAGAAATCGAATGGCCCATCGCGGACATCGACGCTGTTCTGCCCGTGCTGGTGGGTGATTATACCGATTTTTATGCATCTCGCGAACATGCAACCAATGTGGGAAGCATGTTCCGGGACCCAGCCAATGCCCTGCTTCCTAACTGGTTACACCTTCCCGTGGGCTATCATGGACGCAGTTCCACGATACTCGAAAGCGGTATGCCTGTGCGACGCCCCCACGGACAACGCAAAGGGCCGCAAGATCCTACACCTGTTTTTGGTCCATCTATCAAAGTCGACTTTGAACTAGAAATGGCATTCATTACGGGAGACGGTCCCGTGGGCGAAACACCCATTCCCATCGAAATAGCGGAAGAACACATCTTTGGTCTGGTTCTTTTAAATGATTGGAGTGCCCGGGATATTCAGCAATGGGAATACGTGCCGCTCGGGCCGTTTTTGGCCAAAAATTTTGCAACGAGCATATCTCCGTGGATCGTCACATTAGACGCCTTGGCGCCGTTCCGAACCGATCGCCCATCGCAAGAAGATCCCATGCCTCTGCCCTACCTGCAACAGGAGCCTGCTGGGGCCAACGTGGATGTCCACCTGGAAGTCGCCATTGCGCCCCAAGGCCACGCCGAAACAGTCGTTTGCCGGAGTAATTTCAAGTACATGTATTGGTCCATGGCCCAACAATTGGCCCACCATACGATCAATGGGTGCTTGATTAATTCCGGAGATTGCATGGGGAGCGGCACCATCAGCGGTCCCGAGAAAGGCAGTTTTGGTTCCATGTTGGAAATTACCTGGAACGGACAAGAGCCTGTCAGCTTAGCAGATGGTAGCACCCGAAGCTTCATTGAAGACGGAGATACCGTCACCATGCGAGGGTATAGTGAGAAAAATGGCCTGCGTATTGGGTTTGGCGAGGTTTCTGCTACTTTAATTCCTGCATTGTCATGGAAAGCGCCGTCGACTTCGAAAAACTAGTTCGGAACAAATACCGAATGCTCATCCGTGCCGTGGAATCCCGCGGCGGGGACAAGGAAGACGTGGCCCTCGTTCGCAAGGCCTATAAGATTGCAGCCGATGCCCACAAGGATGTTCGTCGCAAATCGGGCGAGCCCTACATCACACATCCATTGGATGTCGCCTTGATTGTTACGCGAGAAATTGGGCTTGGCCCCCAATCCATTGCCGCGGCTCTGCTGCATGACGTAGTGGAAGACTCGGACTACTCCAAAGAACAATTGGAGCACCTCTTCGGATCGCCCATCGCCTACATGGTGGAAGGGCTCACGAAGATTCAGGGGATTTTTGACCACCAAAGCAGTTCCATGCAGGTAGAAAATTTCCGGAAACTTCTTCTCTCCATCAGCGATGACATCCGAGTCATTTTGATCAAAATGGCCGACCGCCTGCACAACATGCGAACATTGGATGGAATGCCGTACCACAAGCAGCTCAAGATTGCGAGTGAAACCTTGTACATTTTTGCGCCCTTGGCCCATCGGATGGGGCTGTACCACATCAAGTCCGAATTTGAAGATCTCGGATTGAAGTATACGGAACCTGAAGTCTACTATGAGCTTGAGCAAAAGTTGCAAGAGGCCGAGGAGGACGATGGCGTCTATTTAGAACGATTTGGGCAAAGCATAGAGACCTTACTGGAATCTGAGGGTGTCGAATTCAGTGTAAAACGTCGGAACAAAGGGATTTTCTCTATTCGCCGAAAAATGCTGAATCAAACCATCACTTTTGAGGAGGTGTATGATAAATATGCGATTCGAGTCATCCTAGATTCCCACCCCAAGCGGGAGAAATCCGATATCTGGCGAGCCTATTCTGTGATAACCGGTGTATTCCGGCCCAACCCTAGGCGGTTGCGTGATTGGATCACCAGCCCCAAGGCGAACGGATATGAATCCCTACACATTACGGTCATGGGGCCCGAGGGCCATTGGATAGAAGTCCAGATTCGATCCAAGCGAATGGATGAAGAAGCTGAACGAGGTTATGCGGCACATTGGCGTTACAAAGAGGACAATTCCGGCAATACGGCCTTGGAAGAGTGGGTTGGAAAAATTAGAGAAGCAATTGAAAATCAGAGCAGTAGCGCTGTTGAATTTGTTGATCAATTCAAGCTCCAATTGTTCTCCGAAGAAATCTTTGCCTTCACGCCTCAAGGCAAGATGCTCACGCTACCCAAGCACGCGACCGCCCTGGATTTTGCCTTTGAAATTCACACGGATATAGGCATGTCGACTTTAGGGGCCAAAGTGAATGGGAAATTAGTTCCTCTTTCGTACGAAATTCAAAGTGGTGACCAAGTTCAGGTCCTCACTTCCGACAACCAACATCCGCGAGCCGATTGGATGAATTGGGTCGTTACGCCGAAAGCAAAGTCCAGCATACGGGGATTTCTGCGTGAGGAGACTCGTTTGGCTCAAGAACACGGGAAGCGCAAGCTTACTCGCATGATGCTCAAGGCCAAATCGGAACTAAATCAGAGCACCACGCAAAAAATGCTCAACTTCTTCTCCTTAAAAAATCCGAAAGAGCTCCACGAGCAATTTGGATCGGGACGATTGTCTGTAGAGCAATTTCGCGCTTTTGTTCAAGAGGAATCCGGAGGGTTTTATCAGAATTTACGGCGTCGATTCAAACCGAAGCCTTCTTCGCTGAAAGCGCTGAAAGAAATTACGGGAAGAATCGTTTTTGGTCCGGATCAAGTCAATTTGGAACATCGACTTGCTAGTTGTTGTCACCCGATCCATGGGGATGCCATCTTTGGTTTCATTGAGCAGGACGGCATTCACGTGCATCGAACGGATTGCCTTCACACAATCAACCTACAAGGTCGCTTTGCGGAAAAGGTCGTCTTGGCCCAGTGGGCAAGTGGTGAAAATCGTGGGTTCAATGCCGTGCTCCGCTTCTCTGGTATGGATAGTCCGGGCCTCATATTACAAGTAACATCCCTGATCTCCACCGAGATGAGTATGGACATCCGGGCCCTGCATATTGATGGAGCGGAAGGGGTTTTTTCCGGGACGATTTCTGTCCATGTCCTAGACCGAAGCCAATTGACCGATCTAGCCCAAAAATTAAAAGCTATAAAGGGAATTGACCGCGTGGAGCGAGAATTTACCAAGATCGTTTAGGGTGCCCTTCGTGCACCGGCTACCCTTTCGGACCAACCCACTCTCTTCTGCGATATCATCAGTGTAATTGACCCTATTTCAGGGCAGGCCAATGTATTTGTGCGTTTGCAAGGACAGTCTCCAGCCGGGATGCTCTTCCAGGAATTCAATAATCATGGGTAAAGACGTGTCTCGGCGACTCCACTCTGGCTGTAAATACAGGCGACACCCCGGGTGACATTGGGCCGCGTGTTCTTGCGCCCATCGAATGTCGTCGCGATTGTAGACGATCACTTTCAGCTCATGGGCTACTCCGTACCATTCGGGGCGCGGGGCTTTGGTTTTCTTGGGTGACAAGCAGATCCAATCCCACGTTCCGGTGAGCGGGTAGGCGCCAGACGTTTCAAGATGAACCCGTTTTCCGGCCGATTGGAGGGCTTCGGTCAGTGGTCCCATGTTCCACATCAGAGGCTCGCCGCCCGTAATCACAATGGTCTGATCTTCCGGTCGCAACTGGCTGAGCATGTCGTCCAAGGGGGTAACGGGATGCTTTCCCGCATCCCACGACTCTTTGACATCGCACCAATGGCATCCCACATCGCAACCTCCAATTCTAAAAAAGAACGAAGGACAACCGGTATGCGCTCCTTCGCCTTGGATGGTACGGAATGCCTCCATCAAAGGGAGGTGCTGGGCATCAGCCACGGCCATCAGCTGCACGTAAGGTGTTCATAAGCAATCCCACGCGTGTCATGAGGCCCACCCCGCCAGGTACGGGGGAAATCGCAGAAGCGATGGGCTCTACCCTTTCAAAGTCCACATCCCCCACCAATTTGTCATCGACTCGATTTATCCCCACGTCGATCACAATGGCTCCATGTTTTACATGTTTGGGGCGTATAAACAGGGGCTTTCCAATGGCCGCCACAAGAATATCCGCTTGGCGAGTTATTTCGTGCAGATTGGGGGTCTTGCTATGTGTCAGGGTTGCTGTCGCATTCCCAAGTTTGCCGTTACGACCTAACAGAATGCTCATGGGAGATCCTACAATATGGCTGCGGCCCACGATGACGGCATGCTTGCTTTCGGTCGAGATTTGAAAGTGCTCTAACAAGAGCAGAACGCCGTAGGGCGTGGCGGGAAGATAGGTGGGCAAACCCAACGCCATCCGTCCCACATTATCTGGATGAAAGCCATCCACGTCCTTTTCGGGATCGATGGCAAGCAAGATGCGTTTGTCGTCAAAGTGCTTAGGCAGGGGCAATTGAACGATGTAGCCGCTAACCGAAGGATTGGCATTGAGTTGGCGGATCTCATGCAGCAATTCATCTTCCGTTGCTGTGGCGGGCAGATTGATTAGGGTGGATTCAAAGCCTACTTCTTCGCAGTCTTTGACCTTCCCACGAACATACGCTCGGGAAGCTGAATCGTCCCCAACGAGTATGGCGGCGAGATGTGGGCGGGTTTTGCCCGCGGCGAGTCGCTCGATAACTTGATTTCGGATTTTCTCCTTCCAGGCCGCGGCCGCGACTTTTCCGCTCAGTAATTGGGCCATTATTTGGGCATATTTTTCATCATGTTCATCATCTGCTGCCGGCCGCCTTTGCCTTGCATCATTTTCATCATTTTGCTCATATCCTCGAACTGCTTGATCAGTTTGTTGACATCTGCCACGGTTCGGCCCGAACCCTTGGCAATCCGCGCACGACGTGTTCCATTGAGGATACTCGGTTGCTCACGCTCCTTGGGCGTCATGGATTTGATCATGGCTTCGACATGCTTGAAGGCGTCGTCAGGGATATCCATGTTCTTCATGGCCTTCCCTACCCCTGGAATCATGCCCATAAGGTCCTTCATGGAGCCCATTTTCTTGACTTGCTGGATTTGGTCCAAGAAGTCATCAAATCCAAACGAATTCGTGGCAATTTTCTTGGACATCTTGCGCGCCGACTCCTGGTCGAATTGCTCTTGCGCACGCTCTACCAGGGAAATGACGTCACCCATGCCGAGGATGCGGTCAGCCATGCGCTCCGGATAGAAGATGTCCAGGGCCTCCATCTTTTCGCCGGTACCGATGAACTTAATTGGAACCTCGACAATACTGCGAATCGTCAATGCCGCACCACCACGGGTATCGCCGTCGAGTTTGGTGAGAATGACCCCACTGTAGTCCAAAGCATCATGGAATGCCTTGGCCGTGTTGACGGCATCTTGGCCCGTCATGGCGTCGACCACAAAGAGGGTTTCCTGGGGCTGGACGGCCGCGTGGATGGCCTTGATTTCCGCCATCAACGCTTCATCCACGGCCAAACGGCCCGCCGTATCGATGAGTAAGTAGTTAAATCCTTCGGCCTTCGCCTTCTGCTGGGCCTTTTGGGCTATGACGACGGGATCTTTCTCCTCCGGCATGGAGAACACCTCAATATCTACTTGGCCACCCAAGGTGTGCAACTGGTCGATAGC
>Ga0209602_1004120_pt1 | contig 10790 bp, 7 predicted proteins | sample COGITO_mtgs_1205_3_FD_184810 | JGI IMG/M metagenome (GOLD analysis project Ga0209602, IMG submission 184810) | Pelagic marine microbial communities from North Sea - COGITO_mtgs_120524 (SPAdes) (version 2) | ecosystem: Environmental > Aquatic > Marine > Epipelagic ...
AGCATCAACGTTAGCAACCACATTAGTAATTACCACTGGTACATCGAGTGTATCTAAATACATAATAAATGAGGCAAAGGTATTAGCACCCTGCGCAGGAACATTTATTGTATAAGACAATGTTTCAGCGCCAGAAACTGTTACCACATCTGTATTAAACGAAGGCTCAGTATCAGGAGAAGGATTTGCCTCAAATCGGAAGTGCACATTTACATCGCCACCTGAAGGAACAGATGCATTGAATGTAACTGTACCCGCTTCAGTTAACTTAAGTGGGTATAAGCTGGTGTTCATGTTTGCAAAACCACCCCATTCCTGTGCATCTGCAGGGTGGATATAAGCTAAACCATCACCAATATTAACACCACCAAAGGCTTCACTAAATGCAGCCTGGGTAACATCAGTAAAATTAGCATCGTCATCTAATGGCAATGGATCGCTAGCATCTTCAATGCCGTCATTATCATCATCATTATCAATTATATCAGCTGTTCCATCACCATCAGTATCAACTGCATTACAGGTGTTAAAGACATCAGTATTAATAACAACGGCTTCTGTAACACCACCCTCTGGGGCAACCCACTGGCGGTAGGCAACGGAATCAACAAGATTCTCTTGTTCGCAAAGACCACTATCATTTTGACTAACAAGATCTTCCCAATCAACTTGCGAAAGACCAGAATCAGAAACCCACTGATAGCTAAATGAACCAGGGACAGAATCAAGCACTACAGTCCAGGTATCATCTCCATTTGAAGTTGCAGTATATGCATCCGCAGGGTCACCAATCGTTTTGCCATCAATATTAGTTGCTAGCAATACCATTGAAGCACCAGGCGCAGTAACAGTAAGGGTAAGGGGAATACTTAAATCATTAGAAGTTTCTGTGCCAGTGTGACCAGCTGTCAAGCTGACATTGTCAATACTTACAGCACCAATATCAGCACCCATATCGAAAATCACACGAGTTGTATCGCCACCAAATTGTTCGACATCGTCTCCAACAACTACACCATCTTTCGCAGCAGTCAAATGCATAACAATTGCCTGAGTGTCAGCACTGACAGTAATTGTGTCAGTATGACTTAGGTAAGGAGTAACAGACTGACCAAAACCCGCAACTATCGTACGGTCAGCACCACTTACATCAAATGACAACGTGTAGTCTGCACCCGCTGTAACATTGACATATCCACTCAGATTCACATCCCAAGGGTTACCAGCAGCACCAATATCAGCCTGGTTAACGCCATCGACTGGATTATAAGCATTGCCATACCAAGTGGTTGATGTGGCTTCATCAAATGTACCATCAGTCACAAGGTTACTTGCCATTGAAGCCGAACTAAACAAAATCAGCATAGCAGCAAAAATTGACTTAGCTGTTGATGTCTTAAAGCAGCTACCCATAGATGTAAAAATTGAAATACAAGATCTTAGATGTCGCATAATTATTTTTATCCAATATTATTAAACTTTAGATGCCCCAACAGAAGCAATCACTTCAAACTGATGATCGGCAAACCCTCATGCCAAAAACCAAAAAATGGAAAAAGACCCATCTGTAACTTTAATTGCTAGATTAAATACAAAATAGTTTATAGATTAGAAAGCGGCAAACAAAGTTAAAAGCCCAACAAACCCCATACCAAAATAAACAATTTATATTGTCTTATTATTAAAATCACAGGAAGAAACTAAATTTTCCTTACTCTGATTGTCAGGCTCATCGTATACATAAACCACCCCTATAAGTTAAGAGGGGTTTTTATTGCGTTGAAATGGAGGAGTGTAAAGTTTTATTTAATTTTGAATAGATACTTATTTTTTAATGAAAATATAGCGGACTATAATGCTTTGAATGGTGCCCGGGGCCGGACTTGAACCGGCACGGTGTTGCCACCGAGGGATTTTAAGTCCCTTGCGTCTACCAATTTCGCCACCCGGGCTTTTGGAGGCGCTGGTCGGAATCGAACCGACGATGGCGGAGTTGCAGTCCACTGCATTACCACTTTGCTACAGCGCCACAAAAATGTGGACTTTTTTGAACAGGCTTCGACCAGGTAGGTAGTCAAAGCAAGGTGCGCTATTCTAAGGCGTGACGACAATAAATCAACTGTTAAAATCGTCTTTTTTGATAAGTCCTCGCCAATTATCAAAGAAACCCATGAAAACAACTCAAAAGGCAGACTGTTTACTAATCTCCAGTAGGTTCTGACCCGGAATCTTTATCGCCGCGCATTTCAGGCCACGCCTGCTTAAGATAGACCAGCATGGACCATAACGCCAAGCCCGCAGAAGTATAAAGCCCCAGATAACCAATAATCGCGAAAGCACCAAAGGTTTTGCCGGCGAGTAACAAAAATACAATAGCCGCCATCTGCACCCAGGTTTTTACCTTGCCGATCATAGAAACAGCCACTTCTTCACGAAGGTCTCTTTCAGCCATCCATTCACGCAACGCGGAAATAACCACCTCACGACCAATAATCACAACCGTTGGCAATGCAAACAAAATAGTGGCGTTAGCCTGAAGCAGCATAATCAAAGCCACAATAACAATCAGCTTATCCGCCACTGGGTCTAAAAATGCACCAAAGGGCGTTTCAAGACCCATCTTTCTCGCTAAATAACCATCCACCCAATCAGTTAACGCCGCCAGACCAAAAATTGCCGCAGAGGCAACATGGCTCCAACCCCAAGGCAAGTAATAAAGAATAACAAACACAGGAATCATTCCGATGCGCAGCAAGGTAAGTTGATTGGGAAGGTTCCACATGGTTAAAAGGTTCTCTTAATTTGGGTCAAAAATTTATATTCAACTAACTTACTCATTGTAGAGCGCACTGTAAATAGCTTCAGCCACCTTTTTACTAATATTAGGCACTTTTGCCAAATCCGCCACACTGGCTTTTTTAACCTCACCAATACCGCCAAAGTGTTTTAAAAGGTCCCGGCGACGCTTAGGCCCTACTCCCGCAATACCCTCAAGCGGTGATGTACGGCGCTTTTTATCTCGTCTTTGTTTATGACCGGTAATTGCAAACCGATGAGCCTCATCGCGAATCTGCTGTAACAGATGCAAAGCCGCAGTTTGTGGCTTGGCAATCACTCGATTATTTTGGTCCGCCAAAATTAAGGTTTCCAAACCCGGCTTACGCGTGGTTCCTTTAGCAATACCCAGCAACATCACCCCCACTACCCCTAGCTCATTCAGCACATCCTTAACCATACCCAACTGACCCTTACCGCCATCGATCACCAGAATATCAGGTAGCTTAGCCTCACCATCAAGTAACCGCGTATAGCGACGGCGAACGGCCTGTGCCATGGCCGCATAATCATCGCCCTGAGTAATTCCCTCGATATTAAACTTGCGATAGTCGCTCTTTAAAGGGCCATTGCTATCAAATACCACGCAACTAGCCACTGTCGCCTCGCCACTGCTATGGCTAATATCAAAGCACTCCATGCGCTGGGGGGCTTCATCTAACTCGAGGGTTTCACGTAAGGACTCAAACCGCTGTTGCTGAGTCTTTTTAGAAGCTAATTTGGCCGATAAATTTTGCTCCGCCGTCCGCAAAGCCAGCTCTAACCACTTAGACCTAATACCGCGCACCGAATGACGGATCTCAATACCACGCCCCACCTGTTGGGCGATGGCGTCAGCAATAACCTCCGCATCGGTAATTTTGTGACTCACCACAATTTCTTTAGGTAAATCTGGGCGCGAGCCACCCTCTAAATATAGCAGCGGTAAAAAATCACCTAAGAGCTCATCAGGGCTATTCACTAAGCGTGATTTTGGATAATAACTACGACTCCCCAAAATACGCCCCTGCCTAATGTAAAGTATATGCACGCAGACCATACCATCGATCACCGCCGCAGCCACCACGTCAATTAAACCCTTACCCTTCTCGATCACCTGCTGTGATTGGATCTGCCGCAGAGCAGAAATTTGATCACGATGATCAGCTGCCTTCTCAAAATTAAGCTCAGCCGATGCGTTTTCCATATCAACTTCAAGATGCTTTAAAATCTTATCCGCTTTACCATCTAAATATAGACGGGTTTTGTCCACATCCTGCGCATAGTCCTTAGCGCTCACCAAATCCACACAGGGCGCCGTACATCGCTTAATTTGATACTGCAAACAGGGCCGCGAACGGTTCTTAAAAAATACATCCTCACACTGACGAACCTTAAAAACCTTCTGCAAAAACCCCATGCTATCGCGCACCGCTTGCACACTAGGGAAAGGACCAAAATAACTGCCCTTGGCCTTTTTTGGACCACGATGAAAAGCCAACCGCGGCCAGGTATCGCGATCGGATAAAAAGATATAGGGGTAGCTTTTATCATCGCGCATCAGGATATTAAACGGCGGACGATATTGTTTAATTAAATTATGCTCAAGAATCAGCGCCTCAATTTCAGTTTCAGTAACCGTCACCTCAATATCAACAATGCGCTTCACCAAAGCCTGGGTTTTAAGCGTCAAACCCGACTTGCGAAAATAACTACTAACCCGATTCCTTAGCTTTTTAGCTTTACCCACATACAGCACTGCACCCTCGGCATCTAGCATTTGATAAATGCCCGGACGCTGGGTAAGCGATTTTAAAAAAGTTTCAGAATCAAAAGCCATGGCCGATTGTACCGATTTTTTAACCCAATTGGATCAGAGAAACTAGGTTATACAAATGCTAATCTTTAAATATGCTAGCATCAGTTTAATTTCCAATAGTAACTCAGCGGACAGGCAGCCCATGAAAAAACACTATATAAAAGCCCAACAACTACTGGATGACTCATTCAAACTAGCATGGCAAGTCTACGAAAGCGGCTACCGACCCAACTATATTGTTGGCGTATGGCGTGGCGGCGCACCGATTGGAATTGCTGTACAAGAATTTCTCGATGTACTAGGTGTAGAATCAGATCATATCGCCATCCGCACCTCCTCCTATACCGGCATAGGCCAGCGCAGTAAAAAGGTCAAAGTCCATGGTCTCAGCTATATTATTCGCCAATTAGAATCCGAAGATTCATTATTAATCGTTGATGATGTTCACGACACTGGCCTATCCATTGAACAGGCTATCGAAGACCTAACCAGAGCCTGCAAGAAAAACACGCCAGAAATTCGCGTGGCCACCCCCTACTTTAAACCCAAAAACAATAAAACAGATAGCGTACCCGATTACTACATTCACGAAACTAATGAATGGCTTGTTTTCCCGCACGAACTGCATGGTTTAAGTGCCGATGAGATTAGGCAACATAAACCCGAGCTAGCAGATTTGATAGAGAAAATGGCGCCGATTATTGAGAACAAATAACTAAGCCAGTTTTGGAACTACCAAATCAGGAAAAGACAGCCTAAAAGCCGTGTGCTCACCTAACTCAGACTCACAATAAATATCGCCATCCAAAGCCTGCATGGTGCGTTTACAGTAAGCCAACCCCAAGCCCGTGCCGCCGGACTTGCCCGAGGTATAAAAGCTATCAAATAACTTAGAAAGGTTTTCAGGCGCAATCCCCGGCCCCGTATCGCGCACTTGAATTTGTCGAGTAGCCAAAAATGTAGAAATCACAATCTCTGCTTTGGGCATATGTTGCACATAATAGAGAGCATTACCAATTAGGTTATAAAGAATATATTTAACCAATACTGGGTCGACCAAAATCTGAAAATCACTACCCATAACAGAGACCTTATTCCTGAGCTCAGCATCTTTGTAGGCATAATCTGAAACCGCCTCATTACAAATATCCAAAGCAGAGATAAGCTGAAAACTACGTTTATTGACTGGTTTTTCATTAATAGCAGCCATAGTCAGATCTATTATCCTCAAGCCATTTTTAACTGCCTGATTGGAATCATTGAGGTAAGTTAAAGCACTGTTTTTTAGTTCAGCAAAATTCTGACATAAAAAAGTCAAATTACCATGCACTTGCCAAAGCGGGGTTCTCATTTCATGTGCAATTGAGCCCGCTAAAGAAGACAAAACATTCTCCACACTTATTACCTGATGATAGCCTCTAAGCGCTGTCATCACTGTAATTTCAATCTGCGCCTCTGTAATCACTTCCTTAGGAATGTAACCATCAATATTGTAGTTTTCTATTTCAGTCTTGCAGGGCAAAGTGACTGGATAACCAGTGCGCAGAACGACTTTGACACGATGATTATGGTATTTATCTCTAATATCATAAATAAACTTGTAACCTTCGCTCTTGTCATGGTCAATATCGATCAAAAGCAATGCAATATCTTTAGTTTTTTTAAATATTTTTCTAGCTTCATCAATTGATTTAATATCAAAGACCTCGATCTTTTTCCCCAAAAAAATCATTTTTTCAAGCACCAGTCTCGTCATATCATTAGAAAACAACTCGCCCGAAATACACACCACTTTCCAGACTAAACTTTCCCTGTGTCTAGGCATAATTTAACAGGCTCCTTGAAGATTTTTCTGAAGAGCCTGCCTATAACTATCAGGAAGTATTTTTATTTCAGAAAATAACTCAGCAGATTGTTGAAGTATATTGAAGTTAATGCTCGACTCACTGCTATTTTTCGCAGGAACACTATGTGACAAAATCATTTTGATATCGTTAAGTCGAATAAGTGCTGAGTAATCTTTATGGCTTAAACGTTCTTTTTTGGTGCTACCTAAAGATAAATCATTTTTAATATCGTTTAATGAGTAACTGGCTAATATTTCCTGTGCCAAGTTAACCATCTCGTTCACTCGGGTTAATAAACTCTCACAGCTAACATCATCATTGGTATCCAATAAATTATTATAAATACTGGCAATTTCACCCAGCAAAGTGACATCATCTTTTTTGACAGATTGCCTCAAACTTACATTTTCTTGATAAGACTTAAGTGCCAATTTTACAGCAACATAACAATCATCATTGTCAGACATATTCTTATCAAGATAGGCATCAATCATATAATCCTCAGAAACCTCTCTCTTAGGCGCAATACCTGGCTGACCTGTATGCAACAAAATACGGATATCGATATTCTTTAATTCCTCGCGAATATACTTAACCAAATTTAGTCCGGCATCATCCTGCTCCATCATCACATCGAGGATAATCACCGCAATATCAGGGTTATTATCTATTATATTTTTCGCTTCATTGGCGCTGTATGCCTTTATCAAAGTAACGGGTCTATCATTGCACAGCATATCTCTAATATTCATAGACAGCACATCGTGAATTAACTTTTCATCATCAACAATCAGAACCTGCCAATTAACCCTACTATCATTCATAATAATTCAACTCCTTTTGGTATTTTTACAATAAAGCGTGTGCCTTCGTCTTCTTTACTAATGCAGGTAATTTCGCCATTTAATTTTTGGCTAACAATGCTATATACAATATTCAAACCTAAGCCTAGACCTTTTGAGCCACCTCCTGTGGTGAAAAAAGCATCAAATATTCTTGAAAGATTTTTTTCAGGAATACCCGCACCATAATCAGCAAAGATTAAAGTAATTTCCTTTGGCGATTCACTAAGATTAATATCAATCACTCCACCTGAATTGGAATAAGCATATTTTTCAGTATTGCTAACAAGGTTGTTAATTAATTGATAAAACAGACTAGGGTCGTGATAAAACATAATATTCTCACCCTGCAAATTAATGGTGATATTTTTTCTGCGCAACGATTCTTCTAATGTAATTAGGCTAGTTTTTATATATTCCAAAAGACTAAAGGTTTTCTTTCGTACATTAATTTGATCGACAGAAATTTCTTTAAAATTACGCACCAACTCCGAAGCGCGAGAAAGGCTTTCATATAAAACATTCGACATCGATGACAGATCATTACCGTACTGCCGAGTTTTTTCCCTCGACTGGTGCTTATTATTTTGCAATAAATATAAAAAGTGATTTGTTTGAGTTTGAATATTCTGCATTGCAGACCGTGCTGAATAAATGGGCGTATTAAGCTCATGGGCTATTCTTGCAACAGCCCGACCCATCACCGCCATTTTTTCCGACTCAACTAATTTGTCCTGCGCATGATGTAATTCTTTATTAGTCTGCTGTAACTTTTCAGTAAGATCCTTTAATTGATCCCTCTCAGCATAAGTGTTATCGATACTTTCATTGATAGATAGCAAAATAAAAATATAACTACCCGGCATACCCAAAGATAACATTGGGAAAGAATCAATCATTGCAGTAACAACAAGAATATCGTGCCAATAACCAAGAAAGCTGATAGATAATGCAATTAGCTGAATAAGCTCCTTCTTAGACCTCAACACACCTATTTTAAGTAACCGATAAATAGCATAACCAGATAATAATATGGTTAACGGAAAAGGAATCGTTGTACCCAATTGAACTACATCACCGGTTGGGGCAAAACATATAATCGACAGAGCAATAGCAACCGTTATCTTATAGGCAAAATTCATCCAGCTAATAATCAGCTTTTCAAGATAAAGTATGTGGATAAAGCACATCAAACCAAGCCACAAACCCGAGTCAGCAACCTTATGTGCTAACAACATAGAAATACTAAGCCCAAAAAATTCTGCGCTATTAAAAATGAAATAAAAGGCTGTAAAAAAGTTAGAACAAATCAAAAAAGCCAGTTTTTGATTTGAAATTTTGTTAGCAAAAAGTAGTGCATACAAAAAACTTAGAGAAAGTAAAATTCCCGCAGCAACAATATTTAATGTTTCACTGTAAACATTGGTTTTGGGATAGTCCTCAACAACTTTAGGAAAACTTTTAAACCACGCAAAATACTGATTATAAGACTTCAATCGCCACTCCAGTGAAGTGGTCGCACCACGTAACTGCGCACAAGGCAAAACTAAAACACCATAAAAACCCCTAGCATGCTTAAAGTCAGGAGAACTGCTAGTAGCAATTATCTGATTATTAACAATGACCTGTGTTGAAGAATGAATTGTTAAAGGGAATTCTATATAACGCTCAGGATAGCGCTGACACTCATGTACAATTTTTTTATTGGTTGCTACAAAACTATAATGGCCCATGGCTGTTTCTTGCCAATTGCTAACTACATCCCATTCAGGCGGAGTCACAGGTAGGTTTTCAACTCCCAATAAAGAAGATAAAAATAACAACACCCCTACCGAAATTTCATGCACTACGCTTATAAACCTTTTATTAGCCCATGCTTCTTACCCAGTTTAGATAAGATATCGACTAAATGATCTATATCCTCAATAGCATGAGAATTATTTACAATAAAACGAAACCTTACTTCAGAAGCCTTAACCACTGGATACTGTATAGCAATAGTAAAAACACCCTCCTCATAAAGCTCTTTTTCCATTTTCTTTAAAATATCAGAGTCTCGAACAAATAATGGGACTATCGGGCTTTCACTCTTTCCGATATCAAACCCCAAATCTACAAGCTTTTGTCTTAAATAATGAGTTTTTTTCCAAAGCGATTCAATTATTTCAGGCTGGTTACTCATCAAATCTAAACAGGCATCTGCAACAGCAACATCTGCAGCTGGGATTGCCGCTTGAAAAAGATAAGCTGTTGACCAGCGGAGGAAAGAAGCAAACTCCTTTGACGTAGCAACAACGCCACCCATACTTGCCGTAGATTTTGATAATGTGGTCATAATAAAATCTACATCGTCAGCAATGCCTAATTGGTTACATAGACCTCTACCCTTTTCACCATAGAAACCAAAGGTATGCGCCTCATCAACATAAAGTAAAAAACCATATTTTTTCTTCAACTCGACAATCTTCTTTAAAGGCGCAATATCCCCTTCCATCGAATAAGCAGATTCAACAATAACCAGTAAATTAATATGCTTGCCCGAGAATTTTTTTACCTTATTCTCAAGGTCTTGGATGGAGTTGTGTTTAAACGGAATAAATCGAGAACCAGAAGCACGACAACCGTCGATAATACTGGCATGACTATCCCTATCAATAATAATTAATGTTTCACTGCCCTTACACAATGCCGCTATGGTGCCACTATTTGCAGTAAAACCCGTTGGGAAAAGGATACATTCCTCTTTCGAGAATACTTTAGCAAAACGTTTTTGGAGATCTTTATGCAACTGAGAGTGTCCACCCGACATAGCTGAAGTACCACAGCCCGTGCCATACAACTCTGTTGCCTCTTTTGCTTTCTCAATCACATAAGGGTGACGATTAAGACCCAGATAATGGTTAATCGACCAGACACTACAACTTTTAAACTCATTAGCAGATGGCGATCGAACCAGCGCCCTAGCATGACTCGATTGTTTAAGATAACGATCATGAGTCCACTGCTCCATTTCATCCAAATGGGTTTGCTGGGCATAGTACTCCTTAGCAATTTCCCTAATATTAAAAACGCCATCTCTATTAAGGACCTGGTAAGTCATACCAATTTGTGGGATATCCTTTCTCACCTTATTTCACCTTCCAAAAACCAACTATATAATGGCTTTGCCTAGCTTATAAAAAACAATGCAATAACCTGTGGTTTACTTAAAAGTAGCCCAAAAAATATATTTTTTGTAAATGAGATTAAAAACTATTCGCAATAGATAGATTAAATATTGCTGGACCCAAAGAAGATCCAAATAATTTAAGGATTAGATTTGACTATTTAAACAGTCCATAACAGGTAGATCTGAGACAACAGTATGCCAATCAATAGAAAATTCTGCGTTGCCCCAATGATGGATCGGAACGATTAGCATTAAAATCAATGGATTAAAATGGCATGGTGCAAAAATGGTAACAGTGC
>Ga0209602_1004145_pt1 | contig 10738 bp, 15 predicted proteins | sample COGITO_mtgs_1205_3_FD_184810 | JGI IMG/M metagenome (GOLD analysis project Ga0209602, IMG submission 184810) | Pelagic marine microbial communities from North Sea - COGITO_mtgs_120524 (SPAdes) (version 2) | ecosystem: Environmental > Aquatic > Marine > Epipelagic ...
TACCTCTCTTATCTCGTGCAGCTGCCTCTTCTTCTAGTTTCAAGTCTTTACCCATGATCTTAGCCATCAATCTTGATATGCCTGTTTGTTCACCTATTTTATCAGCTACTTCTCTAATATTTTTATCTATACTTGAAAAGAAAGACACCATACCGTCTAGTGGTGATTTCATCTCAGCCGCAATCTTCAACATACCTTTTGAGTTATCTGATACTTTAGATAGTGCTGGAGAGTCTGATTTAAATCCTGCGACTCCGCTCATTCCTGCAAGTGATGGTGTTCCTAATGATGCCATTATTTTCCTTTTGATTTACTTCCTGTATATAGACCAAACCAAGCAGCACCAGCACCAACAACGATACTGATTAACCCACTTTGTTCCATAGTAGGTGCTTGTAAATTCATATACCATATTACACATTTATATAACAATACAATATAAACTGTTAAGAACAATCTAGGAAATATTCTCCATGCATCCACGGCTCTTGCCATATGAATTATTTTTGCATATGGATTGATACCTAAATCTTTGATAGATGTATCAACTTCCAAATCAACTTGTATCTTTTGTTTTGGTTCTGCAACTTTAACGTCTTCACTCATCTTATTTTCCTTGTTGTTGTCTTCGTTGTTCTTTTTCATTTTCTTCCTTAATATATGTGATTAACATATCTACATATATTTCCCTTTCCCAAGGTAGCATATTCTCTAAATCAGAAAGAGAATAATTATGATGTTGCATTAGAGAGAAATTGATACTATAATAATTCTCTAAACTATCATGTGAAAGGGCTATGCGAAAAAATCGTTTAGTCCAGTTAGTATTATCTCACTCTCTTTTTTAGTTTTCGGATTCTTAACTTTAATTGTATGTTTTAACTTAGGCATAGTATCAAAGAAAGATTGAACTTCTTTAAACTGTCCTGTTGTCAATTGCTCAATAAAATCCGTAACCTCTTTTTTAGTCTGATCTTTAGGGTCATAAGTTTTCTTACCACCTTCTTCATATATTTGCAAAATACAAGCACTAATTACTTCTAACATATTACTAGCATTAATATCTTGTATGCCACTTTCTCTAAATGAATCAATAGTAGGATACTTCATAATTATACCCATATCTTTAGTCAATTCAATCTTGTTAGTATGTTCGTCACCAACTTGAACTTTGACCTCATTTAAATCTAATTCTACATCAGCATAAGTCTTACCATCATCTGGACAAAGTACTTTAATTTTAGAAACTTCACCAACAGACTTTGATCTTATCTGTAAGAAAATGTATTCAACATCAAACATGGGTAAATCACTCATATTTACTTTATTGAAAGTACACTCACTCACAATGTCTTTTACTGCCTGAACAATATCAGCATTCTTTTTGCTTTCCATTGCCATCATAAGTATCTTTTCTTCTCTTACTAAAAACGGTCGATACTTAATCTTTTCATCCGTTGATGGTATTTCCAACTCATATGTTGGAGTTGTCAGTTTAGGTAGTGCCATAATATTTTCTCCTTATTATATAATTATTATGTAAATGGTGGGAAAACTTTTCCCTTAAATATTCTTCCAATAGGGTTTAAAACTGTTCGCCCTTGTTGAAATATATCTTTACCTGCTCTTTTTAGACTAGGTGGTAACCTATCTATTATACCAGGTGTTCTTGCCTTAATATTAGCTGATGTCTGCATAGCATGACCGAAGTCTATACCTGCCGTTTCTGTACCCATATTACGCCATTGTTTGTATGCGAACTCAACTGTTATCTTTTGTATTTCATTTGCTTTGCCATAGCCATATTCTACTGCACCTATCGTAGCAGGATATACATCCATAGCCTCAATAGCATAAGTAGGCATATCTCTATCTTGCTCACTATCTGCACCTAATTGGTATATGTGCATTTTACCAACATAGTCATCATAATAATTTGCTTCATGTCTTACAGGATCTACACATAGATTTTGCCATGCTTCCATAAATTGTCTTTCTCTCATATACTTATCTGCATAGAAAGTCGCTGCTATATTGCCCTCGTAAGTGTGTGTTTGAACCATTTGTCTTTTAACATCTGTTCCATAAGTAACTTCTTGTTGTAGTAAATCTCTACCAGGCATTGTAACAGTATCACAATGAATATTAACTTGTCTTCCGATAGTTTGTGTTAGTTGATTTAATACTCTACCACTAGAATTAAAATTAACTTGACCGTCACCGTTATACATCTCATTATCAAGTGTTTGACCATCTCTATTTGTAGTGGCATTTTGCATTTTAATTGCTTGTCTTAAAGCAGAAGGTGGAAATATTCTTATAGCATATTTTGCTGGTCTAGCATAACCCTCTGCTGAAGCCATCGCTGCTCTAAAACGACCAATAGTATTCTCGGTATTTTGCTTCCTTCTAAATCTAGGATCTGTATCTGTCTTGTGATAAGCACTAGATTTAAAATCACCTCTTGATATACCACCTCGTATGTCAAAAGGACCTAATCTTTTACCTGCTCTAAAAATTGCCATTAGTACGGACTTCCTTTTCTAAATCTTGCAACAGGTAGAAATATTGCAATTGCCATTTCATCTGCTGGTATGTTCAAAAATGATGTTCTAACATGATTGAACAAATAATGTTTTGCTGTCTTTTTCATAAATGTATTGTTTCGCCAACTAATATTATATCTTGTTTTCTTATCAAATCTACTATCACTAGCATCCCCTGCTAGACTTCTTAAAAATCTCACTCTCGCACCAGGTGGTAGATAGTGAAAATTTAATCCTATGAAACCTCCTTTTGCTGGCTCTAAAGGCAGTATCAAAGGAAAACTATCATAGTAAGGCAATCTATCTTTATGTTTAGGGTCATAACCAAAAAGATTCATAATACCATACTTCGGTCTTAATGTTGCTTTACCTTTATTAATCAAACTTCTTGCACCAGGTGTAGTCATTGACGCTACTTTTTTTCTGTACCAGTCATATGATTTAGGACCTGTTGTAGTGTCTAATATCTTATCAAATACCGTTGCCATACTACTATTTATATAGGTTTATAGATCGTAATTAATTCTTCTTTACCTTTGACTTTGATCTTATCTACTTCAATTGATTTGATATTTGTTAGTTTTTCTTGTGTAAATGATGAATATAATACAGGTGTTACCTTGCCATTTTCGTCTTTGTAGTTTCTTGTTTGTGCCTCTAATCTTGCAGCTAGATTTACTGAATCGCCAATAACAGAATAATCTAATCTCATTTCACTACCCATATTACCTACAATACAAATACCTGTATTGACACCTGATCCTATGTTGATATCAGGTAGACCTTTTGTTTTAAATTCTGCCTTTATCTTATCTGTTTCTTCGGCACACTCAATACTCGTCTTAACTGCCATTTCAGCGTGATTAGGACAATCAAGTGGTGCATTCCAAAATGCCATAATACAATCACCCATGTACTTATCAATTGTACCACCATTCTGCAATACTATTTTACTCATACGATTTAGGTAATCATTAATGACTTCTACAAGACCTTCAGGATCATCTTTGTTTTTATAGTATTCAGAAATAGGTGTAAATCCTACAATGTCCATGAATAAGAATGACATCTCTTTTCTTTCACCACCTAGTTTTAACTTCTCAGGATTCTTTACAAGTATTGCCACTTGTCTAGGGTCTAGGTACTTCTCAAATTGTTTTCTTATTTGTTGTTTTAATTTAAACTCTTTGATGAAACGATTGAATGTACTATGAAATCCTATAATTGTCAAGCAAATAATTGCCCAACTTACATCCGTCAATATAAGATGTTTATTGAATAGATAATGTGTTGTATATAATAGTATACCATATAAACTTATAAATGTCAAGCCTAAAGTGACATATGAGAAGTAATTAGCAGCGAGTATTATAACACATCCTATTATAAATGCAAGCACTAATTCAACTAAAAAACTGATATCGATTCTTTGTATATTCTTTCCGTCTAATACTGTTTGTAGTGTACTAGCAGTTATCTCGTACATATATCTCTCACCTAATGGTGTTGCAACGATAGAGTTTAATCCTTCTGCTGTAGGTGCAATGATAACTGTTTTACCTTTAAACTTATTCGCTTGATCTATGTCTGCTAAACTAATTGTATCATACTCTTTGTTCCATCTTAACCATATACGAGCATGAGGATCTGTTTTGATTATAGAGAAACCTGGTACTCTTAATGCAATGATACCACCTTGACCTGCCTTGACTTGATAACTAGGGGCACCTACAGCAACTCTTATGACTTCGATTGCCATAGCAGGATATGTTTCATCACCTATTTTCATTATCAAAGGTGTTCTTCTTACAACACCATCTATCTCTGGTACTGTATTTACAACACCAACACCACTTGCGTTCTTACCTAATAGAGGAATCGGACCTAACATACCTGGCCATTCAAATAACCATGGCATAGGGTCATTCACTTTTGCAACACCTCTCGGTACTGCGTTCTTATTAGTTTGTGTTGTACCAACTTGTGATATAACTACACCGTATTGTAAGACTTGTGCTAATTCATTATCACCACCTAGTCTATCTTCTTCACTAAACAATATAGGCAACACTATGATACCGACTTCTGCCTCTCGTAGTTTTATAATGATGTCGGCAAGTACATCTCTTTTCCACGGCCATTGACCATACTTCTCTATTGCCTTTTCGTCAATTGTAATGACACCTATGTCTTGTGATACTTCTTTCTTTTCTGATTGTAATAATAAATCAAATGACTTTAATCTTAATATCTGTTTTACTTGTGGGTCTTTGATACCTATAAACGTAAGTACAAATAAAGTTACAAATGCGATTGCCCAATGCGTTAAATATTTCATATTCTTAATACCCTATGTGCAAACCATTTTAGAAATCTTTTGATATGACTATTAATATATTTACCAAAAAAGTATTTGACAAATCTAACAACAATTAATATAGGACTAGATAATACTTCAAATGCTATTAATCCTACATCAACAGATAAATCAATCCAATGATCTACTGTTGACCATTCTTTAAACTTTTGCCATTTCTTTTTAGTCCATTTAATCATTAGTTTTGTGTTACCGTTGCTGAACAACTAACTGAAGCACAGTTTTGTTCGAGATAGTAGTTTTGATCTGTAGCACTATCTTGTGTTAATGTTATAGATGTATTGTTACCACTTAAATTAATTGTGGCATTGTGGTTACCACTTCCGTCTTGCGTTACATCTACATTGTGACTATCAGTCAATGTTATTTCTGCATAGTGATTGCCTGTACCTTTTTGGTCTAAAGCTAAATTATTAGAACCATCTATGTCTATATATGCCTTTTTATTTCCTGTTTCTGTTTGATCTACATCAACATTATTACTATTGCCTGCTATGATAACTGACATATAATGTTCACCAGAATAGTTGATTGCTGATTGATCTAAATCTACATTGTTTGATGAACCTGTTATATCTAACTTTGCCCTTTGGTCTTGGTTTTGTGTGACTGCCACATTGTTTGATGAACCTACAATATCTAAACCTAAAACATTATCATTACCAAGTTGATCAATATCTAAAGCATTATTATCGCCATTTATTACAGCCGCTGAAGTTAAATCTGTACCGATGATCAGGTTATCATCACCGTCTTGTGTGATATTCAAAGTGTTGTTATCACCTGTTTGATTTATGTATATTTGATTACCACTTACAGATTTATTTCTAAATGTATTAAACTCTGTTGTTTGATTTGATGTTATACCAGATGTACTTGCTACTACTAGTATACCTTCGTTCTCCAATGTCTGTTGAAGAAAGGCATAGAATCGGGTAGTAAACGTTGTACCATTTTTAAATTGTCCTTGGTCAAAGGTGACAAATAGTTGGCCACCATTACTGCCATAGTCATATACTGCCCATGTCTTGAAAGTGTTTCCACTGGAATTTCCTGCTAAAGCAGTACCGCCTGACTGCATAGTGAACAAGTTTCTCGCCGCCCAATAAGTACTTGTATCTGAATATTGACTACCTTGAGCATGAGAGGTAAAATTTGCCTCATTTGTGTGCATTGTGATAGTACCTACACTTAATTTACTTTCTATAAGTGATTCAATGGTACCTGTTCTATTGCCGTCATGATCTCCGTTACCTGCAATTATGACATTACCACCATTACCAATATAAGTTTCGTATGCCGTCTTACAACCGTTACCACAGTTTGAATCACCTGCAATATTAATATGTAAATCTTTGTTACTGAAATCCGATAGGGTCACACTACCACTATTCGTACCTGTGACTGTATAACCTAAATCTTCTAGTTCACTTTTCAATTGTGTGTATTGATCGCTTGTACCGGACACGTAATTTATATGAGCCGTATCAGCTTCTGCCTTATGACAGGTGCCTAAAAAAATCAATATAATAATTAATGTTGTTGCTAAATAATTCATTGTTGATTTATTGTTATTACATTTGTTGCACCATCACCTAATTCATAATCCATAATTTCAGTATCACCTTGTGTGACATTTATAATATATCCGTTTTCTTGATCTAGTCTTAATACAATATTATTATTTGACTCGTCTGATCTCATCCATACCCATTGTGGATCTTCATCTAATAGTATGACACCAAACTCATCTTTACCTGTTTTTCTTTTGTCTTTACCTTTATCAAACTCACTTCTCATTTGTAAGGCAAGTTGTTTATTCAATTCTGCTAATATGTCAACTAAAAAATCTTGATCTAAAAAATCAACATCTAATCCTGTAAATTCTTCTTCTTCGGTTTCTAATAGATCAACTTCTAAATCATCAAACTTTAGAAAGTCAATATCTAAAGCATTTGCAATTGATTTTGCTTTTTCTTCTGATATTGCCTCTTCTAATTTCTTTGGTGGTGTTACGATTAATAAGTTATTAATCATATCTAAATCTAAATCTAATATTATAGGTTTTAGTGGTTTAGATTCCATAGTTTCAACAGAGGTAACTTGAAATGCCTGATTCATAATTACAAATCCTGCGTCTGTTTGTACTTCTATCTCACCCACATAACAAAAACCATTGCCATCACAACTCGGTAATAAAACAATAGTTGAACCACCTATTTCATTTACAGTCATAGCAAAGTCTGTACCTCTAACAGCAATAGTTGCTGTAGGTGTTGTGATCTTTACATTTTGTGCTGAGTTTTTTGCTATTTGACCACTTGCATATCTGACTGTGCCAAGTGTTGCTTTAAGAGATAACGAACCTGTGTTTGTGTTAGGATCATAAACAAATTCATCTATGACAAGTTTGCTGTGTTCGGTAACATCAACTCTAGTATCATCTATAAATTTTATACCGACTTGTCCCTTACCTGTCTTGACAGTATCATATGAAAAAACATCTAACTCTTTCTCTACCTCTATGTCTTTATCACCGTCTTGTCTATCGATAACGGCACTACCATTATGAATAGTGACCTCACCGATAGAAGCAAGACTACTTGTTGCTAAAGTCGTAAGGATTAAGAGTATGCACCCAATTATAAAATTTATAACACCCATATGCTACCATTCCTGAAAATAATATTACTGTAATCATTAGTCTGTTTGACTGATATCAATATCAGCATTGTCTCCACTTGTTGTTAATGTAATCATGTTATCGTTTACACCTGATTGTGTAATATCAACATCTGCGATACCACCAGTGTGTGAGTGTATTAATGTGTGACCGTTAGCGTCACCATTGCCGTCTATATCAATTAAATAATTGTTAGTATCACCATTTACTGTGATTGTTAAGATTGCACTATTACCATCAACAGTAGCGGCAACAACGTTTGAGTCAGAACCTGATTGACCAACTATATCAACATCTGCTGAAGTAGCTGATGATGTTTGTCCAATATCTAAATCAATATCGTTTGAGTTACCTGTAAAATTAATTACTGCATTAGCACTACCACATGATGAGTTACCGCCTGTACTATCACAATTTAAATCAACATTGTTTGAGTTACCAACTAAATTGATAACACCTGTGTATGTTGCACCGTTGATCTGATATGTAATTACGTTTGAATCACCGATCTGATCTATATTTAATATAGTCGTAGCACCTGTTGAGGTAGACGCCGTTGTGCTATTACCTATCGTGTTATTCTCTCCGTCTTGTGTTATATCTAAATCAAGTGAAGCACCTGATTGAGTAACATATATGTCGTTTGCATATGATAAAGTCGTCATCATAATTAACATAATAACACTAATTATTGTTTTCATTTTTCGTGTATTCCTTTTACTTTTTCTTCTTTATATTTCCAGTAACCTTTTTCTTTACCACTTTTAATTAAATCTAATATAGCGTATTCTATTGCCGTTCGAATGGCGTAGGTCACTGGTTCATTTACAGCAACGCCACTCTCTAATTCTAATGCCTTTGTATTTAAATCTAAAAATGTAAATACATCACCACCTTTTGAATGACTAGCAATCGTTTTAGTCACTTGTGTGGTTAACAAAATCTCTCCTGTTTGTACTGCAACAATTCTCATTGAAACAGTTACTTGATCAACTCTATATTGTTCACTTATTCCTATGCCAAGATATCTAGCACCCTTACCACCTGATTGTATATTACTATCATAACCTACAATACTACCTTCTATAAGAAGACCTGCAAATGTTAAAGGTTTTAAGATGTTACCAACTTCAGCTTCACCATCATATTCTACTCTTGTTGATCTAATTAGTTGTCGTTCTTTGATTAGATTATCTAATCCTTCTCTCTCTAATACTTGAAACCAATCACCATTTGATACTTCTTTTAAAGCGTCAATTACAAATGTGCTACCACCTTGTGTAACGGCAGTTGATAGTTGAGAAAACTTTGTACTTGGTTTTCTCTGACCTGTCAAGTCTGAAAATCTGTAAACAGCAATTGTAATCTTAGGTTGACCATCTAATTTAGGTATTGCTTTTAATTTTTCTTTAGTAGTTGTCGCCTCTATATAAGGTAGTTTGCCTTTATTGATCTCAATATCTTTATTAGCAGCACAACCTGATATAATCAGACCTAATAATATAACTAATATTGTTTTCATGTTTAAAATTTAAAATCACCGATAGGAACTGCCATTGTAGTGACCGTTCCGTCATCTGCTGTGATTGTTAATGTAATGATTTCAGTTGTAGTATCTTTGACCCAAGCGATCTGAGCACCTTCAATCGTTGAGGTACCACTTGTAGGGCAAGTTGTAGCACTACTGTCACAACTTGTACCGAACATATTGTCAACCAATTGTTTAGATAGGTTGGCATATATTCTACTTTCAACGTTGGCAATAAATTTATTTACTGTTTTATTCTTTTCTGCTCTCTCGGCAGCTGCCTTTGCTGATTTTATATCGTCAATAACTCCTTGTTTTCTTTGTACTTCAAGTTGATTTATAGACAAGACGTGACTAGAATATCCATTACCTGAAAAGGCAGGATTCTTAAACTCGTGTGTTATTTCGGATGCTAGTAAACTAAAATCAAGGTTTAATGTAAATGCCACTACTAATATCACCATTTTTGATGATGTTTTCATACTACTATTTATAACTATTTGTCTTGATGTTTGTTCTTTTCGTTCTCTCGAATGGTAAGAATAGTGTTCAATTTAGACTTTAATCGGATAATATCATTATCTAGTCTTCTAATTTTATCGATAAGTTGAATTAAAGCACCTGAAGCTTCAGATAGCTTCTTTATTACCTCTTGTGTGATGTAGGTGTATATAAAAAAGATGAACCAACCCATAGCAATTGCTGCCAATGTAGCAAATCCATACTGATTTAAAATTTCTAATACTGTCATTAATCTTTCCTTGCGTCATCTTTACCATCTGCTCGTGATATTCTTTCTTCGTCTGGTTTTAGATGTAATGCGTGAGATATAAGTAGGTCTAATTTGATCATGTCATTATTCATGGTTTGTACTCTATTGTCTAAACCCATGATGATACCATGAAGACTTTTTACAGAATTTACAACACCACCTAAAATGTATTTTAAAATAATATAGATGAATACACCCATTGTTGTGGCTGCTGCTACTGGTAGACCAAATTGTGTAAGTATTTCGAAAAACATAATATTAATATTTAGTTATAAGAAGAAAGGGGTCTAAAGCAGACCCCTTGAAGTTATATTATTTTTTAGTATATATTGAGTAAAGTACCCACACAGCAACTAAACCAACAAGTCCTTGACTTGAAAATCCTGCTATAATGTTTTGTACATTACCAATCACAGAAATGTCTGGCCAAAATGGCACATTCTGTCCTGTGAAAAGCACTTCTAATACAATACCTAGAGCGATAAGTGAAACACCCACGTCTGCTAATGCACTAGACCATGCCTTTATTTTATCTATAGCTTCCATATATTGTCTCCTTTATATGATTTGATATCTCAACTTCTTTCATAATATGATAAGTTTATTTATAATATAATGAGGTAGGGTATTGCACCCTACCCCATAAAGAAACAGGTGGAGAGATTTTACTCTTCCTCTGCCAATTTACTAAAGTAAGATAATGTTTCATCACTATCCTCATCTGTAATTGGTGTTGAAGATGTATTATCAACTGTTTCTGTTTTGACTGGTGCTACATTTATGACAGGTGGGATCGTCACATCTTCAGCAGTTCCAGTACTTCTTGTGCCTA
>Ga0209602_1004153_pt1 | contig 10724 bp, 8 predicted proteins | sample COGITO_mtgs_1205_3_FD_184810 | JGI IMG/M metagenome (GOLD analysis project Ga0209602, IMG submission 184810) | Pelagic marine microbial communities from North Sea - COGITO_mtgs_120524 (SPAdes) (version 2) | ecosystem: Environmental > Aquatic > Marine > Epipelagic ...
ACTAGCGAGGTGTTGGCGGGCAAAGCAGTTGTTTGTTGCAAACTCGAAAAAACTAAGAGGCCGCTACTCAGCGATGCAGCAATCAGGAGGCCGCAGAATTTTTTCACTACTCCAGACTAGGTAAGCAGCATGGGTTTATGTCTCACGCAGGCACCCAATCGCAGAGCCGGGTCGGGGTCGAAATGAGAGCCAAATTCACGCATCAGGATTGACTCGGATACTCAATTCTCAAGGCATTTTTCAGCGCACTCCGCAGCATTCTGAGGAGATACGCCCGCTGAGTTACGCTTCGAGGCGACTCGGGAGCGGCATTACGGGCTCCAGCCCTAAATGGCTGCTGTTTTGGTCCGTTTCTTGCACAGCATTGACGGTGTCTGGAGCTCGTAGTTTGTCAGCTATTTCATTGACAGTACTGCGATGGTGTCACACAACAGCTGAGGGCTCTGCAGATGTGGGCGTCGCTCTCCAGGCGGTTTCGGTTCGGAGCACCTAAGTCAACTCGAAGACTGCAAGGACGTAGCGAGTGCTGCAGACGGTTCTTCGTTGGAGGCTTCAATGTGGCCACGACAGCGGTCGATCCGCTGCTGTTTTACGCACAGTGTTGTCCTCAGTCAGATGTTGATGATGTTGGTGATGATGGGCGGGAGCTCGCTGTCTGGCAGCAGATAACGAGCGAGAAGGATCGTCTCGGTGCGGCCTTTAGTGTCGAGCCAGTTGCCGGTGCCTGGGTCGTCAGGACCGACGAGCATTTTCACGCTCCCGTCTTCTTGGCGTTCTACTTGAGCGTCGTTAAGACACACCGATTGGCCGTCGCGATACTCAGGAGACTCCAACCACCAGTTGTTTAGGTGCACACTCCAGTAGCGACATGACGGCGGGTTGAGCTCCAACTCCAAGACCTGTCCAGGCTCGAGTTGCACGTAACAGAGTTGGTAATGATTGTGCGGAGTGCCCGCCATTTCCGAAACGAGGTCGGCGCCTGCTTCGTTCATGACGTTCGGCCGCAGCCGGAGCTCGGCAGCAAGGCGAACTGTTGCGTCGTTTACCCAAGTTAGGCCCATACCAAGCAGGCCGAGAAACGACGTGATCCGATCCGCGTCGAGCTCAGGACGGTGCCCGAGCATGGGTGAAATCTGATCGACGTCAAATGCCGCCTTCACGCCGTTGACCCGGTCGTGGGTGTATTCGCGGATGATGACGAACGCAGCGTCCTCGCCAAGGTCAAGCCAGTTGCCGCCGGTGTCGGGCCCGCCGACGGTCAACGACAGGGTGCCATCGTTGTTGATCGCGAGTTGGCCGTCGTGGAGATCGGCCACGACGCGATCGACAGTGCCGGCACGGTAGGCCGTGAAGGAAATGTACGGAGATTCGCCACGTGTCCCAGTGATCCGGTACACACCACCTTTGGTCACACTGAACTGGTGGTAGATCGTGTCAGGGCAGTCAGCGAAAACCTTGCGAGTTGGCGACTCGGCAAAGAACAACTCCGGCTTGTGGCCGCCCGGGAACTCAAGGAACTGTTCTTCGCGATACGCCAGCTGACGCAAGATGAACCGGATTCCATCAGCGCGTTCGGCATCGGTCGGCGCCGACTCGAGTGCATTGTGGCCCATGGTCTTCAGGCTGTAGGTGAACGCATCCCATGCGTCTCGTAGCTGCTTTTCGTTCGTTTCGGCGTCGGAGTCGGTTGTGGTCATCAAAACCCTCTCAGCTAAGCAAACAAACGTATACCGAATCTATTTTCCCTGGCCGCAATGGAGGATCGGGCTAGATAACCCTATCTCTACGCGGAAGCGTGCGGGTTTCCGAGTGCGGCCTAACAGTGCGCCATGTGACGATTTAGAGACGGCTAAACCGTTCGGACTCTTCAGCGAAGTCAGCTCGACTCGCTTCGGAAATGGTGGGCACCGTTGAGTCAATCGCTTCAATGAGATCACTGTTCGTGATGGTCGCTGTCGTGTCGCCCTGGCGGACAGATCGGAACGCCGCGGCAGCTGCTCGTTGAATGGCGCTCGCAATATCAGCAGGAGTCAAACCATCGGTTGGCTCAACCATTGCTTCTGGATCAATCGCTGAGCCTGGGATTGCTCCAAGCATGTCGGTGAGTAACGCAAGGCGTGCGCCAGGATCTGGTGGCCCGATCGGGATCACCAAGTCGAATCGACCGGGACGCACAACAGCGGGATCGAGAGCTGCGATCGAGTTCGTTGCGCACACTAAGAGCCGGCCCGGGACCTCACGTACCCGCACTATTGCCTTGAGTAGTTCATTAACAACTGCTTGGGTTTCAGGTCGTGCGGCACGTGAGCTCGCAATGTCATCGACTTCGTCGATGAACACCACAACTTGTTCGAGTCCGAGTAGATCATCGAAGGCCCGGCCAAGTTCGTCAGCCATCATCGACGCGCCATGCGCTCCGAGCTTCGACGGCAGGAGCTCAACAAAAGGCCAGCCCAGTCGCCCAGCAACAGCCTTCGCAAACGAGGTCTTTCCGGTTCCGGGTGGACCAAACAACAGCATCGCTGATGGCGCGATGACACCAAAATGGCTTGCCAAGTCGGCTTCAATTAGCGGCGCCAACAGTCGTTGTTCAACAATGTCGCGTTGCATTGTGAGACCGGAAAAAGATTCCCAACGAGACTTGTCAATCAGCTCGCCGTTCCAGCGTTCGAGGATTGAGAACGCCGTTGGGCGAAGCGGCTCATCTTTTTCATACAGCGCCAGATTCGGCGTGACTTCGAAACCTCGATTGATGAGCGCAGCTGCACCGACTTGACCTTCGGTGAGCAGCGCCACAATGCGATGACAGCCAGCTTTCAAGAAGGCGGCTTCGACACAGCCGATTAACGCTGATCCGATGCCCTTGTTTCTCCACTCCGGAGCAATCGTGATAGCGACAATGCGACCGACATCGCCTTCGGACCGGCCAACAAGAACAGCGACGATCGTGTCACCGACGCAGGCAACAACGTTTGTCGACGGAGACCTCAGATCAGCAACAACGTCGCTCAGTTCGGCATGAACAGTCTCAGCGTTTCGGACTCGCTCGATGAGCCGAATCACGTTGGGCATATCGTTCGCTTCTGAAATTCGGACTGACCACACCATTGTTGGACACTAAGACAACCACGACGTCATCGAGATGTTGTGGTCCAGAAACAGCCAACTTGAGTGCAAGGCGGCTGAGCGCGCTTCACATTACTTTCAGGCGACCTCTCGGCCATCCTGCGGACTTTCCACGCCCACCTCGTCGCGGTGCTAGCACAATGTGATAGAAGACGTTGGTCAAGAAGCCCAAGTTTATTTCACCGAAGGAGAGTCATATGGATCTCACATTGAGCGAGGGCCAGTTCAATCTGGTTTACAACTCGTTCTCGTTTGTCATTGCAAGCATGGGAGCAGCACTGCTGTTTTTCCTACTCGCCCGAACCCGAGTGGCACCCCAGCACCGCATGGCCGTCACCCTGTCCACTCTCGTTGTGGCCATCGCGCTCTACCACTATGTCCGAATCTTCGGATCATGGGAAGACGCATTCAGCTACGCCCGCGGTGAATACACCCAAGACGGCAAACCCTTCAACGAGGGCTACCGCTACGTCGACTGGCTCCTCACCGTGCCACTCCTCCTAGCCGAACTCGTTGTCGTACTGAAGCTGACCCAAAGCAAGACACGCAGCCTCATTGTCCGACTCACCATTGCTGCTGTTGCAATGATCGCCCTCGGCTACCCCGGCGAAATCCTTGATGCAGACGACTCGATGCGCACCGTGTGGGGTGTTCTGTCAACGATTCCGTTCCTGTACATCTTGTACGTGCTCTTCGCTGAGCTCGGCAAGTCACTCGAACGCCAAAGCGACGGCGTCAAAAAGCTCGTCGACGCACTCCGCTACATCATCTTGGCCACCTGGGGCATCTACCCCATCGCGTATATGCTGCCATCGCTGATCGACAACGATGCCAACGCAGAAGTCGCACGACAAGTCATGTACAGCGTTGGTGACGTTCTCGCCAAGCCACTCTTCGGCATCTTGGTCCTCGGCATTGCGCTCGCCAAGTCCCGTGAAGACGGCTACATCGAGCCCGGTACCACACCAAGCGCAACCAGCGACGACGCCTGACCCGTCTCGACTGATACGGCCGTGCGTCCTGTCTTCCTGCGGGGAGGCAGGACGCATTGCGGCCGAACGCTTTGCTAGCTGACCGTCACCTTCAGCTCAAACAAAAACTGTGACCATCGCGGTCGCGCCGGATCCTGTGGACCGTGCGGCCGTCTCCGCCGGCCAGTGCCGACTTCCAGATCGCACCCGGTGACGTGAGTACCGCCTCAATGCGTCAATTTGCAAAGATGAACGCCCAGAAAGGCCTCAGTCGCCCGCCCGCTAAAAGGACAAGCGAAATAGGTGTAGCTGATATCACGACATGGCTCAGCTGTTTCGGTGGTGCGCTGGATCTCAGATACCGCCGTCGACAATGGCGAGGGCCGGCTCGAGCCGGCCCTCGCAGGGTCGGCATAAGATTTTGAACGAAGGACTCTCTTCTCAGACCGCGAGCCGCTTAGGTTGCGATGGGGAACAAAACGAGGGGAACTCATGTCATTCAAGTCCAATGGCCGCTCAAGGGCGCTCGCGATCGGAACTGTCGCTGCGCTTGTCGTCGCCGCTTGCTCATCGGGTGATGACGAGTCCAGCGAATCGACACCAGCAACGGACGGAAGCGAACCCGCTGTTACTGAGCCAGCTGTCGAAGAGCCGCCCGCTACCGACGCGCCTGACGAGTCAACCGACACCACCGCTCCTGCTGCGGAGGCAAATCCTGACCCCGTCGCGACAATCACCGAAGACCGGTCGTACTACATCCTCCCGCCCGGCAACTACGGCGGGCTACCCAAGACCGATGAGTCGACCGACCAACTCGCGCTGTACGACGACTTGACTCCTCTGCGCGGTGACGTAACTGACGAAGACATCGAGCGCCTCTTTCTTCCGCAGGACTTCGCTCCGATCGGCGCGACCACTGAAGAGCCGACCGGCCGGGACGGCACCACGATCATTTACGACGAGTTCGGGATCGCTCACATCACCGGCGAGACCCGCGAAGACTTGGCCTTCGGAGCCGGTTGGGTCACCGCTCGGGACCGCGGACTGCTCATCACGCTCGGCCGCGGGCCCGCTCGCGTGGCGGTCGCTGACGTACCGGGAATCAACGCATTCTCTCTGGTCACCAGCGGACAGACATTCGTTCCAAGCGAAGCAGCCGAGCAATTAGTGACCGACCAAATTCAGGTCATCATTGATGAGTACGGCGAAGAAGGAGAGGAAATCATCTCCGATGCGCAGGCCTACGCCGACGGGCTCACCGCCTACTGGGAAGCCAACGACATCGACCAGGCGCCCGCCACTGTCAACGACGTCATCGCAACAACTGCATTTATTGGCTCAATCTTCGGTGCCGGCGGTGGCAGCGAAGCACGCAACGCCGAGTTCCTGTCTGCGCTCCAGAACCAGCTCGGCAATGAGCAGGGCCGCCAGGTTTGGGAAGACCTGATGCCAGACAGTGACCCTGAGGCACCAACTACAATCGAGGACCGTTTCGAGTACCCGGCTCTCACCGGTGGCGACGTCACCGGCTCAGTGATCATCGACGAAGGCTCTCTGATTTCCTTCGATCCGCGTGACCCCGGGGAAATCTCGATCCTCGAGACCAACGTCAATGCCGTGTACGACGCTGCGTCGGGGCCGCCAACGAAAACTGCGTCGAACTGGTTGATTGTTGACCCAGCAGCCTCAGCGAATGACACAACGCTCGCTGTGATGGGACCCCAACTCGGGTACTACTACCCCGAGATCGTGCAACAAATCCATCTCTCTGGTCCTGGTATTGAAGCGCAGGGCGCTGCAGTACCCGGCCTATCGATGTATCTCTTGCTGGGTCGCACCGAGGACTACGCCTGGAGCCTGACCTCAGCGAACCAGGACGTGCGCGACGTGTTCGTCGAAATTCTTTGCGAGCCAGACGGATCAACTCCGTCACGCCAGTCGACCCACTACGAGTTCAACGGCGAGTGCATTCCATTTGAGCAGTTCGACGCCGGGACGCTCGGCGATATCCCCATCCGCTACCCGACTTCTGTGCACGGGCCCTTTATCGGGACAGCGACATCGCAAGGAGTGCCGGTTGCATTGACTAGCCAGCGGTCCACTTTCGGTCGCGACGGCCTCAACCTCGGCGCGTTGAAGAACATGACCGAAGGCGATGCCGATACCGAAGAGTCGTTCTTTGAGATCGCGAACCAGTTTGGGTTCACGTTCAATTGGGGTTACGCAAATCGCGACAGCGTCGGCTACTTCGCTTCCGGTCAGTTGCCGGTGCGTGCCGAAGGACTCGACCGGCGTCTCCCAACTCTTGGGACCGGCGAGTACGAGTGGCAGGGCTTCTTAAAGCAAGACGAACACCCGCACGCCACAGGACACCCGACTGATCGACTTCTCAACTGGAACAATCAGTCAGCACCAGGGTTCATGCATGGCGACGGGAACCAGTACGGCTCGGTACACCGAGTTGAGGCGTTCGATCAGTGGCCGGACAAGTCCGAGCTCACCGATGTTGTCGGTGTGATGAACCGTTCAGCGACTGAGGACATCCGGTCAACAGTGTGGCCAGTGGTCAGCGCTGTGCTTGCTGGTGGCGACGCTCCGTCGGAACTGGCTGCTGAAGTAGTTGCGATCCTCGATGAGTGGATCGCCGACGATGCTCCACGGCTCGACGCCGACAACAACGGCGACCATGACAGCCCCGGACCGCTGATCTTCGATGCCGTCTTCGATCCAATCGCTGCAGCGGTTAGCGAGCCGGTACTCGGTGAGGCTCTAACGGACGCCCGACGTGGCATCAACGACGAAAGCCTCATCGACAAGGACCTTCGTGCGTTGCTCGGCGAGCCGGTCGACGGCCCGTTCGGGGTGCAGTACTGCGGGTCCGGTGACATCGACACCTGTCGTGATGCGCTGTGGACAGCAATCGACACAGCAGCGAGCGAAGTCGCCGCTGAACGCGGCGATGACCCGACCACCTGGTTGAGCAAAGGACAGCGGCTGACGTTCGCGCCGGGATTAATCGACGACGATTTCCGCGCTACGAACCGACCCACCTTCCAGCAGGTGATCGAGTTCGCTCCACCCGGCAACTAAACACAACTCTCGACAGTTTCGTCAGCTCGACTATCGATGGTGCTGCTATCGCTCACGCACCGTGAGCACAATCCGGGCGCGTACGGAACGGTAGGGATGCCGTTGGTCGCCCAGATCTGCGCGAACGTCAATCAGTTCGTCGGTGGAGTCTGTATCGCGACCAGCACCGGCGTTCATGCAGACCGGTTGAAGACTGTCAACAAATCAGCCTCTCGACTCGCCGGATTTGCCCAGCTATGGTGGAATGACGTTGGCCGTCGGGGGACGGTCCAAAAAATGGGGGTTTTAAATGCCGATCGAGTCATCGGGTCAAAGTGCGGGCAACCCGCGCATGTACGAACTCATTGCTGACACCCCGAAGGAAGGCGACAGCCCCACCGTGTGGGCGTGGCCGCATCTCATCGACCATCTAAAGGTGGCAGGCCAACCCGTCCAGGGGCCGTGGCCGCCACACCAGCAACGACGGCCAGACCCCGACCCGGACGGGATGCCCCGCGCTGTTCCGGACCCTGAGGGTTTCTAGGTCCTCAGCTTCTTCGCCCATTCGCAGAACAGGAATCGAGTCCGGATATGTATCCATCCCGCTTTAACTATGAAGCACCGACGTCGCTTGCCGAGGCGATTCAGATCCTCAGGTCGACCGACGATGCCAAAGTGCTTGCCGGCGGTCAGAGCCTCATCCCGATGATGAAGCTGCGGTTCGCTAACCCGGCAACGTTGGTTGACATCAACAACATCCCCGGTCTCGACGTGCACGGAGCCGACGCCGACGGCACCTACCGCATCGGAGCGCTGTGCCGTCACGCCCAGCTCGAGAAGTCGACGACGCTCGGCGACCATCAGCCGACCATCGCTGCCGCCGCTCCGTTGGTCGCCGACCCGATCGTACGTACTCGTGGCACGTTCGTCGGCTCGGTCTGCCATGCCGATCCGCAAGGCGACTGGGCATCGTGCATGGTTGCCCTTGATGGCTCAATCACCGCTGTCGGCCCGAACGGCAGCCGATCGATTCCGGTGAAGGAACTCGTCTCTGGCCCGTTCCAAACCATTCTGAGCAGCGACGAGATCGCGACCGAAGCAGTGATTCAACCGGCGCAAGGCACCCGGGTCGGTGGGTACCTCAAGTTGGAGCGACGGGTCGGTGACTTCGCAACTGCCGGCGTGGCCATCGCCTTGGAGATGTCCGGCGACAGCGTCACCAAGGCCGGCATCGGGCTGACCGGTGTTGGTTCCCAAACCGTCGACGCGAGCGACGCAGCAGCGGCCCTCGTCGGTTCGCGACTCGACGTCGAATCTATTGCGAACGCGGCACGCTTGGCAGCTGAGGTCTCCAAACCTCGATCTGACCATCGAGGGAGCGCCGACTACAAACGTCACGTGGTGTCGACCTTCGTGAGCCGAATCCTTGCCAACGTCCAACGATCAGAACAGCAGGTGGCCTGACATGACCAGCCTTTTCGAAGAAGTAGCGGTAACGACCGACGACAACGTCGCCGTCACACGAGTCAACGTGCGCGTGAACGGCGAGCGGCGCGCCGCCGACGTCGAGCCCCGCCTGCTGCTGGCACACCTGCTGCGCAACGGCTTCCGTTTAACAGGCACCCACACCGGTTGCGATACAACGAACTGCGGAGCGTGCACCGTGCTGCTCGACGGCCAACCGGTGAAGAGTTGCACGGTCTTTGCCGTGCAGGCCAACAATCACGACGTCACCACCGTTGAGGGTTTGGCAACTGCAAGCGAACTACATCCAATCCAGGAGGGCTTCAAAGACGAGCACGGACTGCAATGCGGTTTCTGCACGCCAGGGATGATGCTCAGCGCAAAAGCGTTGCTCGATGAGAACCCCGACCCCACCGAAGACGAAGTCCGGTGGGCGCTTTCCGGAAATCTGTGCCGATGCACTGGCTACCAGAACATCGTAAAAGCCGTGCTCTGGGCTGCGCAGAAAATGCGTGGTGACGCACCGCCGCAAATCGAAGAAGAAGGAAACTGATCGTGACACTCGACGAGATCAAAATCGGAGGCCTCGGGGCAAGTCGGCGCCGGGTCGAGGACAACCGCTTCATCCGCGGGACAGGAAACTACGTCGACGACGTGGTCCTGCCCGGCATGTTGTACATGGAGATCCTGCGCAGCCCGTTGGCACACGCGAAGATCACCTCGATCGACACCAGCGCGGCGTACGCAATACCAGGGGTCCGCATGGTGATGACCGGCGAAATGATGGCCGCGCGCAACCTTGCATGGATGCCAACGCTGTCGTATGACACCCAAGCAGTACTGGCAACCGACAAGGTTCGGTTCCAAGGCCAAGAGGTCTGCGCTGTAATCGCCGATGACCCCTACATCGCACGAGATGGCGTCGAAGCGATCGTTGTCAAATACGAACCGCTACCGCCAGTCGTCAACCCTGAGCAGGCACTCGCGCCCGGCGCGCCACTCATCCGCGACGACAAAGTCAATCAGCACGACAACGTCGTGTTCGACTGGGAAGTCGGAGATCGAGATGGCACCGACCAGGCTTTCGCAGACGCTGACCTGATCTCTGAAATCGACATGCACTACCCGCGTTCGCACCCGTCGCCGATCGAGACCTGCGGATCGATTGCCGACTACGACCGGGCCACCTCCAAGCTCACCGTCTACATGACGTCGCAGGCGCCACACATCATCCGCGCAGCAGTCTCGCTCGTCGCCGAGATCCCCGAGCACATGATCCGGATCATCGCCCCCGACCTCGGTGGAGGCTTCGGCAACAAGGTCCCCGTGTACCCCGGCTACGTCGCATCGATTCTTGCATCAATTCTGCTTGAGCGACCTGTCAAGTGGATCGAGGACAAGACCAGCAACCTAATCTCCACCGGGTTCGGACGCGACGTCTACCTCAAAGGCCAGATGGCATTGCGCAACGACGGAAAGATCCTCGCAGTGCGGATGCACACGGACTCCGACCACGGAGCGTTTTTCTCCGACGCGCAGCCCTCGAAGTTCAAGATCGGGCTGATGCACTCCGCATTTGCGTGTTACGACATCCCTTCCGCGCATCTCACGGCTCGGGGTATCTACACGAACAAAGCACCGGGAGGCGTCGCGTATCGCTGCTCGTTCCGCGTCACCGAGGCAATGTTCTTCCAAGAGCGAATGGTGCAGGCCGCCGCCGACGAACTGGGCATGGACCAAGCTGAGTTCCGTCGTGTCAACCTCGTACGCGACGACGACTTCCCGCACCGCACTCCGTTTGGGTTCCTCACCGACTCGGGGCAGTACGAGAAGTGTCTCAACATGGGCCTCGAAGCAATCGGCTATGAGGACTTCCTCGCGCAGAAAGAAGAGGCCAAGCAGCGCGGGCGGCTGCTCGGGATCGGCATCTCGACGATGACCGAACCGCTTGGCGCCGGTAACAGCCGTGAGTACGACATTCTCGGCATCAAGATGTTCGACTCCGCCGAGTTGCGGGTCCACATGACTGGCAAAGCAATTCTGCGGACGGGCGCGAAATCCCAGGGCCAAGGCCATGAGACCACATGGGCCCAG
>Ga0209602_1004183_pt1 | contig 10678 bp, 10 predicted proteins | sample COGITO_mtgs_1205_3_FD_184810 | JGI IMG/M metagenome (GOLD analysis project Ga0209602, IMG submission 184810) | Pelagic marine microbial communities from North Sea - COGITO_mtgs_120524 (SPAdes) (version 2) | ecosystem: Environmental > Aquatic > Marine > Epipelagic ...
ATCCAATAGCTAATATTGCCAAGGATCAAGAAAAAGTAAATTCTATTTTTTGATGAAAACATTTATAAAGCTAATAAATTAATCAACAAACGATACGCCCCAGGAACACCCGCAGGTAATTCTCTAAAAAAACTAAGGCCTGTATAAACAATTGTACCCTCCCCATGAGGAGCAACAAGTATACTGCCAAGTTTTTCAGTTTCTCCTGCGTCATTCATACCGAGTAATGGGGTAAAACGCTCATCCCATTGATTAGGGAAATACAAACCACGTTCTTGAACCCATCCTCCAAAATCTTGTGCGGTGATTTTATGAGGTACATTCAGCGCAGGATGCTCGGGTTCTAAAATTCGAACAGTACTAAATTCATCTGTGACACGATCCCGTGAGAGCTTCATGTTCAAAGGTGTGAGTTTCTTTGTTTTTAACCCACGACTGGTGTTGTATTGAGTAACCAAAGTTCCGCCAGCTGCAGCAAAGTCAAACAACATTTGGTTCTTAAAGGCTAAGGATTCAATTACATTGTATGCACGAATTCCCACGATAATCGCGTCATAGGTTTTGAGTTCTGCTAGGGTAGTAGTTTCAATATCAATGGATTCGACAGATAGGCCAACCGTTTGTAAGCGTTCTTTTACAGTATCACCCGCTCCCGCGATATATCCTACATTGATTTTTGGGATTTTTAAATCCAAACGCACCGCTCTAGCTTCACTGGGTTGTGCAATGTATTGTTTTGGGATATGAGTATAGCCTAGCGTTTGAACAGCAAAAACATTTTCTTTTTCACTTCCTTGAATTGCTAGTGGCCCTAAAACGCCACTTTTGGCAGCAGCGGTAGGTTTCAATTGGAATTCTAAGAATTGAGAACTTCCTCTTCCGTTCAATGTTATCGGAAGTGTTGCCTGATCAATTTCCCAACCCTTGGGATGGCAAAGTTCTATAGCTCCTTCATAGGCTTCTCCATAACTGGTAACATTCAATCGTAAGGTTTGTGCTTCATCATTAGCATAGAGAAATACAGGTTGCTCAAAGGTTATGCCCAAAGCTGGTAGTATATAAAAAGGATTAATTACCTCACCCCGAACTGGATCTGTTTTGCGGTGCTGAACAGCCGCTTCAAAAGCAATCGATATTCCTGCAATATTCAAGTGGTATTCTATTTGAACTGGATTTGGAGTTTGTGGTTTTCCAATCCACTCTTTATTTTCAATAGCAAAAGTTCCAAGACTGCCTTTCTTTAATAACCAATAGGGTGTGCTGATTGAATTGTCTAAAGCAATTTCGAAAGATTGGTTGAAACGTTTATTGGTTTCTAGTTCTTTAGCGAGTTGGGTAACCCCTGCTGTTGTTTTTATAGTTTCTAGTTCAACCGAAAGCTTACTTTGTTGAACTACATTTAGGTTTATTTTCAATGACTCTCCTGCTACTCCATAGGGACGTTCTGCATTGAATTGCATCTGAACTCCTGTACAGTCTAGGAGTAATTGTTTTGTAGCAGCTAATTTGCGTTCTTTCCACAAAGAGGTGGGGAGTTTTTCGATTGCTTTATGGATGCTCACTAAAGCTTTTATGCTCTTTTCGGGATGTTTAAAGTCAAAAGATTCGATCACTTGTGCAACCATTTTTCCGATTGGAGCACCGCCTTCTAGTCTGGACCATGTAGTATTAATTCCTTCAAAAGGATCGTTAGACAGTGGCCGTTTTCCATCAATAATTTCGATATATTCGGTTCTGCTTCCCAAGGTTGGAGCACTCCCAAAACCTTGTGATTTGTGAGAACTACGACTTGCTGCCGCAATGGCACTGTTAGAGGTTCCAGTAAGTGGATCGTAAACTCCGATTTCTAGAGAAAGTAAATTTGATTTATCCGCATTTTTAAAGTTTTCTTGACTTCCATAGAACCACCACGAAGTATTGAAAAATAATCGTTGTGGCTGCCAAACCTGGTTGTTGTTTAATTGTTCTGGATAGGCCTTTGGATCGTTGCTCAAAGCAAATGCTTCTCTGCTTAGTAAAGCAGAAGATGTGTGATGCCCGTGGGTTCTTCCTGGTGTTCTGTGATCAAACCGATTGACGATAATGTCGGGTTGGAAGGCACGAATGCGCTTGACAACCTCTCCTAAGATTTGTTTCTTATCCCAAATAGCTAACGTTTCATCGGGATGTTTGGAATAACCAAAATCAATAGCTGAGGTAAAGTATTGATTCCCGTTATCGATGCTACGCGCTCGCATCAACTCTTCGGTACGGATAACACCTAATAATTCCCGTAGCTCAGTACCAATTCGATTTTGCCCCCCATCGCCACGCGTCATCGATAGATAAGCAGCATGTGCGTTTACATGATTCGAAAAGTAGGATATTAAGGCTGTGTTTTCGTCATCGGGATGTGCAGCAATGTAAAGTGCAGAACCTAGGAAGTTCAATTTTTCAAGTTGCTTGTATATTGTAGCACTCGATTCTTGACCCATAACTTGGGTGAAACCTAGACTGGCAATAAACAGAGTGATTAGGATGTTGTTTTTCATTTTAATCAAGTTTAAATGGGGCTCTATATTTTGTGGATGTATTGTCATTCTCTCTCCAATACTGTCTTCTTTCGGTGTGAATTCTTTTTGCGGTCGAAGTATAAGCGGCTCCTTTCCCAAGGGACTGTTCTACCCAGCCTTCGATGGTGTGGGGAAAAGAAGTACTGAACTCAATCGCCAATGATCGTTGGAGTTTAGGGTAGGTGATTGTGTAAATGGTAGTGTTGTTTTTTTGCTCAATTGATGCAGTGGCGTCATAGGCTTCAATTGTTTTATGATTCAATCTGCTACTTTCGAGGCTTGGGACTAATTTCAAATCCCCTAACGGGAGTGCTTGCGGGCGAAGGCGGATTAAGTTCCAAAGTTCATCTTCGGTCCGATTTTCTTCTAGAGTAAAAGCCTGATCCGCTTCTCCTTCGAAGTAGGAATGGGATATAATTTCAAGTTGCTCTGCTTTATGATTCATTTGTAGGTAACTCTGACCACACCATTCTTGAATAGAAGCACTGTTTTTGACAACGGTTTGTGGACTTTTGAGTGCACTAAACGAACTGGTCATAATCGAGTAGGGGTAGATGCCCGTTAAAAACTTTTTAGTCCGATTCGATTTCAAAACAGGAACTGTAGTCTTGGACTTTTGATTGGCTTTTACTTGCTCCTTTTTCAAAAAATCCTCGGTTACATAAATCAAGACAGCATTCCCTTCTCGAACTTCTCCATAACGTGATTGATCTAAAGAATATGAACTGATCTCTGCGTAGCCATCGAACCAATGCGTTTTGAATTGCTCAGAAATTCGCTGGGCATTTAAATTTATGAGACTCAACATAAAACAGACGCTGAGGAGTGATTTAATATATTTCATTTTGATATGATTTAATTTGAAGTAAGTTTAATTAAGCATTGCAATACTTGCGCCATGGGTAAACCAACAATATTGGTATAACTTCCTTCGATGCGTTCAATGCCGATAGTACCAATCCATTCTTGAATTCCATAAGCTCCGGCTTTGTCCATTGGCTCAAATTCGTTGACATAGAACTCAATTTCCTGATCAGATAGTTTTTTAAAGGTAACCGAACTGATTTCATGTATAAGCAGCTGTTTGTTTTTTTGTGTAAACGCTACTGAAGTAATTACTTGATGTTCTTTTCCGGAAAGTAAACGCAGCATTTGCTTTGCGTCCGCTTTGGTTTTGGGTTTTCCTAAATACTGATCACCTCCCCAGACAATGGTATCTGCCGTTATAACAATCTGATTGGACTGAATATGATTTTGGAATGGAGCAGCTTTTAGTTTTACGAGGTAATTTGAAATAGCAGCACCCTTTAGTGTTGGATCAAAAATCTCATCAACCTCAAATGTTTTTACTGTAAAGGGAATTCCAGCTTCTTTAAAAAACTGTTTCCTTCTGGGAGAATTTGAAGCGAGGATAATTTCTACAGAGTTAAAATCTTGGTTGTACATCTCAATCATTTTTTGCCCCAACGGTTGTACTCCATTTCCCTTGCACACGAAGTACCTGTTCGATGATATCTCGAACACAGCCAGCTCCCCCTTTTTTATGAGAAATATAGTCTGCAACTTCTTTAACGTCAGTAACAGCATCTTTTGGGCAACTAGCAACACCAACTTTCAGCATAACTTCTATATCCGGAGCATCGTCACCCATGTATACAATTTCTTCTGGCTTGAGGTCATAACTAAAAATAAAATCTTCGTAGGGTTCAATTTTATAGTGTGCTCCTAAATAAACACTATCTACCCCTAAGGCTTTGAGTCTGCTGCGAACGCCTTCGTTGGTTCCTCCAGAAATGATAGCAATACGGAAACCTTGTTCTAAAGCACACTTCATGGCATAACCATCTTTGGTATTCATTTCTCGATACATTTCTCCATTGGTGGTAATCATAACGTTTCCGTTGGTCAATACTCCGTCAACGTCAAAAATAAAGGCTTTAACGTGGTTTAGGTTTTCTTTATAGTTTACTGTACTCATCGTTTTTCTGTATGGATTCTGTGAGGGTTAAATATAAGTTTTTAAAAACTGGATTACTAAGCTGATCCATATGTTTTTGAAGGGTCGTTTTGTCGTTTCTAAGCGCGGGCCCCGTCTGTGCTTCCTTGGGTGTGATGGATTCAATCTTGACAGCGGTTTCTGCAATCAAGGGACGGAGCAGGTCGAAAGGAACTTCTTGCTCTTCACAAATCTGAGCGCCTACTTGGTATAAGTGATTGGTGAAGTTATTTACATAAACAGCAGCTGTGTGCAATCCCATGCGTTGTGTTGAATTGATGTAATGTATATTCTCGCCAATTGTTTGGGCTAGTTTAGTAAGCGTTTCTTTGTTTTGATCGTTGTTTGCTTCTATGCAAATCGGAATACTTTTAAAATCAACTGCTCTGTTTTTTGAAAATGTTTGAAGCGGATAAAATACACCCCGATTTGTATGTTGCTTCAGTACATCCATCGGAACACTTCCTGCGGTATGTGCAACAATTCCTTTTAAAGGAGCAAGTTCATTTGCTGTTATCGGGATTGCATCGTCACTCAATGCAAGTAAATAAACATCAGCTTCTTTTAAATGATCTAATTGATCGGTTAAAGCAACTTCTTTTTGGTGTTGTTTTACATTTTCAAGGGAACGGTTATACCATTGGATGACTTGTACTTCTTTGGCTTGAGTAAAAACACGAAATAGGTGGGTGCCCACATTTCCTGCACCAAGAATAACAATTTTAATCATAGCATAAATGTAAAACAATATTTTCTTAATTTAGAAGTCCTAAATCGTATTAACCATGTTTTTATATTACAAATTACGCACAACTTTCTTGTCATACTATCTCCTCGCCATCGCAGCGTCCATTATTATTCTGTCCGGGGTTGGATCAGCCAATATTATGTTCATCAGTATGGGAGGTAATGACGGTACTGCTATCTATGAAATGATCTTGGTAACCCTAGCCTCCATGGCCTTTTTGTCCGCTGCTTTAGCTCAGTTGAAACCGGTTTATGTTTTTAATTTTTTCTTTTAGGGACTTTTGTTTCAAATCAGTTTTATGATTCTAAAAACTTCAATTAACTTTTGAATATACCCAATGGGGTAGCTATTGAATTAGACTCATTGTATGAAGAAAGAAATTGAGAATCGTGCAGATGTATTCTTTTTAGTTGATACATTCTACACAAAAATTAGGGCAGATGACCTTCTTGGTCCAATTTTCAATGGTGTAATTGACGACTGGCCATCGCATTTGGAACGACTAACCGATTTTTGGGAAACAAATTTATTCTTCGTGAATAAATTCAAAGGAAATCCAGTTCGAAAGCATCAAGAGGTTGATACAAAGAATAAGCAAACGATTGATGCTCTACATTTTGGTGTTTGGTTAAATTACTGGATGGAAACTCTTGAGACCCATTTTACAGGGGAACAAGAAGCCTTAGCAAAGAATCGTGCTCGTAATATGGGAACACATTTGTTTCTTAAAATCTTCGAGGCAAGATCTACCTATTATCTTTTTGTTTTTATACCAGATTTATTCTCTTTTGAAAGTACTATTTGAATTGCATCAAGTATCTTTGTACCGAATTTGAGAATGACTTTTATGAAAGAAAAATTCCTTACCTATTTAGCTTCTAATCGTTTAATGAGTGTGCTCTTTATCGCTTTCCCTACTGCTATGGGAATCGGTACTTTTTTAGAAACTTGGTATTCTACTGTTGCCGCAAAAATTTGGATTTACAATGCGTGGTGGTTCGAGTTGATCATGGTTTTATTTGTGTTCAGTTTCATTGGTAACATGATCAGATACAAGCTATTTAGAAAAGAAAAATGGGCAGTATTGTCTATCCACCTTTCCTTTATTCTTATCCTCGTTGGAGCTTTCATTACCCGTTATATCGGATATGAAGGGGTCATGCCCATTCAAGAAGGGGAATCTACCAATATCTTTTTATCAGAAAAAACCTATTTAGAAGTTTTAGTCGATGGCGAGTTTGATGGTCAAGCATTACGTAAACCGCTTACCGAACAACTTCTTTTGTCGGAGCATGTAAATCATGATTTTGTGATCAAAGATGATTTCAAAGGGCAAGATTTTTCCATCCATTTTGTAGATTATTTAGAAAATGCAACTGAAGGATTGGTTTTGGATCCTGATGGAGATCGCTATTTGAAAATTGTAGAGGCCAGTGATGGAAGCCGTCACGATCACTATTTGAAAGAAGGAGAAGTCGTAAATATTCACAATCTTTTATTTACTTTAAATAAACCCATCGATGGTGCTACCAACATTCAGGTCATCGACGGAGAATATTTTGTTAGCAGTCCATTTGAAGGAACTTTTATGCGGATGGCCGATCAGTTTGAAGGCAACCTAATAAAAGACAGCATACAACCCTTACAATTACGCTCACTATACGCTTTGCCCAATTTTCAATTTGTAATTCCTGAGCCAGTATTGCGCGGAAAGTTTGATATTGTTAAAGCAGACGAAGAATTAGCGGCTAGCCAAGATGCTTTGCGTTTGGAAATTAAATCAGGAGATCAAACAGAATTAATTACCGTTCTGGGAGGAAAGGGCGTTACCAATGATCCTAAAAAAGTTGAGGTTGGCGGTTTAGAGTTTTTTGTTAAATACGGCTCTAAAGTCTATGAACTTCCTTTTAGTATTCGATTGAAAGATTTTGTTGCAGAACGCTATCCCGGTACAGAGAAAAGTTATTCTTCTTTTAAAAGTAAAATTGTTGTGGAAGCAAAAGAATCATATGACTATGAAGTTTATATGAATCATGTGTTGGATCAAGGAGGTTATCGCTTCTTCCAATCCTCTTTCACACCCGATGAAAAAGGAACTGTACTTTCTGTAAATCATGATTTTTGGGGTACTTGGGTTACTTATATCGGATACTTTATGTTATATGCGAGTATGATGGGCATTTTCTTTATCGGAAAAACACGTTTCAAGAATTTGGCAAAATCCTTAGATAAAATCAAAGCCCAAAAAAGTAAGTTAACACTACTTTTATTATTGAGCTTTTCTACGGGATGGTCACAAAGTATCGATCACCCAAGAACACAAGTTGATTTTGATTCGCTGGTAGTTGCAGATGCTTTTTCAAAAGAACAAGCCGCAAAGTTCGGATCTTTGGTCATCCAAGATTTGGGCGGACGGATGAAACCTGTGAATACTTTTTCATCGGAATTATTGAGAAAAGTCAGTAAGTCGGATACATATAAAGGTTTGGATTCTAACCAAGTATTGTTATCTATTCTTAATGCTCCAGTGGTTTGGTACAATGTTCCCATCATTTATCTGAAAAGTGGAAACGACTCTATACGCAGCATAACAGGAGTAGAGGCTAAAGCTAAATATGCTTCTCTTGGTTCCTTTTTTGATGCCACTGGAATTTATAAGCTTTCTTCCCAATTAGAAAGTGCGTATCGAGCTGCAATTCCCAACAAATTTCAAACTGATTTTATTGAGGTTGATAAGCGCGTGAATTTGCTTTATTCTGCACTAGAAGGAAAAGTACTTCGAATTTTTCCTATTCCAGAAGATGAAAACAACAAATGGGTTTCTTTTCCAGAAATCGAAGAAGCTAATTTCAAAGGAACAGATTCTCTTTATGTTCGCAATGTTTTACCTCTATACTTTCAATCGTTACGAGCTGGAAAAGCAACCAATGATTCTCAGCAAGCAACCGAACTATTAGAAAGTTTGACTGGTTTTCAAAAACAATATGGAGCTGAGGTTATGCCTTCTGAAGACCGAATTGCTGCAGAGATGCTGTACAATAAATACGATATATTCAAAAAACTATTCAGCTGGTATCTTTATGTTGGATTGCTTTTCTTCGTCATTCTGTTGGTTCAAATATTCAAAGACTCCAAAGCTATTCGAGTTAGCATTACCTTCTTCAAAGCTTCCATAGTGTTGTTGTTTTTGTTACACACTGCTGGACTAATTGCACGTTGGTATATTTCGGGACACGCACCTTGGAGTGATGCCTACGAATCTATGATATATGTAGCCTGGGCAACTATGTTTTTTGGCCTTGCATTTGGAAGAAAATCGAACCTGACCATGGCTGCAACTACCTTTGTTGCCGCAATGATTTTGATGATTGCACATTGGAATTGGATGGATCCTGCGATCGCAAATTTAGTGCCTGTATTGGATAGTTATTGGCTGATGATTCATGTTGCCGTAATTGTTGGTAGTTATGGACCTTTCGCCTTGAGTATGATTATTGGTATTGTAGCGCTATTGCTTATTCTTTTGACAACAAAGAAGAACAAGGAACGCATGGCTTTGAATATAAAAGAACTGACCATCATCAATGAACTTTCACTTACGGTGGGATTGATTATGCTGACCATAGGAAATTTTCTAGGTGGTATGTGGGCCAACGAAAGTTGGGGTCGCTACTGGGGCTGGGACCCCAAAGAAACTTGGGCTTTAATCAGCATCATGATCTATTCCTTTGTAATCCATATGCGACTCATTCCAGCACTGAAAAGCCGTTGGATGTTTAACCTTTCAAGCGTTGTTGCTTTTGGGAGTATTATGATGACCTATTTTGGAGTGAACTTTTATTTATCTGGTTTGCATTCCTATGCTAGTGGAGATAAAATAATCACCCCAGACTTTGTATACTATGCATTGGTGTTTGTGGTTATACTGGGTGGAGCATCCTACTGGAAGTTTAAGAAGATGTACCGATAGTTTAAATCATGGAAGCGAATCAGAAGAATCATTTCTTAGAATTACTATTCGCTACTTTATTGATCAGTACATCGGGAGTTTTAGGGAAGTATATTGCCTTAGATCCTCCTGTTATTATCTGGTGCCGCTCTTTTTTGGCACTGATAGTACTTTATTTTTATTGCCGTTATCAAAAATTGAATCTCAAGATTCTTTCAAGAAAAGACCTGCCTACCTTACTCTTAAGTGGTGTTTTTATGGCAGCACATTGGATTACGTATTTCTATGCCTTAAAACTCTCCAACGTAGCTCTGGGGATCTTGTCTTTATATACATTCCCAATCATAACTGCTTTGTTGGAGCCCTTGTTCGTGAAATCAAAGTTAAGTTTAGTTCAGGTTTTTTTGGGCTTCCTCATTTTGGTAGGTGTTTATGTTTTGGTTCCTGAATTTGATTTAGAAAACGATCAAGTTAAAGGAGTTTTAGTGGGTGTTTTTTCTGCGCTCCTATACGCTTTGCGAACCCTACTCTTAAAAAAGCATGTACAGCGGTATAATGGAACGGTTATCATGTTCCATCAAATGTTTTTAGTGAGTGTATTGCTCGCGCCATTCTTGTTTTATATGGATCTGACCCCCATTCCATCGCAGCTACCCTATTTGATTTTATTGGCAATAATAACCACAGCAATAGGCCATACACTCTTTGTGAAGAGTTTGCGCTTTTTCGATGTAAGCACCGCCAGTATCATCAGTAGCTTGCAGCCTATTTTTGGCATCATTTTAGCGTATCTTTTATTGAATGAAGTTCCAGCAACCAATGTTTATTATGGTGGAATAATTATTCTTTTCTCCGTAGTTGTTGAAAGTTTACGAACTAAAAATAAAAAATAACGATATAATGAAAACTAGACTTTTGATTTTTAGCCTGCTGTTTATTGGTTTTATTTCTTGCGATAGCAAAGATATTGTAGTGGAAACCGATCTGAGCACATTAGAGAAACAACAGCAATTATGGGAATCTAAAGGAATTGATTCTTATTCTTTTACCCAGCGTATTAGCTGTTTTTGCACCCAAGAATATACGCAGCCCAAGGAAGTGGTGGTTTGGGATGGGGTTATAGTTTCGGTAGCAGGAGTAGCCTACGACGCCGAATTACAGCAATCGATTTTAACAGTAGATGCACGCTTTGATTATATTCGAGAAAGTTTAGCAAGAGAACCGGAAATGTTTTCTGTGGAGTATGATGCTGATTATGGTTTCCCATCAAGATTTTACTTCGATTTTAGTTTATTGATAGCAGACGCGGAGGTAGATTACACTTTCACCGATTTTACATCACAAAAATAGAGTAAAAGCGTTTTTTATTTAAAAGCAGCGATAAACTCATCTTCGTCTTTACCAGCAACTACGAGCTCAATAGCTTTATTTAC
>Ga0209602_1004190_pt1 | contig 10667 bp, 24 predicted proteins | sample COGITO_mtgs_1205_3_FD_184810 | JGI IMG/M metagenome (GOLD analysis project Ga0209602, IMG submission 184810) | Pelagic marine microbial communities from North Sea - COGITO_mtgs_120524 (SPAdes) (version 2) | ecosystem: Environmental > Aquatic > Marine > Epipelagic ...
TATTTATACTTTTTCGGTGTTTGACTCTTCGTAAAGGGCTTTAATTTTATCGACTAAATCGCGGTGCGATAAGGTTGATTCAGTGTCACCTACAGCTTGTCTAATTTCCATAATGGAATAGATAGCATGCATGTAGTTCTTCCTCAGATCTTCGTTCTCTTGAAGAATTTTCTTTCGTGTTATTTTTTTCGGTTTGTCCATAGTATTATTATTTATTCGTGGTTTATAGGTAATCATCTAGGTTGACTTCAAAGACTTCTCCGCCTACGAGCTCTTCGCATTGGGAAGAATCTTGAAAATCTTCATTCCAAAACAAAGCTTCGACAATGTTCTTCACCTCTTCTGAAACATCTTCATTGTCAAACTCGATTTCATAGCCTTTACAATCTTCCATTCTATAGACTGTATACACTACACCATCAACTCTTCTGAAACATCTTCATTGTCAAACTCGATTTCATAGCCTTTACAATCTTCCATTCTATAGACTGTATACACTACACCATCAACCTCCACATCTAAAGTGTGGACAGTTTTCTGGTATGTTAATTTAGAGGGTGTTATTATTTTTACCTTTTTCATTCTTCTATTTGATTGATTGCGAAATTAAATATTAGTCGAGGATAGTCTGTTGCGAGAAAATATAGAACATTATATGTCGCTACCGATATTAAGCAGATAAACGCTATTGGCATTGAGACAATGATTAATATGTATGCAATGAGTTCTTTTATTGGATTCATATTACTCTACTTCGTATTTTGAACACTTATCGATACACTCCGTGAATGTATCTTCGAATCCGTCTTTATCATTATTCCAACCATTAAAACAGTAATCAAATAGCCAATCACGAATTTCTTCATCATCCATACCTTCGATCCATTTCTCTTTCTTGACTTTAGCTACAAGTTTATCAAGGTACTCCTCTTGAATCTTACCCAATTCTTGGATAAAGTCTCCAGTCTTAAATGCTTCATCGTCTAGTTCTGCTTTGATCTTTACTTTCATAATTGTTTGTGTATATCTTTTTTCGATTGTGTGCGTTCTTTTTTGCTCTGGTCACGTTTGCGCCACTTCAGATGTTTTCACCATTCAACCTTTTTTACTATCCAAGAGCGTGCCATAATTTTATAGTAATAGTGTGACAGATGCTACGATAGTAATTCCAACTACCATTCCAGTCATAGGACTACCTAAAAAGTATCCAACGCAACCGCATATCGCGATAAGTGCTAAGGGTTTAATATTCTCTGATATATATTTCATAATTATTTGTGTCTCGGTACTTTCTTATTTGCATCATCCATACCCATCGCTAACTCCAGAACCATACGCTCACTCCATCCAGCAAACGGACCTCGCATAAAGACTTGAGTTAGATCGTTAGTATCATATCCATCATACTTCTCAAGAGTCAACTTAACCCAATTGTCAGTCGCTTCTTGCCATGCATTTTGTTTTTCTTCGTATTCGTTCATACCAATTTCATCCAATCTGTCTCTTCAGACATTAATTCACAGCCAAGTTCTTTCAACTGTTTCACTTGCGCTCCGATATTCATTTTTACGGTATAACCTTCTTTATGGCACCGATAAACACTGCTGCTTTCGCCAATGAATAGCCAATGATCGCCATCGTCTTTTACTTCAGAGATACCGCTATTAAGTTTCCAACTATCACCATCGAGATATCCACCGCTCCAGCCCGCAAGGACTTTATAGATTCCTTCTCCGACCTTTACTACTACCCAATTGTCTGGTGTATTGTATTTCATAGATATATTATATAAGTGTTCCTATTAAACTGGCCAGTTAACCCACGCTGGAGCTTTATACTCATAGTCTTTTACTGTGAGGTAGTAAGAACCTGATTTGTAATTGCTTCGCTTGATCTTTGTGACAATTAATCCGTCTAAGTCCTTATGCACATCACCGAGATTTGTACCGACAGCAATATATGGGCCGCCACTTGGATCAACTGAATGTAGACTACCATCATCATTTCGAGAACATCCAACATGGCCATTATCTTCAAAGGAATACTCAACACAATTCTTAGCTATGGTAGTGAATTTTCGTTCCTCATTGTATCGGCTTTTAACTACAACTGATTCGTGTTTTCGGTGGTCATACGAACCGGGCGCGCCCGGCTGCACACATTTGCCAGCTGGCGATCCTGCCCAACTAGGAGCTGCCGGCACACTGGCCCAACTACCTTGAATTGGATCAGAGACACCCGAAGACACTACATCTTCTTCTTCCATTTTATCATCTGGATAAAGATGCTCTGTCATTTCTCGACCTTTATCATAGAAGCACTCACCTACGGAATCTGGATGATACCCCGCGGCAATGCACAAACCGTATAACTTCTCAGTCAATTCATCCATCCCCATTGAAGCGTGTTCACTTTCGTAGGTAAATATTTCTTCGTAAACTTCTATTGTAATTTTCATAATGTTATTATATACTATTTTAGTAACTTTGTAAACAACTTAATTTATAGACAGCTTAACCAAATACAGATGCATACAAAAATGCATAGTGAAAATACACCAATAGTAATCTTCTCGATTAATTCGAGCGAGCCGTCCTTGGTCCTCTGTTCGTTAAATGACTTTTTCATAATTATTTCCTCTTTTCTGGATTGACATTAACTACCCACCACACAAATCTACAGAATGCAGCAACTGAAACTACTGCGGTGATTATATGTATTACTTCGCTCATAGTTTTTCCTCAAATTCAAGTTGTATATTCAAAGACCTCATTGCATACTTAGCAACGTGATTCAATGCTTCCATATCTTCATACTCAACATATCGATCCCCGACAGTTTTCATATAGTAACCTTCGTGATCTCCCATGATCCAACAGAGAGTGATACAAAATTCCTTATCTAATTCTTCATTGTAAGTCCAAGCAACAATCTCGGCATGCCGATTCTCTGTCGCTGGTTTAAATTCTACATCGTTATATCTCATCATAATTATTTATTCTTTTTCCAAACTTTCTGTTTATTGTCGATTTCACTAGATAGGATCATTATTTTATGGTATGGCTTATACATGATCCATGCTGTACAGTCATATCGCAAAAAGATCTTCGCGATCATATCACCTATCCAAAAGAGTATCAATGATGCTATTGTTCTCATATTATTTTTCTGGTGGTGGAGCGAAGAATGGCTGACCAGACTTCATAAGCTCTGTTAGGTCTGTATTAAACTTAGTAGTGAGTTCATCTGTTTGAGCCTCAGCATTCTTAAGGATGTTAATAGTGCCAAGCATCGCGAAGCACTTCTCTTGTAGGTTGTCAATAATGTCGTTCATAGTTATCCTCTCATAAAGTTCTTAACACAACTACGTGGACCATTCGGCACATAGTACTTCTTGTTTCGTTCCCAACTATCGTTGGTGAAGAGTTGTATGCACCCCGCATCTTTAGAGGAATACGACATTACACCTTTACGATTGCGAGTTATCTCGCGCGGTGATGGTTCATCTAATCCTAAAATTGCTCTAATGTTAGCATTCATAGTCTTGATATTTTCCCCAAAATGTCGTTTGCTTGATCATCGGTTAGATACCCTAATGTGTCATCTGTAATAGGAGTATCATATGTGATAGTCCCATTAGAATCTAATACTGCGATTTCTAACCCCTTACTATAATCGTGCTCAACTACACTCGCAGTATAGTTGTTTGGAAAATTAAACAGGAGTTGATATCCGTTATGAATATTTTTACGCGTGCAAGTAAAATCTTTCTTGATGTTTTTAGTATATATTTTCATAATGATTAGCGATCGTAGATGTAGAGATCAGCTTTAGCCGCGTCAGCGAGTTTAATTGTTTGATGAGAGTGTGAGCCAGACCAAACGTTTGGTGGATTCTTCACAGAGTACTTATGCGCGTTTGGATTGTTTTTACCCATGCGACCTTTAAGGCACACACGGCGGCTAAGGCCTCCGATGTATTCGTCTTCAGCCTTTACGTATTTTCTAAGGGCGGCGATAAACGCTTTACCCTTTTCGGTGTGGTGGTCTACTGTCCTAACGTATGAGTTTGATGTTCGTGTATTCATAATGTAAATTTAAGCAGGGATTGCAAGGCAAAGACCAGCATAAGCTGCAAGGCCAATTAAGATTCCAACTAAGCTGGAGAGTGTGATTTCTTTTAGTGTTTTCATGTTAGCGATCCTTTCGTGGATTAGAGTGAGGCGAGGGCAGCAGTAGTGCCAGGGAAAATCTCAGCGCTAACTGAAACTGACTTGAGATTGACTTCAGCGCGAGCTGTAAGAAACACACCATAGGTGAATTTCGCGAAAGCACGTGCAGTAGCTTCCTTGATCTCTACTGTGACGCCAGTCTCGGTGTCAGTAGAGGTGAACTTTGATCCGTAAGGATTGTCGATGATACGTTTTATTGAGTTTGTCATAAGCTTTATTGGTTGGTTACAGTATTAATTATACCATATTTAGCTTATTTGTACACCGGTAATATCGCATTGAGTACCAGTCGCTTACACACTTTTTTAAAAAGTGGTTTATAAAATCACAAAATTGTGTGAAATTTAGGAATATCTCTGCTTTAAATGGTCCCAAGCATCTCCATTTTCGATTTCAGATGGCAGCCACTGGCAATATGATGTATCATACGCCCACTGTTCTCGATTCGGGATTGGTGGTGTATCGATGTTGGAGAAATCGTTCTGCATTGCGAGGTCCCAAACCATAGAACCATAATCTATATTAATCACTGGAGTTCCTCCTAATATAGCATCAACACCACTATTACTATTAATTGTTACAACAACCTTTGCCTTTCTTATAGCTTCTGCAATAGGAATATTTGTGTCAGCGTAATGAACTCCATTTAATTTCCCCCATGTATTCTTTCTGTGAGGATGATCTCGGACATATATAGGCAAATCCGTATTCTTTCTGATCTCGTTAATGATTTGCTGATAATTAACATGAACGTGATTCAATGAATTGTCACCTCTGATTTGCAATGTGAGTAGAACATGATCACCAATAGGATTCCATTCTTTCATTCTTCCATCGTTAAAGTGTTTATTCCACCTGTCAGACGGCATATTCGTATTATAGAATTCTCCGCGATTATTCAGATCGTTATAGCCAAGAGAGATCCACTTAAACCGATCTTCGAAATATGATCTTTCCATTAGAAGAAAGTCTTTATTATGACGGACGATCTTTGCACCTCTCATTCCCCATACCACTGTAAGATCTGACGTTGAATCTGCAGAGAATCCGATTTTTAATTCAGCTGAAACATCGTGCCGCTTCAATCCGTTGATGAACTGCTTCGCAGTATCAATTTGATGAGTCTGCTTCGTAGACATTGCATAGCACGTTATTTTCATAGCTTATTATACTGTTGCTGCATTCTTGAAATCATGTTAAGCTTATCGGATAGTGTCCGCGTATTAATAGCGTGAAAAAAGATCCACGATTTTTTGACTGAATATCTTTTTCCCATACCCGCAAAATCTCGATGAATATATCCAATATCCATATTAGCTTCTACGATATAATGATTTATTTCATCTTGATCACCTAAGTTTGATCTTCTGATTTGTAATTGAGAATATACGTGCTCATACATATCAATTACAGCTTTAGTCCTTTTAGCTATAATAAAGCCAGAGTTTATCGACGAATCCCTTTCTTCTTTAACTGCGATTAAGTCTTTTCCTTTAGCAGCTTCTACTAGCTGTGTTATTTTTTCAGGTTGGAAAAAATGTATATCTACATCTGAAATTATAAAATATTCGCCTTCTTCAACTTCATTTTTAATGAATTCGAGAGCTTCGAATACTTGAGTTTGGACTGCCTCATACCATGATTCGCTTTTGAACTTAAATTCTGTATATGCATCTTTGAATGATACTAACCTTTCAACTATTTCTAAATCGGGTTGGTTGCGTAAAGACGTTTTAAAATTATCAAATAGCTGTTTAAAATTCTCAGTATATACGACTAGTACTTTAGTTTTTTTCATATCAAATCGCCTTTCTTGCAGATCCAAACTTGATCAGGCGCAACATCAAACCGCTTAAACTTCTTAGTGATTATGTTATAGATGCTTTTCCAAGCAACATCATGACCTAAGATGTATCCGTTGTCCTTAACTTTCGGTGCCCAGTTATTAATATCATCCAATACCCCTTTCTCGGAATGATCGGCATCAATGAAAATAAAGTCTAAGCTATTATCTTCGACTAAGAGACTAGCTTCGTTTGTTGTCATTTTATAGAGTGTAGCTCTATTCGAATACGGGCTTATCTTTTCTCTAGCAATAGTCTCGATCTTATTAAAGTTCCAATCTAAATAATTTTCAGGGCCATCATTGTCTGGTTGACAATCCCATAGATCCACGCCTATCATATTAATGGACTTACACGAAGATAATACGTGTGCCATAGTAGTTCCATTCTTTAACCCCAATTCAGCTCCTTTAGAAAGCCCATTATCCTTTATAAGGTTTTCTATAACGTTTTTTCTATTACCTGAATTGGTATATACGTTTGGGACAACCAAGTCTAAAGATACGATTTCAACGCCTAAAGGTAGATTTTTTGGTGCATGTTTCATATTAGTAATATTTGGCCTGATACGGCTTTCTGTGTAATTTTTGTTTGTGGTGCGGTGTAGCGAAATCGCCGTTCGCGTATACTACACAATCGATGTGAGTGTAACCAAGTTCCTTCGCGATTCGAACTCGATTTGATCCTCCCCAAACAACATATTGTTGTTTAGATAAATCGCTATCGAGCTCAAAGGGTAGATCAACCAGTTTGTCTTTATGCTTTTTCTTTTGTTTTATGACTTGTTCTCGAGTAGCGTCTACAATCAATAGCGGGAAGTGAAGACCGTTTTCTTTAATATCTTCCATTACTGGTTTATAAAAATCCCTCCCCTTATGTTGATCTGCCTTTGGAACAGATGCCCATAATTCATTAATAGGAAGAGAAAGAACATCCTTTTTATCCCATTGAGATCCATGATATTTTGACTTTAATACTTTCATCGATGATTTATTTATAATAAAATGGTGGAGGTGGGAGGAATCGAACCTCCGTGTCTCAGCCGAAACTGAGATCGAATCCATTACACCCCCATGAAAATGGTACCGCGGGAGGGAGTCGAACCCCCACTCAATTGCTTAGAAAGCAACTGCTTTATCCGTTAAGCTACCACGGCATAAATTTGTGGGCCCGGTGGGACTTGAACCCACGACCAAACGATTATGAGTCGTTTGCTCTGACCAACTGAGCTACAGGCCCACAAATGGAATTTTCCGTTTTGGAAACAGTTCGAAATGGCTGCGAAGGTAGGGATCGAACCTACGACGAATTGATTAACAGTCAACTGTTCTACCGCTGAACTACTTCGCATTAAAATTTATATCAAAGAACAATAATATTATATCACTGTTCCATCTTTTTAGCCATGATGGATTGTATTTTTTCATCAAAATCATTTGATGAAACATTCTCTTTATATGTATAAAAACATTTAATGTAGTCTTCTTCATCCTGCTTTCTTGCTAATTCATATACATCGATATTTTTATTTTCAATCCCATAAGAATGGCGAATTTCAGTCGGGAACATATCATCGCTATATTCCATATTATAACTATTCAACATAATATACGTATTAATACACCATTCTTTAATGTTACCATCCAAAATGCCACCTGAATATATGTCGATTATTTTTGTTTTTGTTTTTGTTTTCATAAATAGTATTATATCACTGTTCTACCGCTGAACTACTTCGCATTAAAATTGTAGCATCATATAGAGAGTAGCAACTACTCCAGCAAATGTGATTGCCGCGGCAATCCAGTAAATTATATCTAAAAAGATATCTGATTTTGTTCTATTGATTTTCTTCATTATAAATTTATTTATACTATGTGTAACGCTTCACTATAGCAACTACTACTTTGTTTGCAACGATGTTCTTATTATACTTAACGCACTTGCCATCATCTGTAAAAATAATCATTCCATCACGAGGTGTTACATTCTTGTATAAGACGTGATCACCTTTGTTTGCGTATGCAGTCTTTACTTCACATACAGTGTGTTGGAAATTTCCATTCTCTTGAAGAGTTTGTACAGCATTCATTTCATTGAAGCCGAATAGTGATGATGGTAAAAGTAGTAATAGTAATAGTAAGTGTCTCATACTATTACTTATCTCAAAAAGTGTAAAAAATCACGTTTTGAAAAGTCATTAACAATTAGTTAACACGAAACGCTGTTATTTACAAATTGTAAACATGACAGATACTCTTTATTTACAAGTGTAAATACCCTACTAAAATGTGAAAGAACAAAGTGGTTGGTTCCTTTATGGAACTTACCACTGAAAAACTACTTTAGGCGCTTAGGTCCTTTTGAAATAAAAGGCATCTTTGATTTTTCGCCGATGTAACCACCATATGATGGTTCGTATTGAAGGTTGAGCATAACTGATTTACCAATCACAACCTTTAAGAATTCCTTCGGCCTGAAGAGGATGACATCTCCGTCAACTTCGGCTTTGGTATCTTCGCGCAGCACAGTGCACTTGTTGTCGTATACTTCTTGAGTGTCTTCGTTATCGTATTTACCGTTATACATTATTTGTAAACCTTTGCTAGATTCTCATTGAGTAGGAGTTGATTGCAGTTTATCCAATTAGTTTCGTCTTTATCTAAATCGCGTAATTGCGCATAGATCGTTACTAACCATCGGCCGTATTTACCGCTCTTATCTTGGTGCGTTACGATGTGTACATCTGTATTGAGGATGAGTTCAGATAAACGATCTCGTGAGATCAGACCTTCAGATCGTTCTTCGCCTCGAATTTCAGGTGTATCAATGCCGAGTAAACGAAGCTTTTGTTTACGCATGACCATATTGAAACCAAGATGAATATCTGCTGTTACAGTATCGCCATCATACACCTTCGTGATATGTGCTTTGTAGTGATATAAGTTTTGTTCCATATTATTAGCGTGAGAGTATAACTGGGTGTGGAGGTGGTTCACTTACTGGATAAGTAGATGGCTCTTGTTGAGCATCATCAGATGTATAAATGACTTCATCTTTATTTTGACAACAGCAACAGCAGCAGCAGTTGCGAGGGAGTATAACTGGGCGTGGAGGTGGTTCACCTACTGGATAAGTAGATGGCTCTTGTTGAGCATCATCAGATGTATAAATGACTTCATCTTTATTTTGACAACAGCAGCAGCAGCAGTTGCGAGGAGTTGTTTCCATTTCTGAAATAGGTTGAGGTGCTGCATTAACCATTGCGGATAATACAATCGTTATCACTACAGCTCCTGTAATAAAATCTTTTTTTGTTGTTTTCATAATGTTATTTATAGATTGAATGCTGATGCAATTGCTCCTATTGTTGCGACTATTAAACCAACTACACACACTCCAAAGAGTGTGATAAGTATCATGCCTAATGCTTCTTCTGCTTTGTGTGGATCTTTCATAATTATTGTGTGATTGTCATATTATATCTTTTTCTTGTACTTGTAGTAAACATAAATCATAAAAACTGCTGAGAATCCACTCACTATGTAATTAAATAGAAGCCAAAAATCACAGCCAAACCGAAGAATTGCATATCCAGCGGCTGCAGCATATCCAATGATCGATAGTACATATAGCGTAATACTAATATCATCGACAGATTTTGTCTTAATTGATTTGATGATCTGCGGCCAATAGCAGCTAATGAAGCATGCATTATATGTTATTCCTAATAAATTCTCAACCGACATATTCATAAATCTCTTTCCAATTGTTTACTCGAATTACGTCTTCTGACAGATCATAATCACTATTATATGTGTGGTTTAATAAGAAACTATTGAGACCCATGTCTGCACCCAATTCTGCATTCTCAGGCTTATCTTCAATCCACATAAAGTTCGAATCGCGATAGCGTTCAAGCGCTTCATCTTTATCGTCGCCACATCCAAGGCACACTACTCGTTCAAAGACACCTTCACCGAAGATTCGAGCGAGGTTTTGCTCACGAAGCTTTGTTGACCATGGATCATTACTCATTGAAGTGATACAATGGAAAACAACGCCATGTTCTTCGTGAAGTTTACGAACATACTTCACAGCATCTCGAAGAGGCGGAAGAAATCCAACTGCTGCAGATTCACAGAATGTTGAACACAGTTGTTGAGATTCTTCGCGAGGAATTCCATAGCATTTATCCATCGCATATTCGTTTGGCCGAACAGGCTTATAGCCTTTACGGTGCATCCACCAGTGATAACTTTGAGCCCAATTTAATAGGACTCCATCGCAGTCTGTTAATATAATCATAAATTTATTTTTTCTCTCCAAGGTAATGTGCAATCGCTTCCTCGTATTGTAATTCGAGAAGTGCGTCTGTTGCGGTATCAGTAAAAGTTGCTCCTTTGCTATAATATAATTTCGATGCCTCGAAACAATCGATTGTGTGCTCAGTCTTACTTTTGTCAATTAAAACAAAGTGATTAAGATTGTGATCTATTGTTAGTTTCATATAAGTATTATACTATAAATTATGGGGTTTGTACACGTTTATTCTCTAATGATTCTAGACTTATTAACGTATTAGACCGGCT
>Ga0209602_1004200_pt1 | contig 10646 bp, 18 predicted proteins | sample COGITO_mtgs_1205_3_FD_184810 | JGI IMG/M metagenome (GOLD analysis project Ga0209602, IMG submission 184810) | Pelagic marine microbial communities from North Sea - COGITO_mtgs_120524 (SPAdes) (version 2) | ecosystem: Environmental > Aquatic > Marine > Epipelagic ...
GAACTAAAGCAGCTAAACTATATGTACAAGCACTAGGTGGTTTTGGAGCAAATGGTTTAGGAGCAAATGGTGTAGCAAATATGGGAACACAATGGTGGAACAACGGAAGCCTAACGGTAAACGGTGTAAAAATCTTTGTATGTCCGGGAATGTCTGACAACAAAATGTATGCAGCACAACGTTCTAACTTATACTTTGGTACTGGGTTACTAAATTCAGCACAAGAAGTAAAAGTACTAGATATGGCAGATTTAGATGGTTCAAACAATGTACGAATGATAATGCGTTTTACAAGTGCAGTACAATTCGGAATTGCATCTGATTTAGTAGAGTACGCATAATTAATTAATTAATCAATAGAAAGGGGTGGGTAGGTAATCTGCTCACCCTTTTTTTTTAAAACATAAAAACAATGGCTTGTACATTAACAACGGGTAGAAAACTACCTTGCAAAAGTGCTTTTGGTGGCATTAAAAAAGTATTCTTTGCTGATTATGGTGACCTTACTGCAATCACAGTAGATGCACCAACTGGTGAAGCAACATTTACTGGAACACCAACTTGGTATGAATATGATGTAAAAGGAAATTCTAGTTTAGAAACTACTGTAACAAGTAGCCGAGAAAATGGAACGACATTTTACACTCAAACTTTAAACCTTACACTTACTTATTTAGATGCTTTAACGCAACAAGAACTACAAACACTTGCAGTAGCAAGACCATACGTAGTTGTAGAAGATTACTACGGTAATAGTTTCTTATGTGGCTTTGAAAATGGTATGGAGTGTACTGGTGGTACAGTCGTAACTGGCGCAGCAGCTGGCGATTTAAGCGGCTTTACACTTACCTTTGAGGGTATGGAAGAAACTGCACCATATTTCCTTGCAAGTGCAGTAACTGGAGATGCAGCACAAGTAGACCCAACTGCATAATTAATATTTATTTTAAATTAAGAGCATCCTTAATCGGGTGCTTTTTTTTTGTTTTTACAAATTACTATTTTTTATACGTTATATAAGTAATGATATTATTTAACACAACTGCCACAAATCAATTTACTATAATACCTAGAGATTATGTATCAAGTGCATATATGACTATTAGAGATGATAGCACAAATGTAACTGTTGATTATACATTAGTACCTAGAGTTGCTGGTGTTGGTAATATTGAAATTGTAAATGATACCTACAATGTATATAATGATACCTATTCAAATTTAGTTGAGGGGCATTTTTATGATTTAACTATATATTCAGATGTAGCAAAAACAAATGTAATATATAAGGATAGGATTTTCTGTACTGCACAAAAAGCAGAAATTGATGCAGATAACAATTATTTCTATAAAGTAAATAAAGACCAATATACAGAATACGATGGTTTCAATAATGACTATATTGTAATATGAGAAAAAGAAACGAAAAAGGACAATTTAGCAAAACAAAAGTATCAGAGTTTGGCTTTGTAAATTTAAGCACATACACATCACCAGAGGTTAAAGAAGTTAATGGTGCTGATTGGATTGAATACGGGGCTGATAATAATTATTTTCAGTTCCTTATAGACCGTTATAATGGTTCACCAACAAACAATGCTGCTATAAATGGTATCTCACAAGCTATTTATGGAAAAGGTTTAAATGCTACAGATAGCAATAGAAAACCTAATGAGTATGCACAGATGGTTTCTTTGTTTAGAAAAGATGTAGTGCGTAGGGCTTGTTATGATCTTAAACTTATGGGACAAGCTGCAATACAAGTTATCTACTCAAAGGATAGAAGCAAGATTGTTCAGTTAGAGCATATGCCTATTGAAACATTAAGAGCAGAAAAATGTGATGAAGATGGAAATGTACCAGCATATTACTATTTTAATGATTGGGCAAACATCAAAAAAACTGATGAACCATTAAGAATACCAGCTTTTGGTATGTCTAATGAAGAAATAGAGATATACTACATCAAACCATACAAGAGTGGTTTCTATTACTACTCACCCGTAGATTATCAAGGTGGTTTACAGTATGCAGAACTTGAAGAAGAAGTATCAAACTACCACCTCAACAACATAATGAATGGTTTAAGCCCATCAATGTTAATTAATTTTAACAACGGTACTCCTAACCAACAAGAAAGACAATTAATAGAAACAAAGATTGCACAGAAGTTTTCTGGAACTAGCAACGCTGGTAAATTCATACTTGCTTTTAATGACAACAAAGAAAGCCAAGCAGAAATAACACCAGTACAATTAAGTGATGCTCATAATCAGTACCAATTCTTGAGTGAAGAAAGCACATCTAAAATTATGGTTGCCCATAGGATCGTATCACCTATGTTACTAGGAATTAAAGATGGTAGTGGTTTAGGTAACAATGCAGAAGAAATTAAAACTGCCAGTTTATTAATGGATAACACCGTTATAAGACCATTTCAAGAACTTTTAATTGATAGCTTTGATAATATACTAGCTTACAATGAAATCAGCTTAAACCTATACTTTACGACCTTACAACCACTAGAATTTACAGAGGTAGATACAGACATACAAGACAAAGAAACTATTGAAGAAGAAACTGGTGTTGAAATGTCATCTGATAAAAACGAACTTACAGATGAAATGGCTGATGCTATTTTAGAAAACCTTAAATATGAAACTATAGGTGATGATTATGAACTTGTAGATGTAAGAGAGGTATCAGATCAAAATTCAGATGTTGAAGAATGGGCAAATTCAAAGATAAAAAAGAAGCTATCTAGGATACAAAAGTTTGCTGATTTTATTAAATCAAAACCTAATGAAGAAAGCAAGTTAGATAAATCATTTTACAAGATCAGATACACATACCAAGAAAGAAAGTCATCTGCCAATAGTAGGGATTTTTGCAAAACAATGATGTCAAGAACTAGTAAGGGTGTTGTGTATAGAAAAGAAGATATAGACAATGCATCTTTTCAAGGTGTAAATAATAACTTTGGTCATAAAGGACAAAACTATTCTTTATTTAAGTTTAAGGGCGGTATTTACTGTGGACATTTCTGGCAAGAAGAATTGTATAGAATGAAAAGTGAAACAGAAAAATACATATCTAAAGGTAAAGAAGTAGATACAATACCAAACTCATACCAACCAAAAGGAAGTGAATATAAAGATGCAGCAGAAGCACCTATTGATATGAAAAACAGAGGAGCATACCCAAACTAGAAAAATATGGCAACAGTATTATTTATAAATAGAACCGATTTAGTAAGAAACTCAATTTTATCTGGGTCAGTTGATACGGACAATTTTATTCAGTTCATTAAGATCGCTCAACAGATAGACATACAACAAATCATAGGTACTAAAATGTATGATGGTTTAACTGATGCTATTGTAGCTGGAATTGATTTACCAGCAAATGCAAGATGGAAAACTATTCTTGACGAATATATAGTAAATATGCTTATATGGTATGCACAAGCAAACTACATACCTTTTGCAGCTTACCAAATTAAAAACGGTGGTGTGTATAAACACACATCTGAAAATGCACAAACTGTAGATAAGAATGAGGTTGATTTTTTAGTTGAGAAAGCAAGAACCAATGCAGAATGGTATTCAAGACGTTTTATAGACTTTATGAGTTTTAACCAAGCTACATATCCAGAGTACACAAATAACGTGAATGATGATATCTATCCGAGTTATGAGGCTACGTTTAATGGATGGGTACTATGAGTTACAAACCAAAGGCAAAGAACATTGAGAAATTAAAGGTATTTCTTAAAAAGAAAAAAAACAAGAAGTAATGGCAAACGAAATATATTTAAAAAGTTGGTGGGGAAAAGGTGCTTGTAATAATACTGTTGGATGGGGTATTGTGTACAAGGCTTATGCTGGTTGCCAATCTCAAATAACTATTAACTTTATTGCAAGGGTTACTGCTGATGGTGGTACAATAGAATCAGTTGAATGTATAGATTCACAATTAAACTTATAAAAATATGGCAACACCAACATTAGCTTTAATACCTACGGGATACAAAGCGGGAAAATTATATAGCGTATTACCAGAGAGTGGGGTAGGAGACTTCACAGTAGTACGAGCAACAGAGGCGACTAGGGTTAACGAGGAGGGCTTAATTGAGACAATGGGTGCAAATGTACCTAGATTAGATTATAGCGGTGGAGGTTGCCCCGTATTGCTTACAGAGCCGCAGAGGACTAATTTAATAGCTTATTCAGAGGATTTTAGTCAATGGTCTCAAACTAGAGTAATAAATACAGATAACGAAATTACAAGCCCAGATGGTTCTTTAAATGCTTCTTTAATTACAGAAGATTCAACTTTAGATAGTAAATATACTTTTTTAACCCCAACTGTTACAATAAATGAACATACTTTATCATTTTTTGGCAAATACAAAGGTAGATATTTACAAGTTTTATTTGGAACTAATGATGTAAGTGGCAACCCTTATATTAATTTTGATTTGCAAAATGGAATATTTGACAATAATGGCGTTACTAATCCATCTATAGAATTTTTTGGTAATGGTTGGTATAAATGTTCATTAACAGTAACATCAGCAGTAACAACTGGTTTTGGAGTTCTTTTTTCTACAATACCATCTTTAACATCATCAAGATTAACATCATATCAAGGAGACGGAACAAGCGGTGTTTACATTTGGGGAGCTCAACTAGAACAAGCCTCTTACCCAACTAGCTATATAAAAACCGAAGGCTTTGCCGTTACAAGAAATGGCGACCAAGTAACTGGAGCGGGAGATGCTGCTACGTTTAATGATTCAGAGGGTGTTTTGATGGCGGAGATAAGTGCGTTGGCTAATGATGGGACTTTTAGGTTTATATCTTTAAAAAACAACACAACAGTAGATATTATAAGAATTGGTTATATAACTACACCAAATCGTATTGAGGTACAAAATTATAAATCTGGTGCTTTATTTAATTCATTTAATTACGAAGTTCAAGATTTAAAAAACAATACAAAGGTAGCTTTTAAGTGGAAAGATAATGATTTTCAACTTTACATTAATGGTTTAAATGTTTTATCCAATACATCTGTTACTGCTTGGGGTTCTGGAGTTTTTCAGTCATTACAATTCGACCAACATAATGGTGGAAATAATTTCTACGGAAACACAAAACAATTACAATACTTCAATTCAGCATTAACCGATAGCGAACTAGAAACTTTAACCTCTTGGGCATCTTTTATAGAAATGGCACAAGCACAAAATTATAATATTATATAATATGGCAAATACTTTAAACGTAGGAAACGGAGACTGGGCAACTAAAGAAAATTCTTTGCTAGGTTACAATTCAGAGAATGGAAACTATAAGCCATTACCTTTTGATTTCACAAGAGCAAGCAATGGTACATTTGTAAACAAATCGGGGTTAATAGAAACCGCTGCAAATGGAGTACCTAGAATTGATTTTAGTGATAGTACTAGCGGTGCTTTGTTGTTAGAGCCGCAGAGGACAAATTTATTGACTTATTCAAACGATTTTATCAATGTAGCTTGGTCTAAAAACCAAAGTGGAACTGGTTTAATTCCAGTAGTAACATCAAACAGTTTAATTTCTCCAGATGGTACTTTAAATGCTTCTAAAGTGGTTTTTAATACTGGAGTGGGAGTTTCTACTTCTGATGTATCAATGTTAGAAGATACTGTTACGGCTACAAGTGGAGTTGCTATAAATCAAAGTGTTTATTTAAGAGGAGAAAATGGTGGAGAAACAATACTTATTAGAGGCGCTAATGGTGGTGCTTATACAACATTAACACTTACTAATGAATGGGTTAGATATGAATCTACCGAAACATCTGGTGCTACTTCATCAACTTGGTCAATAGGGCTTCGGCAAGGTCTTGGAGGGGTTGTAATTAATTCAAATGTTACAATTTATATGTATGCAGCACAATTTGAAATCGGAAGCTATAGCACAAGTCTGATAAACACACAAGGCTCTGCTGTAACGAGGGTTGCAGATGTTTGTAATAATGGAGGAAATGACCAAGTGATAAACTCAAATGAAGGGGTGTTGTATTTTGAGGGTAGTGGAGAAAACGATAATACTTTTAATTATATTTCTTTAAGTGATGGAGGTACAACAAACTATGCCGCTATTTTATACACAGATACTGATAATCAAATATTATACAGATATTATGTTGGTGGCTCTGGAGTGGCAATAACTGTTAATTCTATAGATGTAACAAATTTTAATAAAATAGCTATTAAATGGGCAGCCAATGATTTTGCTATATGGATAAACGGAATTGAAGTAGGAACTGCATCTAGTGGTAATTTAAACCCGTCTGGAACTTTTAATGAATTGGCATTTGCTAGAGGTGGAGCAAATAATACACCTTTCTATGGCAAAGTAAAAGACGTAAGAGTTTACAACACAGCATTAACAGACGCAGAACTAATCGCATTAACAAGTTAGTTTTCTTTACATAAGGAACATAATAAGATAAGATAATTAAAAAAACTATACAGAGTAAAAGTTTTCTATAAGAAAACAATCACTAATAGTTATAACCATAAGAGTAACAAATACACCTATAATAATAACAAGAGTAAATATAATATTATGAATATATACAAGACAAATTTTCCAACAGAGCAAGAGGGTAAAGACTATTTAGTAAGTCAAAACGTATGGCAAGAAGTAACCGAAGAGGGTGTAACTTCAATGCAGTATATCAATGGTACGCAAGCCGTTGTTAATATCGGTAAGGTGGTAGAAATACCCGCTACTTATGATGACGAGGGTAACGAGCTTACTCCCGCAGTTTATTACGATGGTTGGGCTTATGATGTAATGACCACAGATACACTAGATATGGGTGATTTTGAGGTGTACCCAGCAGACAATGCAGTACATAGTTTTTTCGGATATCCAAGAGGTGAGGAAGTGCCACAATAAATAAATAAAAAATGTATAGAATTTTAGCGGATTATATTACTTTGGGAGTTTGGGGCATGAGCATGGCTAACACATTAACAAGCTTTGATGTGGCCAGCGCCTCCAGTATAGCTCAATTAGTTTTATCTATTTTAGGTATTGTATACCTAGGCGTTAAAATTGTAAACGAATCCCTAAACGGGCAAATTAACAGAGAGGGCAAGCGTTTAGAAAACGAGCGAGCTAATCGAGATTTAATAGACGATAAAAATGAGAAACTTTAATTTAAAAGAGTTTGATAGCCCCGATTTAAGCGGCTCGGGCTTAAATATGGATAAAGACTTCCTCTCTATGCTAGATAATGCGAGAGACATCGCTAAAACGCCGTTTAAGATAACGTCTGGCTATAGGACTAAAGAGCATAATATAGCTATATATAAAAAACTAGGAAAAAACCCTATAGAATCCTCACATCTTAAAGGTCTAGCCTGCGACATCGCTTGTAGTGATTCACGAGCAAGATTTTTAATAATAAACGCGTTACTAGAGGCAGGATTTACTCGCATAGGTATAGCAAACAATTTTATACACGTAGACTCGGATTGTGAGAAGTCTCAAAATGTAATCTGGACGTATTAATGGAAACAGGAAAGTACAAAGATAAAAACGGAACGACTAGAGTAGGCGATGCTTTGAGGTTTTTAGCCAAACAAGGCAAGGCTTTCGCGCCCGAACTGCTAGAGCTTGCTGCAAATGTTACGGGAGTTAAAGCTTTGGATAAGCTAGGCGACGCTATACGAGGAGATAAAGGACTAACTCCACAGGATAAGGACTTGCTACTAGCAGAATTAAACAAAGATATAGCAATAGAGCAGGAGATAACTAAGAGGTGGGAGGCAGACGCAAATAGTGATAACTACGCTAGTAAAAATATACGCCCTTTTACGCTCGCCTTTTTGCTTTTCTGTATGTTTGTGTTCATTATGTTAGATAGTGCGTTAGACGGCTTTAAAATAGCTCCAGAGTGGATAGGATTACTCAAGGGTTTACTTATGACTGCGGTCGGGGGTTATTTCGTAATAAGAGGAGCGGAGAAAATAACGAAAGATATAAAAAAGTAAACCCCTGCATTTCTGCAAGGGTGTGTCCTAGTTGTGGCGTTGGTCAAACTTCCAATTTTCAAGCGCTTTTTTAGCATCTCGATAGGCTTTGTTTAAAGCCTTAAAACTAGGGTTATCTTTATATAGCTCATAGTCGTTATAATAAACTACAGAGCGCTCTCTAAGAGCTTGAGGCAGGTCGAAATACTCTGCCTCTTTAACTCTTAAAAAATATTCTTTACTGCCTTGCATATTATGAGCGTTTAAATTCGTCCGACTCGTCCTCAGAGAAAATACCCAATTCGTAAGCGCCTACTAATTTTAGTATAGACCTAGACAAAGCTCTTTTTTCGGCAAGCTCTGTAACATACCACGAATTGGTAGAGCCGTCTTGATAGTTTGCGCCCTTTAACGCAGAGCCGTAGGTCTCTATTCTAACGTCTGGAGCCTCACGCTTAAAAGCTACAGCTTTAACGACTGCAAAATTAGGTGTGCATTGCTCAAGATTAAATTGTACCTCGATGTTTGATTTGCTTTGAATTTTCTCTACGCCCGAGCGTGTGATAATTAAATAATGTTTGTGTTTAAATACGTCGTCTTTCGTTAATTCAAATGAGCGGTAAAGCTCTGTAATTTTTTCTTTATTCATTGTTTTTGTTTTGCGTGCTTTTGCACAGGTTATTTAATTGTATTTTTTTTAATCTGTTTAATACTTTTACTTGCCAGTTAGCATCTAAAAGCCTCTCGCTCTCCGTTCCAAAGATACGATAATAAGGGTTGTCTTTATCCATTATAAAGTCATATCTAGCCTGCACCTGTTTAATGCGAAACCTCGTAGCCTTGTCTCTGCTATTCATAATAGTGAGCTATTACGTTTATAATCATTTCGTTTTCCTCGTCTGTTATATCTATATCGTCGTAGTCTTGGTCGAATACCGCTAGTATCTCAATATCAAAATGAGCATCGCCTACCGTTACGTCTTGCGTCTCAAAGTGAGTGCCATGTGAAATCGATATATCTCGGCTTGCGTATATGCTAAACTCTATACCGTACTCTCCCATTTGCGCCTCTACAAAATCCTGTTGCAATACCTCGTTATCGTGGTCGCTTTCCCAGTCTATAATCGGAGCGGCAAGCTCTTGTATACTATCTTTTAATGTTTTCATTACTTATTTAGTTTTAATCTTAATATTCTTTTTTTGATTGCCTTGCGTTTCTCACATTTTGGCAAGCTGTCTGCTAGTTGCTGTAGTTTTTGGATAATCTGTTTTTTTGTTCTCATAGTTTTTTAGTTTTGTTTTACAATATTACAACTTTTTTTTGATTAAAAAAATATGTTAATAAAAAAATTAAATTATTAGTAACAAAATCTATATATTATACTACTAACAGATTAAAATAATAATGTTAGAAAGATTATCAAAAAGGAATGAGGAGTGGAGAAATCTAGCCTACAGAATATGTGGAAACTACGACCACGCTCAAGACTTAGTACAGCAAATGTACCTAAAGCTCGCAGACTATAAAAGAGTTAACGACGCTATGGTAGCAATTACAATAAAAAACCTTTGGCTTGACCTACTAAAAAAGAAAAATCGAGAGGTCGGCATTGATAGCTTTCACTCTTTACCGTATGGCGAGAATACTTTTGAGCCTAGCGACAAGCAAATAGAATATTTAAACAGATTTGACGACCTGCCAATGGTGCAAAAAGAATTAATACAGGAAAGTTTTGACAAATCTACAAGAGAAATAGGGCGAGAATTTAACATAAATTATTGTTATGTACATCGTCAAATACATAAAGGACTAAAAAAGATTTTAAAAGAGGATTACAAAGAGTATAAAAATAGTAATCTGAAATACTTAAAAAAGCGTAAAAATGAAAGTAACTAAAAAAGACCTAAAGAATTTTAAGGGAGATAAACGGAGCAAAGAATACAGAGATTTAAAACTTGCCTACGATAAGACTATAAAAACCAAAAATGTGGACGACGTAGGTATAGGTACAACCCTAGAGAAAGTATTTAAAGCTACGGGTATATCTAAGCTAGTAGAGACATTCACTCCAGAGGGCGAAGATTGTGGCTGTAAAGAGCGCAAAAGGCTTTTAAACAACTCGCCAACGTTTAACGCATCGCAAAGACCTAAACGCTGCATGACTAAAGAAATGTACGAGGCTTACGATAAGTTTGTGAAATCTAGAGAGGTTGACAAATGGAACGCCGAGGAGTCAAAACTAGTATTTAATACTTACGAGTGGGTGTTTGCCTTGAGATACGATACAAAGCGTATGTGCGCAAACTGTAACGGTACGGCTAACATTTTAAAAATGATTACCGCTAGTTTGGATAAAGTACACGAGACTTATTAACAATTTAAAAAATTAGTTTTAAAAAGCCTGTAATTTGATTTATAGGCTTTTTTTGTGTTTTGAGGCGACAAACACGACATAATTTTTTGGCGTGTCGTGTGCCTTAGCTTAGTGATAGCAAAGGATTACACAGAAAGACGACATTTGGCGTGTCGTGTTTAGTATTTTGTAACTGAAAAAATAAAGGCTTACAATTTTTAAAAAAGACGACACGACACTTTTTTGTCGTGTTTTGG
>Ga0209602_1004201_pt1 | contig 10639 bp, 8 predicted proteins | sample COGITO_mtgs_1205_3_FD_184810 | JGI IMG/M metagenome (GOLD analysis project Ga0209602, IMG submission 184810) | Pelagic marine microbial communities from North Sea - COGITO_mtgs_120524 (SPAdes) (version 2) | ecosystem: Environmental > Aquatic > Marine > Epipelagic ...
AGGCATATCGTCGGGGATCACCAATTCAAAATCACTGTCCCACTCGAAATCATAAATATCATCATCGTGAAACGATATTGCAGCATAGTGATCTGGCTTGTGCCGCCAGCAAAATTCGGTTGCATCCCACTTGCGCCCCGTAACCCCCCTTGTCGGGGCGTTCCTCAACAAAAGATCAGGTCCGGCATTTGCCTTTACCGATAGCGAAGATATGGCTTGGGCAAAATCCCACTTCGCAATTAAATCGCCATCAGCCAGAATTTCGGGCGCCTCGATTTTCCCATTAAAGCAACAAGGGGCGTCACCAAAACCGGCCGCGATGCGAACCGGCGCCTTCACGGAAACGGGAAACATCTGCGCAATGTCAAATTCTGTATGGCCGTTATTGGCAATTTCAATATCGGCTTTTGCCGTCATCATTGATTTTACATCAAGCGCTACCACACCCGATGCCGACACCTTAAACTCAAGGCTATGCCAGTGATTGCACTTTATTGCTGCCGATGTTGAAACAGACATGCCATCAGGTAATTTCACGGTGATCATACCCTGCGGATCAAGGATGATTGAGACTGTCCCCCAAGCCAATAAAGTTTGGTCAGCAGCGATAAGAACCGTCGGCATGAACCATAATTTTATCACAAGATCGGCATTGATATCGGCCTGCAGATCGGTCGTGCTTTGCGCAAATGAACCGGGGGTAAACCCCTGATAGCGCGACGCAAAAGACGATGGTTTGAAATAGGTGCTGGCATCATCTTCGATAATGCCAGGCCCGTCCGGATTCGGATCTGCCGAAATTGAACGATGCAATGTTGCCTTAAACGCTTCGCGTGCATGGCTGGACACGAAAAATGTAACAGTCTCGCCGGGTCTTGCTGACAATTTATCTGAATATCCCGCTATAAATACATCTTGCATAAACGATCAATCCTGTTTGTTTGAAAAATACGATATTTGGCTGAACGGCGGACGGCGCCTGCCTATAATGAAACATGCACAGCGTAAATGATCAAGCGCAGCGGCTAATCAAAACAGACATGATGAATGTCTGGCTAGGTTTATCTTTTTCAAAGATATTAACCCGTCCGATGAAATCCTAAGAATGATCCCATTGGCCGTTAACAATGCCAACCAATCAAGCAAAGCAAACAGTGGCGCGTGAGCCCCTGCGTCGGGCGCTCCACCCATTGTTCATAAAGTCATTCTGATTAGGGAAATAGCCTCAGTAACCTTGATTTTTATGTGGGGTGAAATTTTTTATCTTGTCTGTTGCCGTTACATAATCGGGATCGAAAACAGATAGCGCATTTCGCTGTTGCCAGCTTTGGTAAAGCTATCAATCTGGTTATTGGCGTTGCGCTTGGCCCCTTCCAGATCAAAAATCCTGCCGAAAACCGCCACATCATATTCGGTCAATGGAGTTTGGCGGTAAAGGGCACGGGCGGCGATTAGATGCCGTCGCCAACAAAGGCACGTTCAATCACATAATCACCCGGGCTAGATAAATTGCCCTCATGAAAATTCTTTTCCAGCAATTGCGCCGCGATATCCTGATTAAGGCCAATCGACCCGCAAATCATAATCCGGTCAAAAGCCGGATCAAGGGGCGGCAGTGACAGGCTGCTGGCCAGTTTTCTATCGGCCAAAAGTGTGGTGATGCGGCCAGTCTGGGTAAAGTTTTCACGCGTCACGCTTGGCACATAATGCAATTGGCGCGTGACCATTTCGCCAATCAGCGGATGGGCGCGACTGTCGGCAACAATCTTTTGACTATAGCCAAGCTCGGCAATCGTGCGGCACCCATGAACAAGGATGACCTGCTCAAACCGTTCATAGATTTCCGGATCACGGATGAGCGCGGCAAAGGGCGCAAATCCGGTGCCGGTTGCCAGCAAATATAAACGTTGTCCATCGCGTAACCGCGCCAACCCCAATGTGCCGGTTGTTTTGGGACGAAGTATGATTTTATCGCCAATCTGAACATGCCGAAGCCGCGAGGTTAACGGGCCATCAGGAACAATGATCGAATAGAATTCCAGATGATCATCCCAATGCGGGCTGGCAATCGAATAGGCACGCGTAACGGCTTTGCCTTCATCATCAACAAGACCGATCATCGCAAATTCGCCAGATTGAAACCGAAAGCCCGGCGGGCGGTCAGTCTGAAAGGAAAACAGCTTGTCGGTCCAATGCGTAACCGCTGTCACGGTGACCTGATCGGGGGCGCTGATCCCGCCTTTGGGGTGTGAAGCAAGCGATTTGTTGGCTTGATCCAATGCAGCTAGCGGGCTGGGATTTTGAAGCTGTGTCATTTTCCGTCACTGTTCCAAATGTGGTGATGTCTATCAGCTATAGATAGAATGATTTACTCTGAAGGAAAGGGTTTTGGCGGCAAAAAAGAATTTATTTTCTTGAACCAAAAATCACTGCAAAAAATTTGTAATGTTTTGAAAAATCATGCAATGGCGGTGGCTTTACCAACCGATCTGTCGATCGGCCACATGATTTTACCCAAATAATTTTACCCAAATAATTTTCCGGGATTCAAAATATTTTTCGGGTCAAATGTCGCCTTTATGTCGGCCATGACGTCAACTGACTCGCCCATTTCTGCCCGAAGATAGGCGGTTTTGCCCTGTCCGATGCCATGCTCGCCAGTGCAGGTGCCACCAAGCGCAAGCGCGCGCTCGGTCAGGCGGCCTGAAAAAGCGCCAATTTTTGCCTGCATTTCTGTGTCATCAGGCATGGCAAGTGGTAGCACATGAAAATTGCCATCGCCAACATGCCCGACAATCGGGGCGGTTAGATCATGCGCCGCGATATCGGCAATCGTATCTTCGACACATTCGGCCAGGCGGGAAATGGGAACACAGACATCAGTTGCAAAGCCAGTGCCACCCGGAAGAAGCGCGTAACCTGCCCATAGCGCATCATGGCGTGCTTTCCATAGCTTTTGCCGCTTCTCGGCATCGCTTGACCAGCTGAATGGGCGTGGCGAATGATCGGCGCAAATTTCGGCAAAGCGGGTGGCGTCATCGTGAACCGTGTTAGGAGCGCCGTGAAACTCGACAAGCAATAACGGTTCTTCGGGCAGGTCAAGTTTGGAATAGGCGTTGCAGGCACGCACTTGAAGCGGATCGAGCATCTCAATTCGCGCAACCGGAATGCCAAGCTGTATGGTTTCGATCACCGCGTCACAGGCATTGCGGATGGTTGGAAAAGAACAAATGCCACCAGCAATCATTTCAGGGATGCCGTGCAATCGAAGGGTCAATTCGGTAATGATGCCAAGCGTGCCTTCCGAGCCAATAAACAGCCTTGTCAAATCATAGCCCGCGGCCGATTTGCGTGACCGCCCCCCGGTTTTGATCACACGTCCATCGGCCAGCACCACCTCTAGCCCTAAAACATTATCTTTCATCGTGCCGTAACGCACCGCATTGGTGCCGGATGCCCGTGTTGCCGCCATGCCGCCAATGCTGGCATTTGCGCCCGGATCAATCGGAAAAAACAAGCCGCTATCACGAAGATGCCTGTTCAGCCCTTCGCGGGTAACGCCCGGATGTACGATCACATCAAGATCGGCCTGATGAACGGCAAGCACCGAATCAAAGCTCGACATATCAATCGAGATGCCGCCAAAAGGGGCGTTCACATGACCTTCAAGCGATGATCCCGTGCCAAAGGCAATTGCCGGACAGCCGCAGTCATGGCAGATCTTCAAAATTGACGAAACCTCGTCGGTCGTTTTGGCAAAAACCACAGCGTCAGGCGGCTGGTTGGCAATCCATGTTGTGGTATGGCCATGCTGCTCTCGAATTGATACGGATGTTGAGAGGCGATCGCCAAATAATTGTTTTAAAATGCTAATTGCTTGATTTATGTTTTGCTGCTCAAACAAGGTGATTACCCTAAAAAAGTGATTGGCCCAAAGAAGTGTTCTGCCAAAAAAAAGTGATTGGCCAGATGATGTGCAAGCATAACCCAGATGAAGGATCCGAGCATATCACGGAGTTGAAAAAGCGCAAAAGCGCAAGAGCGCGCCAAAATATTTATCGTTGCCGTCAAGGGCGATGGTCTATTTTCGAAAAAATTGGCAGGGTTCAAAAATTGGCTTAGGGTTTTTGCGGTGATCGCACTTGGCTGTTCATTTGGCCATTTCACCCCAAAATACCGTCCAGCAGATCTTGTTTGGGTCATAAATCCAGAATCGGAAATTGGAAAAACGACATGTCTTTTTTTGAGTCGCAGGGCCACCAGCTCTATTTTGAGGAACATGGCGGTGGTGAGGCCTTGGTATTTTTGCATGAATTTGGCGGCGATATTCGCAGTTGGCACCAGCAAATAGCCTTTTTTTCGGCGCATTACCGTTGCATCGCCTTGTCATGCAGGGGCTATCCACCATCGGATGTGCCGCGTGACCAAACCGATTATGGCTGGCAGAAAACGCTCGGTGATGTGGTGGCGCTTCTTGATCATCTTGGCATCGAAAAGGCCCATTTTGTCGGGCTTAGCATGGGGGCTTTCACTGGCTTGATGATATGTTTGCGCCATCCTGACCGCGTGCGATCCTTGGTTGCGGCAAGTGGGGGGTCGGGCGCGTTTCCGGCTGGGCGCGATCAATTTATCGAAAAATGTATGATGCTTGCTGATGCGGCGATGACTGCCGATTTCATGCCAGCCGATCAGATGGCCTATGGTCATAACCGTGTCCAGCTTCGTGAAAAGAATTATGCGGCTTGGTTGACTTTCTACCAACAGCTTGGCGAGCATCCGGGCATTGGCGCTGGTCTGACGCAAAAGATGGTGCAGGCGGCGCGGCCAAGCCTGCATGATTTTGAGGCTGAATTTGCCGCTGTTAAAACACCGGTTTTGCTGATGGTTGGTGATGAGGACGACCCGTGCCTTGATACGAATCTATGGTTAAAGCGGGTGATGCCGCGGGCTGGTTTGTCAATTTGGCCAAAATCGGGGCATTTGCTTAATCTCGAAGACCCGCAGCGGTTTAATGCCGAATCTGCGGCCTTTTTTGATCAGGTAAAGGCAGGTGAATGGCCGGATCGTAATGAATTGCTGGCGCGGCATGTCGCGCCCGACAAGGCTATTTCTTAACCTGTGTTGCGACAAAGGCGCGAATCCGATCAGCCAAACCGGGCTTTGCCGCCGATCGCACAAGCGCGGCAAGATCATGGTCAAGCCCGCCATCATCACGCGTTGCGGCAAGCAGGGCGGTTTTAGCATCATCGCCCAGATTGCCAGCGTCACTGGCCAGCTTGTCGATATGAGTGGCCCATTTTTCGGCTGGTTTGATATCGGTTAGAAAGCCATTCCCCAGCGCGTCATCAGCGGTAAAAATGCGTGATGTTTCCAGCAAATCAAACGCGGCGTCAGCACCAATCAGGCGCGCAAGGCGGCGGGTGCCAAGAACGATACCAAATTGGAGGCCCGGCATGCGGAAACTGGCATCAGGGGCGGCAATACGTTTCCGGCAAGATGCCACGATATCGGCAGCCGCGCCAAAACAGCGACCCTGAACAAGCGCCACACTGGTCATTGGCAATTGATAAATCATTTGCAGCAATTGTTCGACCCGAACAAACCGGTATAACAGGTCGGCATCGCTTTGTTGATCAAGCCCGCTAAGGTCAAATCCAGCCGAAAAGGCACGGCCCTCACCAGCAAAAACCACCAGATTTGAGCCACGCTCAATCGCCGCGGTCAAGCCGTCAATCAGCCCCTCAATCATGGCGGCATTAACCGCGTTCAGTCGGTCAGGCCGGTTTAGGCGAAGCCATGTAACCATATTCTTATGTTCAATAATAACAGGTTCTTGTGATATGGTTTTAGTCATATTTCTTTATCCTATTTTCCAAGCCAGTCATCAATGATTTCAGCATTATGTGCGCCAAGTGCGGGTGGTGGCCGCATGTGGCTTGTATCAACGCCGGTAATGGCAATCGGAAAGGCGATGCTGTTGGTCTTGGCCCCATTGGGAAGGTCAAGCGGTTTGACCAGCCCCATATGCTTGACATGCGGGTCGTTCAAAATTTCAGCAAAATTATTGATTGGCGCACAAGGCACGTTACGGCCATCCATTTCGTCAAGCCAGTCGGCGGCGCTGCGGCTTTTGAAAACAGGTGCCAGAATATCAACAAGTGCGGTTTGATTTTTGGCCCGATCGGCCTGCGTCAGAAACCGCGCATCACTTGCCAGTTCGTCCTTGCCAACAGCGGCGCAAACCTCATGCCATAATTTGTCATTGCCGGCGGCGATCACAAAATGCGTGTCGGCGGCTTCAAAGGCCTGATAGGGGGCGTTGCGCGGATGCGCCGAGCCAAGACGGACAGGCGGAATTTGATTGCCGAAAAACTCGCTTGTTTGCAGGGCTGACACGCCAAGCAAACTTCCCAGCATCGAGCAATCAATATGTGCGCCTTGTCCGGTCTGTTCGGCCTTGCGAAGCATGGCAAGAACACTGAAACCGGCATAAAGACCGGCACAAAAATCGCCAATTGGCACGCCGCATTTGACTGGTGGCGCATCCGGTTCGCCGGTCACGCTCATAATGCCCGCAATTGCCTGAACCGTTACATCAAAAGCGCCTTTGCTGGCATAGGGGCCGGTTTGTCCATAGCCAGAAATTGAACAATAAATCAATTTCGGATTTACCGCGTTCAAATCATCATAGCCAAGCCCAAGACGCGGCAGCACGCCCGGCCGGTAATTTTCAACCAGAATATCAGTTTTCGCGACAAGTGATTTCAGCAAGGCAATATCATCAGGGTTCTTCAGATCAAGGGCAACGCTGCGTTTGTTACGGTTTACCGAGGCAAAATTTTCGCTAAACACGCCGCCATCCTCGGTTTTGCTAAGTGGTGGCCATTGCCGCATGCCATCACCGCCATCCGGTCGTTCGATTTTCACGACATCGGCCCCCAGATCGGCCAATAGTGATGCGGTAAATGGGCCAGCTGCAATTTGACCGAGCTCAAGAACCCGAACACCTGCCAAAGGGGCGGGGGCTGATTGCGACGGATTGGGCATGAAAAACTCCTAAAAATATGTAATGCCATATTATGACAAATTGTCACTGTTTTGAGATTGTGAAAAGACAGGCGGTTCGCGCCTTAATATTCCCGAATTATACGATGATTTCCAGTCGTGATTGCCGGATGTTTGGGAAAAGTGGGTTTGCGCCGCAAAAATCATTCGGCAAATGCGCAATTGCTGGCTAAGATTTTGCCTTAGCTGTCTGCCTACTTGTCCTGCCTGGCTATGCTGTCTTTATTCAAAGCCAGCCTTTCAACGGAGATCATCGCGCGTGAATAAAACCGTTATTTTTGATCTGGATGGAACCTTGATTGACAGTCTTGGTGATATTCATGCGGCGTTGAATGGCGTTTTGCATTTGCGCAATGCGCCGCCACTTGCGCTGGCAACGGTTCGCGGCTTTATCGGCAAGGGATCGGCCAATCTGGTGATGCGCGCCCTGCAAGCGCAGGATTTAGCCGTCGATGATGCGTCCTGTTCAGCCGCCTTGGCCGATTTTCTACGGCTATATTCGGCGGATTCGGCAAAATTAACATCAATATTTGATGGCGCTATTGATGCGCTTGGCTGGCTGCAGGATCGCGGGTTTCGCCTGGGTATCTGCACAAACAAGCCGCTGGCGCCAACCAAAATTGTGCTGGATCAATTTGGCCTGACGCGGTTTTTTGATACGATTGTCGGTGGAGATCAGCTTGCCAGCCGCAAACCTGATCCGACTATGCTGTTTCACGCCATGGCATCTTTGGATGCGAAATCATGCTTGTTTGTTGGTGATAGCGAGATAGACCGCGAAACGGCCATCGCCGCTGGCCAGCCTTTTGCCCTCTTTACCAAAGGCTATCGAAACACCAGTGTTGAAATGCTAAAACCTGAATATTATTTCAATGAATATAGTGAATTAATAGATATAGTTAATGTTTTAGATAAGTGATAGATAACAGGTTTTTTTCGATTGGTTAGCCATGACTAGCCTGTCATTTAAGGAAGGGTAGTGTTTATGTCAGCTTCAAAAAACAGCTTGGATCCGGTGCAGATATTATGCCTTGATGGTGATGGTATTGGCCCCGAAATCACCGCGGCCACCCGCCGCGTTTTGCAAGCGGTTGATCATTGTTTTGATTTGAATTTGACCTTTACCACACATGATATCGGTTTTGTGTCATTGGCGGCATCGGGAACAACATTTCCGGATAAAGTGTTGGACGCAGCAAAGGCGGCTGATGGCATCGTTCTGGGGCCGGTTTCGACCATTGATTACCCGCCAGCCAGTGAGGGCGGGATCAATCCGTCTGGGTTCTTGCGCAAACAGCTAGATCTTTATGCCAATATCAGACCGGCAAAATCTTATGAAGGTTTGCCGCCGCGTGTTGGTGACAAGGTTGATCTGGTGATTGCGCGCGAAAATACCGAAGGCTTTTATTCAGACCGTTCGATGTTTTTCGGACGTGCCGAATTTATGCCAACCGAAGATATGGCCTTGTCGGTTCGGAAAATCACACGTCAGGCATCAACGCGGATTGCCCGCACCGGCTTTGAATTGGCCGCGCAGCGACGCCGGAAAGTCACCGTTGTTCATAAGGCGAATGTGTTTCATGTATCGGATGGGTTATTTCTTGAGGCGGTTCGTGCGGTTCGTGATGAATTTCCCGATTTCGAATATGAAGAGCAGATCATTGATGCGATGGCGGCTCTGTTGATCCGCGACCCTAGCCAGTTTGACGTGATCGTCACGAGCAATATGTATGGCGATATCCTGTCAGATGAGGCGTCGGAAATTGCCGGCAGCCTTGGCATGGCCGCATCATTAAATGCGGGTGACAATTTTGCCATGGCGCAGGCACAGCATGGATCGGCACCATCATTGGCGGGACAGGATCAAGCCAACCCGTCATCTTTGATCGGCTCGGCGGCGATGCTGCTTCGGTGGATTGGCGAGCGCCGCGACGCCCCGCAATTTTTAGCGGCGGCTGATGCGATTGAACAGGCCATTACAAAAGCTGTTGCCACAGCCAGCACACGCACGGCAGATTTGGGCGGGCCGCTTGGCACAAAAGCCTTCACCGATGGGCTTTTGGCGATGATCAAAAAACCATAATTCACCGTCCCACCCAACTAGGCGCTGGCTTGGCAGCTCTGATGCCACTCATGTCGGGCCTGCCAAGGCCGTATTTACCTTAATCAGCAATGAAGAGTATCAAGTATGTCAAAGCCCGATCAAATGCCTCAATCCTATGTCAAGTCAGATGATGCGGTTCGTTTCGCGACCATGATCATGACCGGACAGGGGGTCAGTAATGAAGATGCTGCCATCATTGCCGAATGTCTTGTCGAGGCTGATCTTCGCGGGGTGCAAACGCATGGGCTTTCACGGTTGCCGGTCTATGTCGAACGGGTTCAGCGCGGGCTTGTAAAAGCGATGCCAAATATGAAGCTTGAAAAACCGGTGGCGGCTTGTGCGTCGCTTGATGGTGATAATGCCTTTGGCTTTCTTGTTGGGCGTAAAGCTATGCAAGAGGCCATCAATATGGCAGATAGCTGCGGTGTTGGTGTCGTTGCGGCGCGAAACAGCAATCATTTTGGGATGGCGGCAACCTATCTTTTGCAGGCGGTAAGAGCTGGTTATTTTGCCTTTGTGTTCACCAATGCGTCAAAGGCCATGCCGCCGTGGGGTGGGCGCGAAGGATTGCTTGGCACAAGCCCGTTTGGTGCGGCTGCGCCAGCAGGAAAGCTGCCGCCCTTTGTTTTGGACATGTCGCCTGCGGTGGCAGCGCGTGGTAAAATCAGGCTTGCCGAAAAGCGGGGCGAGCCGATTCCTGAGGGCTATGCGCTTGACGAAAATGGCCAAGTCACGACCGATGCAACCGCGGCGCTTCGCGGTGTTGTTTTGCCAATGGGTGGCTATAAAGGGTCGGGGCTGTCGATGCTGATGGAAATTTTGGCGGGGGTTTTTTCGGGTGCAAATTTTGGTGGCGATGTTCCGGATCAATATACCGTTTGGGATCGGCCGCAAAATGTGGGACATTTCTTTATGGCTCTGAAACCGGGGGTTTTTGTCACTGAACAGGGATTTCGAGACCGGATGGACACGCTTGTTGGCCGGATCAAAGCCAACCCGCTGGCAGACGGGTTTGACGAAATTTTGATGCCGGGTGAAATTGAATCCCGCCTTGAGGCCGAACGGCGCAAGACAGGAATTCCTTTCGCGGCATCAGATCTTGCGCTTCTTGCCAAATTAGCGTCCGATCATGGCGTGGCTGAACTGCCGCAGATAAGCCGATAACCCGACCCGATAACCAGACCCGATAACCCCCATGAGGCTTTTGACATGTTGACCTTTTACTATGCAAAAAATTCTGCAGCTTATGCGCCGCATATCCTGCTCGAAGATATCGGCGCCGATTATAACGCGGTTCGTATTGATTTCATGACAAGCGAACAACGCTCACCAGCCTATTTAGAGGTGAATCCAAAAGGGCGGGTGCCGTCACTTGTCACCGAAAAGGGGATCTTGACCGAAACACCTGCCATTCTCGCCTATCTGGCGCAGCGTTTCCCTGAACATGATCTGGCACCAAGCGACCCGTTT
>Ga0209602_1004221_pt1 | contig 10606 bp, 17 predicted proteins | sample COGITO_mtgs_1205_3_FD_184810 | JGI IMG/M metagenome (GOLD analysis project Ga0209602, IMG submission 184810) | Pelagic marine microbial communities from North Sea - COGITO_mtgs_120524 (SPAdes) (version 2) | ecosystem: Environmental > Aquatic > Marine > Epipelagic ...
AGAAACGGATTCAATTCTAAATTGTTTTAAGAGATATTGTGGAAAGTCTGCAAAATCTACCATTAGATAAATTCAAATTCTTTGTCTACTTCAAAATAATGGACCCCCATGGAATAATAAAGTTTGAAAGCATACTTCTTTTCCACCTGTTGACCTAATTGTCTTAGTTTGTCTCCCTCAGTAGTTTTTGCCCCGACAATCTTTCTTCCTAATGGTGATAAAGATGCTGGATGTGAATGAACGACCACAGGTTCAGGTCGAGTGTGGTCAAGGAGACGTTTAATGATTTGTGTTTTCGTACCACCAATTAATAGTTTATACGATTTGGCTAATATTTTTAATTCTTGTAAAGATAGTTTTTTTAAGTTTTCTTTTGTTATTTCCATAATATCTGAATTAAAACGATACAAAATGAAAGAACCAATGATAAAGCATTTTTCATCGTTAATCCTTCACCTAAAATAAAAAGTGATAGAGTAAACATAACCACAATACCTAAGGTATACTGTACAAGCCTTGCACTCCACGCAGACCCCATAACTTCATATGCGAATCTTGCACCGTAGATAAATAAGAAAGATATTGGTATACCAATGACGAGCGCATTAAACCACGGACGGTCCCTGAACCAATCCCACTTAATTTGTGCAAATTGTTGGAACCACGCACCTGTTTGGGCAAGTGTAAGGAATAATATGGCTAATAAGGTTTCTCTCATCCTTACAAATATACGAAAATAAAAAGAAACATCAAAACTTTAGTCTGATGTTCCACCATACACCAACTCTTGTAGGTCTTCTAAAAACTCATTATCGCAGTCCCAATCGTAGAACGCAGTGGCGTCAAAAGGTGCTTCGTCCAAAGAGTGTTTTTCTGGTCGTACAAGAGTCGAAAACTTAAAATAATCAACTCTGTCTGTCATAAAAATTAGGGGATTTTGGTCCGTTACTAATAAATACTCAGAACAGAAAGATAAAGATGTAAAAAAATGATTAAATTATTAACTATTTTACTCAGGGAAATAATTGTATGTATAACTGAAGGTAGCCTTACCATTTTTCTCACCTTCCCAACCCCATTCATATTCAGATGACTTGAAATAACCAACCATGTCGTCACTGTCATCCATAAGTGTATACCTTTTCACGAACTCACCACTTTCACTCAATTCAATACCGGTAAAGAAGTTGTATTGTTTGTCATCACATTCATTAAGTGCCTTCATATATACCCCAACATCGGGGTCTGTAACGTCAAAGATATATTCCGTATCAAAATTAACCTCAACTGCACTATCATTATCACCAAACCAATTGATTTGTATATTACTAACCTTAGGGTCTTTATTACGACCGTGTTTGGTTTGATAAATGTACAACATCACCTGTATAGATGATTTTACGTTATCTTCAAATAATTTCTTATCCATACTTCTTTTTATATTCGTCAGTTAGATATAATACTAATTCGTCAATATCTTCATCAGGTAGTTGGTGAACTTCCTTATTTCTATTGAACCAATCTCTGATGACTTGCTCGGGTGGTTGATTTCTTAATTTTACGATTCTTCTGAAACCTGCAATCTCTGCTGGAACTTCATGGGCTTGCTTGTAGTATTCTTTGTCGTTTGGTTTTTCTGAGTCATCAGACTGAACATCACGATAACCGAAATCCTGTAATACGTGTTCTAATTCATGACGAACGGTGTCGTTGAGGTCGGCAACCAAGTCGAAATATGCGTCAGGGAATTTAGTTGGGTTTTTGATTAAAACAATCTCAATAATATCACCATCATCTACAGTACTGGCATTCATCATATAGTCACCTTTTATAGACATATCCTCTTTTACCGTAATCTCCACACTGAAAGCAGGAAGGTTATTATAGATGTATGACATTTCGTCACCCACCAATTCTTCAGGTAAATAATATTCACCAGGTCCTTTTTTGATGACATTCAATAAATCTCTAACAACATCTCTTGTTGGTTTGTCCATCTTTGAACCTTCGGTAAGAACCTGATTTGATTTTACAGATTCATACATCTGTTTTTTCATTATATTGATAAGACCTTGAGGATTTTCGTCCTCATAGAAAGCGGTTTTGATTCTGAAGTAATACTTTCTAAGAAGGTACTTAACCATTTTTGGTTTTCCTCCCAACTTTTCAAGTTCTTCACCTATACCCCTAATAAAATCGTCAAATTCTGGTCCCATATTCATAAATACTATGTTTATAAATATTACAGAGCATTCAATCTATACCTAAATGATAGTCCTATTCCAAAATTAACTTGTTCTGATATATTCAACATCAAAGAAATATCAGTCATTCTATTGTTTTGAGTGAGCATCTTCAATGGGTGAAAACGTAATAATACATTTGGTTTGATGTCGACCTCATCATTAGGTAACCATATAATGGTACCACCTCCACCGACATTCACACTATTCTGAAATAATGCAACATTAAGTCCTAAGGTTTGAGGAATACCGTATCTATAATCGGACTGACTCAATAGTTGGTCAGGTTCCCAAATGGTATAAAGACCAAATGGACTATATTCTGTAGTGAGATTAATATTATCAGTACATAGTACGACAGATTGAGTCTCGGGAATAAACCCGACGGTTGATGATTGTGAGTATCCTTTTATACCCAACAATAAAAGCAGTATTAGTATTGTCCGTTTCATAAAATTTGTTTATTATTAACAAAGATACTAAAAAAAATCAAATGGGACTACTAAAAGAATATTTTTTGAATAATTTACCAAACGACGATGATGTATTAGAAAAAATGTATTATCTTTGTCTCGAAGAACAGGAATACTATGAACAATCTGAAAGACATATTCAAGAAGGAACTACAACTCAAAGGTGATAAAGCATTGTTAGATGCCCGTTACATGGGTATCGGACATGACGATATCTTTACCTGTTATGATGAGTTGGGTATGGACTTACCAATCAAACTCATTAAAAGTCCTAACCTATATGGTTTAACCGAACGAGGTTGGGGTAATGGATATGTTCGCATTGCTGAGGGTCACCCATTCTACGGTATGAACTATATGGATATTCCTGTCAGTGTTCACGGAGGGTTAACTTTCGGTGACCATGTTATGGATAGTACCCATTTCCCTGATGGACACTGGGTTGGTTTTGATACCGCACATTACGGAGATAACTCAGACATGTGGACCATAGAAGCAGTGTCAGCTGAGACCATACATTTATTTAATGAAATCTACGGGTTATCCTAATGTTAAGTTTGTGACTTTTATATTTCTTTACCTATAACCATGTGTAGTTATAGTCAAAATAATAATAAGACTATGAAAAAAGTTTTGATTACACTTGGAGTTCTATTATCGATGACTTCATGTGAAGAAAGAGGTAACAAACCTGAACCTCAAGAAAAAATCGTAACAGGTTTACTATCAGAAGACACTTATTGGTACTCAGACACCGTTTATGAAATGGCGGGTAAAGTAGTGGTAGACAATGGTGTTAAATTAACTATCGAAGCAGGTACAGTAATCAAATCAAGAGACGGTCAAGGTTCATTATCTACGGCACTCATCGTGTCAAGAGGTGGAATGATTGACGCACAAGGTACTGCTGATGACCCAATTATCTTTACGTCAGTCTACGACAACGGCAGCAACTTAGACGAGAGTGACAAAGGATTATGGGGTGGTGTTGTTATCTTAGGTAACGCACCAATATCGGCTGACGCAAATGAAGCACTTATCGAAGGTCTACCAGCAAATGAACCGTTTGCTGTTTATGGTGGACAAAACCCTCACGATAATTCAGGTGTCTTAAAATTTGTTTCTATCAGACACGCAGGAACTTTATTGGGTGACGGAAACGAACTTAATGGTTTAACATTAGGTGGTGTTGGTGATGGAACAACAATATCAGATATTGAAGTGGTAGCAAACTTAGATGACGGAATCGAGTGGTTCGGTGGTACTGTTGATTGTCAAAACTTAATCGTATGGGCTCAGGGTGATGATGCATTTGATATCGACCAATCATACGACGGTACAATCTCAAACTTCTTAGTAATCTGTGATTCAGATTCAGACCACGCATTAGAAATCGATGGTGGTGAGGGAACAATGAATAATCCTTTCAGAATGGAATACGGTACAGTATATGGACCGTCAACGGTTGAGTTCCACTTTAGAGATGGGGCAACAGGTTACGTTTCAGTTCACGGAGACTATAATGTTTCTGCAGACTCAGCAACGTCAGTAACCGTTGAAGACCTTATGGTTGGTGTGAATGAAATGTTGTTCGAATGGACATTCTCTTACGAAAACGGAGCATTCTAAATAAAATAAACAATAAACTTTGAAGGGGGACTTTACAGTCCCCTTTTTTTATTCTACTTATTAAAGAAACTTTATACATATGAAATGCAGACTATTATCGAAAACATTATTGTTTGGTCTATTACTATTGCTTGGTTCGGGTACCTTATTTGGGCAGACCGTAAAAACAATAAAAACGGACATCTTTGAGGTTGAATACTCAGAAGAATTAGAACAACCATTAAAGCTCACATACACCGTAGGATGTCCTTTGGGTGATGCATCTCGTAGTGGATTAGATTTCCACAAAGAAGATGGTTACCTTACTTCAAATAACGAAGACTATAAAGACAACCCATACGACAAAGGTCACTTAGCACCTGCAGCTGCATTCAACTGTGACAGAGAAACAATTAAGAAGACATTCTCTTACCTCAACTGTGCACTTCAACACGAAGGACTTAATCGTGGTCCATGGAAAGAATTGGAAAGGTTTGAAAGAAACTTAGCTAAAATCTACCCTGAAGTAACTGTGGTAATCATAGTTAATTTCGAAGAAACACCTGAAAGAGTACCTGGTGGCGCAGCGATTCCAACATCGTTTGTTAAGGAAATCACATTTGGTGAACGAACAATAAAATTCTTATTCCCAAATCAAGATGTTTCGGGACAAGACTGGTTTAACTTTTCTATCGCAGAATAATTGACTAACAAACTATTTTACCTATAATAACTTCAAAGAAAAATTGATGGAATTAATCACAACACACCCAATTAAAAAATCTGATTTGGGTTTTCATTCAAATCTATTCGGAGGTAAACTTTTAGCATGGTTAGACGCCGCAGCCGCATCCTTTGCGATGCAAACATGTGATACACCAAGGATGGTTACTGTTAAGATTGATGAATGTATTTTCAAAAAGTCAGCAAAAGAAGGTCAAATGATAAAAATCTACGGTAAAGTGGATAAGGTTGGTAATACATCTATAATTCTTTATTTAGAGGCAAGAGCACACAATGTATACTCAGGTTTACAAACTGTGATTTTATCCACAAAAATTACATTCGTAAGAATTGATGAAAATGGTGACCCTATCCCAATCTCACAACGAGTTAAAGAAAAATATAAATAATCAAATAAAAACAAAAAATGGAAGTAAAGCAAGGAGACACTATTAAAGTGCACTACACAGGAACACTTAATGATGGAAGTGAATTTGACTCATCATACAAAAGAAATGAACCAATCCAATTCCAAGCAGGGGCAGGTCAAATGATTCAAGGTTTTGACAACGCGGTTATGGGAATGGCTGTTGGTGAAAAGAAAACTATTAACATTCCAGCCAATGAAGCGTATGGAGAACAAAACCCTGAGGCAATGATGGATGTACCAAAAACAAATTTCCCACCTGAATTTGAATTTGTGGAAGGTGAAATGGTTCAAGGTCAGACTGAGACAGGTCAACCATTACAGGCAATTATTTTGGAAGTTAAAGATGAAACAGTTGTTTTAGACTTTAACCACCCATTGGCTGGTGAAGAATTAAATTTTGACATCGAATTGATGGAAATTGCATAAGGACTGAGATATTTATATATCGGATATCCTAAGGAAGGTATATTAGTGTTATATTAGCTGAACTGAAAAACATTAAGGGTTGAAGTCCCGTAGGTTATTGACAGAAAATATGCCGAAAATGAAAGACCAATACATTTAGTGTTGGTCTTTTTTTTATTTATCATTCTCCTATATTAATCAAAAACACTTTTATGACAATTTTAGGTATTCATAGTGGTCACGACGCTTCTTTAGCTCTCTATAAAGATGGGAAATTAGTTGGTGCCATTGCAATTGAAAGATATTCTCGTAATAAAAAGGAGGAATACCTTATTGTTCAGGATATTGAAGACTTCTTATACTCCTTTGATACCTCATTAGATGATGTGGATTATATATCGATGGGGTTTTACGGTATTCAGTTTACTCCATTTATGAGAATTTACTCACCAATCGACCAACAATATCCATTGATGATATTTGGAAGAAGTGCAATGGAAAGTCATCTACTTAACCATTTAGATTTAGAAGGTTATCGAGAAAACAATAAACCTGAGTATGTTGAGGGTTTAGGTCTCACACTACCTCCCCTTCTTGACAGGTACAGACCACCTTATTTATCAAACGAACATACTCACATGTTACATTATAAATTAAATGTAAAGATTGATAACTATGATAGGGTAATACCTGGTTACTTTATAGACCATCACACTTGTCACGCAGCTTCAACATATTACACAAGCCCATTCAAACGTTCATCAGTGTTTACGGCCGATGCCAGTATGCACTTACATAGAAGTTGTAGTAGTTATTTTGTTACACAGAATAATTTAATGAATCCTTTAAGGGACCCTGGATACACTTATGGTAATTTCTATGATTGTGCAACTGAGTATTTGGGTGTCGGTCCTGGTTTAACAAAAGCAGGTACTTTAATGGGGTTATCTTCATTTGGTAGACCTAACAAAAAGTCTATGGATAATTGGAAAGATTGGACAAAACCACAATGGGAACGTGAGGGTATCGAAGAAAACCATTGGAATGATTGGTTATTCCTTCAGATGACGGGTAAATTCCCATTCGTAACCGGTATGAGAAAAGAGGTGGTGGAGAAATCACCAGGTTACCATCACTTTACACGTGAAAATCAAGAGGTTTACACCAAAGAAGAATCAGATAGTAAGGAGGTAATGGACCACGCGGCAAGTGTTCAATATGTTGCCGAGAAATCATTAGTCAAATACACTCAAGATTTATACGAGGAAACAGAAACCATCAATAATGGAAACCTATGTTTATCAGGTGGTATTTTCTTAAACTGTAATGCCAACTATAAAATAAAAAGGGATACTGACTTTAGTAATATTCATTTCTTCCCTGCTTGTGGTGATGACGGTATTTCTGTTGGTGCAGCATTATACACTGCAAATTATATTCAAGACCAACCAAGATACATATATTCGAATGATGAGATTATGTATTTGGGACCTAACTATGACCACCAACCTGATAGTGAATATCCACGAAAAGATTTAGATATCAAATTCGTGGCCAGTGAGATTGAGAAAGGTAAGATTGTTTGTTGGTTTCAAGGTAGAAGTGAATTTGGTCCACGAGCATTAGGTAACCGTTCATTCTTATCTGACCCAAGAAGAAAAGAAATGAAAGACATTTTGAATTCCAGAGTTAAGTTTAGAGAGTGGTATAGACCATTTGCACCTGTGGTACTTAATGAATTCAAAGATGAATGGTTTGATATGGATTTTGAGTCACCATTTATGTTGTATACCGTACCGTGTAAAAGACCACAGGATATACCTGCTGCGGTACACATAGACAGCACATCTCGAGTACAGACACTTAGAAAAGAAGACAACCCAAAGGTCCATCAATTGATTAGGGAGTTTTATTCTTTGACAGGGGTACCTGTTTTAACTAACACCTCATTGAATGTTAAGGGCCAACCAATCGTAGAAACACCTGAAGATGCAATGAAACTATTTGAAGAATCAGATGTCGATATTTTAGTAATTAACGATGTAATGTATTTGAAATAACGGGAAACTTTTCATATCTTTGTAAAACAAAATTAAAAGTCATGGGTGTAAATTATTATAGAATTCCGAAAGTTGACGATATTAATCGTTCTTACCAAAAATTTATGACACGTCTGCAAGAGATGGACCGTTGGGACCCTCATATGGTTATGAATGGGTACCGTTTCATTGTTGAAAATGAACAGATGTGGTACGACAAAAGTCCGTGGGATGAATTTACCGAGGATATGTCTATCCACTTAGGAAAAAGAAGTATGGGTTGGAAGTTTTGTTGGAACTTCCATGATGACAAATATTACAAAAATAAAGAGGAGTTACTTAATTTCATTAGAAAGGGTAGAGTCGTAGATGAGTACGGTCAGCAGATTGATTCTGAGGAGTTTATTGAAATGGCGCTTGAGTGGGGACAACCTAATGGATGGGTAGCAGATAAAGAGTACTTCGAGAGTATCGAACGTACTTCATTTTTCAATAGCGAGGATTATTATGACAAAGAAATCGATGGACTCAGGGTCGCAAGCAGCACAGACTTCAGTTAAGGAGCGTTGGAAAGGTCATCCATCTAACACATCTGATATCGGTTACGATTCAGAGTGGGATGACTACGTTCCACCACAAAGCACAGGACCAAGAAACCCAATAAAAACCGAAACCGAATAATATGAAATTTTACTACTATAACGAGTCTGATTTAAGTTACCACAAAGTCAGAGTATTACCGATTGCCCTATTCGTCATCATTGCAGGGATTTTATCCTACATGTATGGTTATTTAGAAGGGAGACAAGACCAAATTGTTCACCTAACACCACAGGAGAAAGAAATCATTCTATTGAATGTGTCTGATACCACCTCTGAATTTTCACAGGATAAAATGGTTTCCCTAATGAAAGAGTTAAACATTAAATACCCACACATAGTCATGGCACAATCTTTAATTGAAACTGGTCATTTTGACTCAAAGATATTTTATGAGAACCATAATCTATTTGGGATGAAACAGGCAAGAACAAGAGTAACAACGGCTCAGGGTACTCAGTACAATCACGCTTACTATGAGAACTGGAGAGAAAGTGTTTACGATTATGCCTTCTACCAATGTAGATACTTATCAGGACTAAAAACCGAAGAAGAGTATTTGGCTTACTTGGGTAGGAGTTATGCTGAAGACCCAAATTATCTATCAAAGATTCGTAGTTTAGTAAAGAAAGAAAATCTTAGAGAACTTTTTGAATAGTCAAATTTTATTTTTATCTTTGTCCTATGACTACGAGAGAATGGACTAAAATATTAAAGGATAATCCGGCAGTTTCACAAATCAAAGTGAAAGGTGAATTTGTTAAGGGTACGATTACCATCACTCGTCATAGAATACTCGAGAATGAGAAGAATATATATTCTCACGGTACTAACTCGGTTAAAACCGTAAGGGAAAGTGAGATTGATGTTATCTTCGATGGTGAGGTTAAATCATCATTAGGGAATTGGTACCCACCAAAGGATTACAATAAAAGACAATTGAACAACTGGTTCAGGGCAAGTAAGGATATTAACAGAGAACTTAAAATGAGATTAAAACTCATTGGAGGTTCGTCGGAATATAATATAAAGAAAATCACATGTTTGTAGTAAAAAGATTTTTCAGAAGAGTAAAAAGAGTTATGGATTTCATTCCAATGATTTGGAAGGGTTATGACTTTGATTACCGTTATGCTATTGAGTTGTTTCAACACCAACTCAAACGGACTGCAGACCATTTGGAATCTGACCGAGCGATGACTATGGATGCAAAGATTCGTGCAAAACGAATTCGCACCGCAGTTGAACTTCTTCAAAAGGTTTATGATGAAGAATACGGTTGTGAATACCAAGACAAACTCAAAGAGATTTACGGTGAGAAGGTTTTGGATTGGGAGTTCGTTGAGTTGGATGAAAAAAGTGATTACGATGGTGAACTTCTTTACGAGCTCAAATGGGAATATGAAAAATGGGACAACGCCGAAGAGGTGAAAGAAACCAAACAAAAACTTTACAAAGAGTCTCAAGAAAAACAAAAGCGAGCTGAAGAGCTGGTTTGGAAATTTATTTCACACAATATCCGTGGTTGGTGGGATTAATTAAAAAATTATGTTTATCTTTGAAAAAAATAACAAGATGAAAATCACATTCATATCAGATACTCACACAAAACATCATCAGGTGACCTCACAGTTACCAGGTGGTGATTTGTTGGTTCATGCTGGTGACTTTTCTTCACGAGGTTATGAACATGAGGTCGATGGATTCTTTGATTGGTTTAATAGTTTGGATAACTACACCAATAAGATTGTTATTGCAGGTAACCACGACCTTATGTTTGAGGATGACCCAATGTTAGCTAAAGACATCATAAGTCACTACCCTAAAGTTACTTACCTTCAGGATGACATCGAAGTCATCGGTGAGGATTACTCATCGTCAGTTAAAGTTTATGGTTCTCCGTGGCAACCTGAGTTTTATAATTGGGCATTTAACTTACCACGCAACGGTGAGGAGTTAAAGGAGAAGTGGAATGAGATTCCATATAACATGGACATCGTGGTCACTCACGGACCTGCTTGGGGTCATTTGGACACCGTTGTGGGACAATCTATGAACTTGGGGTGTGAGTTGTTGGCTGGGAGA
>Ga0209602_1004226_pt1 | contig 10594 bp, 6 predicted proteins | sample COGITO_mtgs_1205_3_FD_184810 | JGI IMG/M metagenome (GOLD analysis project Ga0209602, IMG submission 184810) | Pelagic marine microbial communities from North Sea - COGITO_mtgs_120524 (SPAdes) (version 2) | ecosystem: Environmental > Aquatic > Marine > Epipelagic ...
TTCAGAAGCAATCGAAATATACAAAAAAGATTTTGAAGAAAACGATCCAAAAGAATACGAAAACCGTGAGGAAGATGGTTGGGACTATATGAACTGGGTGAGAGAATATGTCGAAGAAGAATACGAAGAAGCATATTTAGAGTGGTTAAGAAATGATATTATGAATAATTATCTAGACGATGAAGCCAGAGAAGCCGCAAGAAGTGATTATAGTGTAGAAGATTGGATATATGACAACTACAGTTATATGAGCAGTTTCCTTGATGATTATGGATATGAGTATTCTAATTCAGGCTCACTTGAAGAAGTAGCAAGTCAACTTAATGACTGGATTCAGGAAGAAAGCGAATTTAAAGTTTATCCGGAAACAGGTGACTATGGCGAGACCTCTGGCGGCGGCAACTGGGCAGTAGAAAACGATCAAAGCATTGACGCAGACGAAGGTGCTGGAGCAGAATTAATATCACCAGTATTTAATTCACCAAAAGTAATGCTCAAAGAAATGAAGAGTCTATTTGATTGGAGTGAAAAAAACTTTGGCACAAATAGGTCAACAGGTTTACACGTCACAATGAGTTGGCAGGGTAAAAATCCTGATACAGTGACAACGAAAGATGAGGACGACGAATTTTTTGGAACTGCCTCAACAGGACCAAACAAATTAAAAATGGCGGTGCTATTAGGTGATGAATATTTACTTGCAGAGTTTGGCAGATTAAATAACAGTTACACAAAAAGCCAATATCGAAATATATTAAAATATGCAGAAGGTATGAAACGTGGTGATGCAAAAAGTTTTGAAGATTTAGAACGTGTGCTAACTAAAGGCATAGACTCTGGTAAGTTTAACAGTATACATTTTAAAGGCGATCGTGACCGTGCTAGTGGTAACGAACTCATAGAGTTTAGAATAGCAGGCGGCACTGATTACAATACAATGTATGAGAAAGTTGTTAAAGCATGTGTAAGATATGCTACAGTAATGACAGCAGGCTATAAAAAAGATGCTTTTAGGCAAGACTATATAAATGCATTAGTCAGACTTGTTAGAAAATCACAAGAAATAGATCCTAAAAAATTAAAAGATCTAGAAGTAGTCAATCATGACGTTATAGATTCAGCAAAGAACATTGTTAGTAAAAAAGAGTATTTTGATGTTATTAGATCACTCAGTAGTGCTGTAGAGTATTTACAAACTTACCAAGAACTTATCCAACCCGATGCAGATAAAAAGTGGAAACAAAGTATTGAAGATTATACAAAAGCCACTGGAAGAAGTCCAAGTTGGATGGGTGAAGCAGAAGAACGCGAACCTATCCAAGGATACATACAACCTGAAAGTTTGCCGCCAAGTAAACGTGCAGTAAGTGTTCTAAAAAAAGCACAAGACAGATTTACAAAGGTAATAACAATATTAGCAAGAGATATAGCATACGGTAATAATAGAGCACCAATTGGTTCAAAAGATATTAGATCATTTAGAAAGTTTGCAGACGATCTTAAACTTGATGATAACCTAATACAAACGCTCACTATGAAACAAATGCGTGATGCAAATTATAATGGCACAGATAAAGCAAATATATTATCTTTAAAGGCTGGCTTAACCAAACTATTTAAAAAAGATATAATTGCAGATCTGTCATACGCCTTTCTTTCTGCTCAAGACATGGATAAAATTGCTTCTAAAACATGGCAGTTCTTTCAGACAGACGATGCTAAAGATAATGGTAAGATAGATACATTAGCAAGTTTATTTACAGCCTTAAATCCTGCATTAGATAAAGATGAAGTTGAGAGTGTTTTAGATCAACTTAAACATGAAAGACAACAAAACGGCCTAGTTGCTAAACTTAAAGGTAGTGGGTGGAATAGCAAACATGAATTATTAAAAACGAATGGTCTTACTACACCCGGCGCCGCAAAAGAACTATTAAAGTTTTTAGAACCATACAGTGGTTACAAACATCCAACAAGCCCAAACCATCACGTAAATGTCAAAAGTGATGATCAGTATTCTGAAGTATTCCATATGGCTTTGACGCAGAGATTAAGAGCCAGGTTAGATTATTTAAAAGACTTAGAACTTGAAGACAAAGAAAAATATGTGACTATTGCTAAACAAGTAAGCAAATTAGGAATGGAATTATTAGAAGGCTTAAAGCCTAGACCAGATCTTTGGGACGAAGAAATAAGTGGTTATAAAAGAGGAAGTGACGGAGCAAAAAATTTGGCCTCACACGACAGTTTAGATGGTTGGAAAAGGACCATGGACAGGCTTGTAAAAGCAGACAGTGAAATAGGGGCAGATGAACAAACATTTAATTTGCCTGCTCTTATAGATGATTATGTAGTAAGTTCTATACACATAAATAGATACTTTAGTTGGAAAGCAATCGAAGGACCAGAACAAGACCATGAGTTGAAAGAATTACATAAAGAAAGATTCGCGGCAATAAAAAAATTCTTATCAGGATTTGATAAAATATTCCGCAAAGAAGGCTTTGTAGATTTAAAACAAGAAATACAAGCGAAAAATACATTAGATAGACGTAATAGAGACTTTGAAAAGAATGTCAGAGACAACGCAAAAGCAAAACTTAATATACCAAGTCATGCTTATGCGTATATTGACCAAGAATTTTACAACACAATCACAGATGAAAATTACAGCGACAGAGCCGCATATTTAGAAAATCATTTAGATGACTTTAGTGAGCATCAAAACAGCAACAGAGTATGGGTTATACCAGCCGCACACTACGGTCAGGCATACGATGCCAGAGAAGGCCTCGATCTTATCCAGACATTTGAAAAGGCTGACAACTATTATCACACTTGGCGTAAAACAGGATACAACAAAATACTAAGTAAATTTGCCAGAGTCCACAACATAAAATTCGATGATTTAGTTTATAACGCAAGTAAAACATATATCCAACTAGGTGGAGATGAGGTTGATAAATTACAAAAAGCAGGCATAGAAATAACACGAAAAGGTGACAGCAGAGCAGGAATGCCCGGCCAAGATTATTTGATTGATCCAGAAGATTTAGAAAATCCAATTAGCGGTGAACCTATAGATAGAGGTAGTGCCTTTATGTGGAATCAGGAAGATGATGAAGAAAAAGAAATGAAAAGATTCAAAGCATTTGACTGGAGTGTATATCCTGAACAAATAAAAGGATTGGTTGCTAAAGAACTCAAGGGCATGAAGAATGAGGAAGGCTATTACAGTTTTAAAGTAGCATTAGAAAAAATACTAGATCAAATTTTAAAAGGCGACACAGGTATAACACTAAACAACATAGATAACATAAATGGAATTATGAGAGCGGCTGGTGTTGAAGACATGGAAAGGGATAGTTCAAACAGTATAGCAAGTAAAACAAATTGGGGTAATCTAGCAGACTATTTAAAAATAGAACGTGGTGTAAATGACCAAGGTGCAAATCTTTTAAAGAAAGTTTACAATCAATATGACAGTGATCACAACTGGCGACCAGACGACCCAAAGGCAATTGGTGTAAAAAGATGGGCCGCCGCAGTCAAGGCCGCATATGAGTATATCAAAACAAATTATACTGTAAGTGCAGGAAATTTTTTTAATGAACTCATTTATAATGGTGGCAGTGAGCATAATAGTGTAACCGCAGAGGATTACGATAAAGCCAGAGCAAACCATCCAATTTTCAATACAATGATGCAACGTGGTATGCAGAATTACTTAGCACGTGGCGAAGTAGATGACCTAGTAGGATTTTTAAACAATCCAAGCAATGATAATGTTTTCAAATCGCGGGTTTTAATAACTATAACAAATCGAGGTGATATGGAAAACGGGCCTTTTGCAAGTTTTCAAGATGCATTAGAAGTTACTCGTAGACAAGGTAATGAAAGTATATTTGATAAGTTTGATAAACTACCTTTACAAGAAAAACTAGAAAAATTACAAAAAATTAATATTAGCAAATTAAATAATGTATACGAAGGACGTCTTAAAAATGCATGGATGTCAGGTAAATTAGATGCGTATGCTAATAAACCAGCATTGCAAGTAGTGAGTAAGAATCCTATGAAGCCTAAAAAACCTTACAATGCTCAAGAGCATAGAGAGAATGTTATTAAAAGTATTATGACTAAACAAAAAGTTAGTAGAGCAAATGCTGAAATGCAAGTTAATGCAATGGTTAAACGAGATCCAAATTATTTTACAGATAAAGAATCAGTAAAAGAAAGTGTGCCTAATAATACAAAGATTAGAGTATTGAACAAGTTATTAGCAGAACCTTTTCCAGCAAGTGATCTTAAAAAGCAAATGGATGCCTATTTTGCACTTCCGGATCCTCAAATGATCAAAGATTTTAGGAATAGACAATCAGAGGGAGGCAAAGAAACTTGTCTACGGTCTGTATTAAGAAACTATATTAAAATGAAATTGCACCCTAAATTACAATCTTCTATAAACTTAAACGAAAGCAAAGAAGATTTAATTGCAAAAATTGATGCATTACCTGATGATGAAGGAACAAGAAAACTAGTGAACTATATAGAACAACTAATAGATGATATGGGTGTTGGCGGAAAAATTAAAAGTTTAAGCAATCATTTAGAAGTTATTCCTGATGTAGATGTTAAGAAATCAGTAAATCAAATTGCAAAAATAATTGCTAGTATAGAGATGAGTCCTCAGGAAAGAGCAGAACTATTTGTAAACTGGAAAGCAGATAAGTTAGTAAATGTAGATGCATTACTATCAACATCAACAGTAAGTTTAGAAACTATATTTAACGGTTATGGAGAAAAAGGCGAAAGCCACATAACTGAATTAGTAGATGATTTAAATCAAGTTGTGCAATATGGTATAGGACCGGGTGAATTTGCATTAGCAGTTTTATCTCAAAGAATAGAAGGTATAGGTGCATCAACCGGAGATGATGCAGATGGCGAGGGTGAAGGTAAAGGCGATTTATTAATAGACGGTTCTCCAGTTGAATTAAAAACAACAAGAAAAAATTCTGCTAGATTTAATGACAGACAGGTTAATTTTTCAGATTCATATAAGAGCATGGTAACAGCATTCTTTACAAAATATGATGAGAAATTTAAAGAACTAGAAGCACAAGGACTAAAACTTAGAGTGAAATCAGGTATGCAACAAAATCATGTAATGGCATTTTTGAAAGAAGTCCCGGAAGCAGAAAAAGAAATAGCAGATATTATTTCAGAAATATTTACAGCATTAACTATAAGTGGTGGCCCTATTGCACGATACTTAGCACAAGGAGATAAAAATCAAGCAATGCAACTTATTGCACAATCAAACGTAAACAACTATCTTACACATAAAAGAAAAAGTGGTAACTTAGCAGGCATACTTTTCTTAGATCTTAATAAACAAACATTTACTTTTATAAAAGAAGTATCAGATCTAGAAGGAACTGGTTTAAGATTACATGCAAAAACAAATTATTTAATAACAACAAGCGAAAATCCATTTGCTAATACATCAATTGTGGATACAGGAGCATAATGAAAATTAACGACTTAATAACAGAAAGTAGTCTAGGATACAGCGATGCCTACCACTCATTCTCTAACGAAGGCAAACTTGCATTTGCTAAAAATAAATTGCCGGGACTGTATAAATTTATGCAAAGTAAATTTCCACAAGACATGGGATTTGCTACTTTTGATATGTTTAAAGAAGATTGGAAAAGATGGATAGAAGAAGAAGGCGATATAAATGATGCATTAGATTCTTTTTTATCGTTCTATTTTGAAACATATTATCCTCAGCATAGCGATACATTTAAACAACAAGCACAGCAAAAACTAGATCAAAAAGTTTCTAGAAGTCGACTAGACGCAGAAGCCGGAGGCGGAGGCGGTGGCGGTGCTGGTGGTGGTGCTGGCTCAGGTGCAGGTGCAGGAACTGGTGGCGGAGCAGGCCCTGGTAATAGTTCAGGTGGCGGTGCTCATGGAAGTTCAAGTGGAATGGGAGGGTCTGCAGGCAGTGGCGACACTGGTTCCTCTGATTCCACACCTAGTGCTCCAGCAGGATTCTATGGTTTAGGCACAATGCCAAGTGGTAAAAGGAAAAAGAAAAAGAAAAAGAAAAAATCTCACTTTAAATTTGGTGGAGGCATATATAAGGAACTTAATGATTTAGAACCATGTCCAAAGACTAAATCAAAAGGATGTCAATGTAGTAAACTATCAGAGATATCAGAAGCAGATGAAACAGTTAAAGCAATATGTAGTTTAGAACACACCGAAGGCAATGTTAAAGGCGTAATAAAATTTAAACAAAAACCAGGAAAGGCCACAATAATAAAAGGCATAGTAAAAGGACTAACACCAGGCAAACATGGCTTTCACATACACGAGTTTGGTGATTTAAGTAAAGGCTGTGAATCAGCAGGTGCCCATTACAATCCAGACGGTGTTGATCATGGCAGTTTACAACAAGGACACGTGGGTGACTTAGGCAATATCGTAGCAGATAAATCAGGCACAGCAAGATTTCAAATAAAGGCAGAAAGGGTAGAACTTTCAGACGTAGTAGGCAGAGCAATAGTTATCCACGCAGACGAAGATGATTTAGGCAAAGGTGGAGATGAAGAAAGTTTAAAAACAGGTAACGCAGGTGAAAGGGTTGGCTGTGGTGTTATCAGACTCAGAAAAGTAGTAGAAGAAAAATACAAACGTAAGATATCAGACAAACATTTTGATAGAAACCAATTACCACAGATAAGACGAGATGATTTAGAAATATCACCATTTACTTTCTCTGAAGGTGAAATACTAACAAGTCTTATAAAACCAGTTCAAAGCCAACGTGTAGAAGGTTTGGCTGAAGATGCCGAGAACGGCTTTTTTGATGATGATTACAGACCTTTAATATTAGATAAAGATAATTATCTAGTAAACGGCCACCATAGATTAGATGCCGCACATGTTTTAGGATTGTATGAAGTTAATGCAATACAAGTAGATGCTACACTAGAAGAATTAATGAAGCATTTTGAACATAAAATTAGTTACGATAAAGTAGTAGAATCTAAGATAAATAGTAATGATATGAGAGCAAAAGAATTTTTATACTTAAAATTTAAGAAATGGCTAGTAGAGGCTGACCTTGCTGAACAAATGTTTGGCATTAATGAATATGATATTCTCGACATGTTTATAGGTTCTGATAATGTGGATCATATATTTGGTAGTGTTAGACGAGGAACTCCAGACTTTAAATTTGAAGGAATTAGAAATTTAAAAATGTATCTTAAGAAAAAAGGTATATGGGACGAAAATAGAGGATCAGGGTTAGTTTATAAAAACATAAATTTTAATAGAATAAACCCTGCAAAACTTAATCAGAATAAACTTAGTAACTTGCTAACATTTGCAACAAAACTTTCAGAGAATACAAACAGCATAACAGAAGCAGGTGAAAAATTAAAAGGAATTATAACAACTGTAACAAATCCATCTTCGACACAAATGCAAACAGTAACCCAATTACAAAATCAAATGGTTACCCTTAAAGGTCAACAAATTAAAATGGTCGACGGTATGGATAATCTAATTAAGAGCGTATTTGGAATTAGTGTAGCATGAGGCTCCTAGAATTCGAAAACATCAGCGAAGTATTTACTCCTCAAATAGAGGGATGGTATAATGTTGATGATATAAGAATATGGTTTGCAAAAAATTATAATAGTAAAATAGCAAATGCTTGGGACGAAGCAACATCAGGTTTAGTTACAGAAATTCCTGTTATTCAACAAGATCAAAAACTAATAGACGAATATAAAGAAAAAGATATAGAAATAATGAATGATTGGCTATCAGGCCTGTTCCCTTTTAAGATGATAGACTTGCAATATCATAGGGGTAAAGCAATTTGGAAAGTAATGGAAGAAGAATTAGAAGAAGATTGGAAAAATGTAGCCAGAGCAGGGTTGGCAACAGCCGCATTAGGAATGGGAGTTGCTGGTATGGATAGTGTTACACCTGATGACTTTGCGCCTGACAAACCACAAGCAGTTAAAAGTGTAGACAACGATATAGACCGCGACCTTACTGAATTTGAAAAATCATCAAAAGAATTTAACGACTTGTATAATAAGTATATACAAAAATTTACAGATGAAGCAAAGAATAGTTTTGATAGAAATCATATTAAAGATAAGGCAGAACTTCAAACCATAAAGCATTGGCTAAAAATGTTTAATTCACGGGCAGACTTTACTGATTACCTAAATAAAACATATCCTGATAGAGTAAAAGCACAACAAGATACTAATATAAACAACACAATGCCAAATAGTATGCCAGACAGAGTAGGCGAAAACTTTGCTGACGGTAAAAAGAAAGGCAAAAGCAGACCAGGCAGAGTAAAACGTGCAGGAGCAAGTTGCGATGGCTCTGTAACAAGCCTGCGTAAAAAAGCAAAAGACAGCAGTGGTGAGAAAGCAAAAATGTATCACTGGTGTGCCAACATGAAGTCAGGACGCAATAAAAAGTAGTTAAATACTACTATGCAGATCAAACCCACATTAGATCATATACCAGTTTTTGAATTATCAAAATTCGATTTACCAGACATTCAAACAAATAATACTTTAGAATATGGGGAAAATTCTGTAAGCAAGGCTTCAGTTTTAAGAAAAGAAATCACTAATGTATCAGATGAATTTTTACAACGATGGCATGAGCATGGAGACACATTAGAAAAGTTTATTAAAGACCCGCAATTACAAAAAAATAATTTAGAAATGGGTGCTATGTGGTTTGGCCGAAATCAAAAATTTAGATGGAATTATTCTGATTCGCCAAGAATTTTACAGGATTCGCCCGGCTTTCATATGGACCCTCATATAGATAATAGAACAGTATTTGGTGTAGTTATCGTTAATTTAAAAGATAATCCTGTAGGTTCAGGCACAACTATACTCGATCCATGCAAACAAAAACTAATTTATCAAGCCCCTACAGAGAAAGGAACAGGCATTCTATTTTTTAATAATTGGAATACTTGGCACATGATAGAAAATAGGTCTAAAGAAAATAGATTAATTTCATATCAAACCTTAAGTATAGACAATATGAATATAGATAATTAAAGATAAATAGTTTATATGAAAATAAATGATATTATTAATGAGACAGCATCAGCAGGTTCTACTGGAGCAGGTAGTGTTGCTACTGTTAATGCACCACTAGGAGGCATGATTAAAAGACCCAATCCTAGCATTTATACAAGTAAACCAATTAAGAGTAAATCAAGTGCGAGCCGTAAAAGGAAAAAATCAAAAACTAAGTCTAATTAGCAGTTTAGAATCAAAATTATTCAATAAAATTGAAGAAGATGGCTTTTTAGAAGTAAATAGTATGTCAGAGCGAGATAATTATCTCGCAGACGAGTTGTATAAACGAGATATTCTTAAAAAAGTTAAAAGAGATAATACCATTGGTTACAAAACATTCAAAAAAGAAAATTAATAGAAAAAAATTAGCAAAAGGACTAGAACATATTACTAATAATGTTGCTAAACGTCAAGGCTATTTCTTTAGAAAAAATAATTTTAACTTTTATGATATCCATAATTTAACTACAAATCAAAAAGTAGTATTTGATATACCCTTTCAAAGAACTGCATTAGCAGTAACTAAAATACTTAATAGCAAAGAGCATGAACGTAGTATATCACTAGATAGATTACAACAGAAATGCCAACTCTTTCACAAGCATTATAACGATACAATTTTTTATAATCATACATTAGAGACGTCTACAGACAGTTTTAAAAAGCAAATGGTTATATCTAGAATAGATTTATCCGTGGCATACCTCAGAACTATAAAAGAAGATTTAATAAACTATTAATTTTTTTTCTGCAGAAATGATAAATAACACATATACAATATATTAGGATAGCATAATGTTTATTACAGATTTTAACCAAAACAACAAAGAAAAGATTATTAGTTTACAAAAAACTCTCAAGGAAGAGTTTGGTATTGCTATAGTTCAAAAGTTTCCTACCGCAGATAAATTAAAACTTTTGAAAGATTCAGCAGATAGAAAAATTGTAAGCATAAAAGGATCTAATCAACAATTTCAATTAGAGCCTGAGTATATCAAATACTTAGGAATCAGAGACTTGTCTGCTACAATGTTAGCAGAAGGAATATATGCTGAGTCTCCAAAGTATGAGGAGATGAAACAATCACTATGTGCAAGTGTTCAAAACTTAATGGATAGCGGATACTCAATTGATGAAGCATGTGGTGAATGTATGAACAGGTATAGAATGGATCCTAATTGGGCATTCGATGATGACCATGTAAAAACTATTGTGTTAAAAGCGGCGAAAGATTATATGGAAGCATGTAGTGGTAAAATGGAAGCCATTGATGAAGTATTAGATGAAACAAATACAGAATTAAATGAATATCTATTAAGAGAACTTGCTAAAGAATGCGGTGTTGAGTTATCAGATGTGTCAAGCATAGATGCTATTGAAGAAAAACTAAACATGTTTGCACAAGTAAGTGGCAAAAGCAGAGACTCAGTTGTTGGTTTCTT
>Ga0209602_1004230_pt1 | contig 10590 bp, 3 predicted proteins | sample COGITO_mtgs_1205_3_FD_184810 | JGI IMG/M metagenome (GOLD analysis project Ga0209602, IMG submission 184810) | Pelagic marine microbial communities from North Sea - COGITO_mtgs_120524 (SPAdes) (version 2) | ecosystem: Environmental > Aquatic > Marine > Epipelagic ...
ACCAATAAAAGAAAATAATAATAATATGAAAAATTTAAAATCACTAACAAATTTTAGCATTGACGAATCTTTAAATGAAGGTAAAAAAGCTAAAGCAAAAAGCCCTAATAAAGTAAACACTATAGATGTTGATTTATCTGGAGACGATTCAGATATAATGAATGCAATTAAATCATTTAATCTAAAGGTTAAGTCTAACGGAGCCAATAAAGGAACTGGTTATGATATGACAGGTAAAAATAAAGATATTCTTGATTATTTACAAAGTGACTATTATGCATTAGATGCTAGTGGCATTGAGGATATGTACCCAGAATTATTAGAAGGTGAAATTAATGAAGATTATATTGAATTAATGCCAGAAATTGCAAATGCATTAGGCACAATTCAGATGGATTGGGATAGATGGAAAAATGGACCAATGACAGAACCTTCTGATATTAAACCAGCAGCAAAAGAACTTAAAGGTTGGATTACTCGTTGGATGAAACAAAACATTAAATAGTGAATAGCAATTTAACCAATGAAAATGAAGCAGGTACTGTTGGCCTAAATCCTAATATGAATGTACAGGGTATGGGGGCAGTTGAGCTTCCTGGTGATCCTGGTTCTGCAAATTCTTTTGCTACACAAAAAGTTGGTAGTGGTGATGATCCTGAAGGAAAAAAGAAAAAGAAAAAGAAGATGTTACTTTTATCATTTGATAAGTACATGGAGCTTTTAAAATCAAAATAAATAAAGTATAATGGCAGTAATCCCAAAATATACACTTAAGTCTTTGTTTGAGGCAGGAGACTTAATGACACAGGATAGCTTTGATGATTTTATTGATTCGGCATATAACCCAACACTTGTAGCTGGTGCAGATATACAATTAACAACAGTATCTACCCCAAGTGGAGATACAATAACTATATCTTCAACTGGCGGTGGTGGCGCACCAATTATAGAAGGCTCTGGTATTGATATTACAACAGTAGGATCAGATAAAAAAATATCAATTGACTTAGACACTAGCCAAACAAATCTTATTTTTAATGGGAGTGATAAATTATCTTTTGCAGGTGTTCATATAAAGGACGAAGGATTGGCAGTAGGAACATACCCAACAATTAATTTTGTAGGAGTTGATGTATTAGCTGAAGATAGTGGAACACCAGGACAAGTAAATGTTTATATACCAACACCAACATTTGCATCACATTATAATACAACAGACGGTACAACTAATGGTTTAGTAAGTGAAAATACTCCAAGAAATAATGTTAGAATTAGTACTCCTACTGCAGAAGGTACTCCTTTCTTCACTGGTGGCTGGGCAGGTACAAATAAACCAGCATATAATGGTACTGGGGTTGGTCAAAATGTACTTACTACTACCGGGTTAGTAACTGGTCTTAGTCCATCGGGTAGTGGCGATGCAAAAATACAGATTATTGTAACAGACGGTGGCGGAAACGAAATTAGTAATAATACCTCTCCTGTGTTAAATGGAAACATAAATTTCCTTACAGCTGACCTTCATTGTACCATTCAGGTAAGTGGTTATGCACAAGACACTTCTAAGTGGAAGGGAACAATTAGTGTAAATGTAAATATGCCGAAGGTATTCCAAGATGCAGGATTAAGTGGCGGTCGTTATTTTATAAAAACTATTATGACAACAGATACTTTAACGGATGGTGGAAATCCATATACTTATATACAAAACGATGTATTTTGGGATAAAAATGATTTGGGTGGTTATCCTTCTAGTCCAATAATTAATGGTCTGTCTGCAATTGTAGAAAACACCTCATCTATATTATCAAAGCACTTAAGTGGGGTTGAATATTATATAGGAGGTTCTAATTTTGAAATTGATGTTACTGATATGGATTATCTAAACAGTAATACACAAGGGAGATCATCTAGCGCAGTATGGAATTTCCAAGTATTAGGTAGTGATTATGGTTTAAGTCCTATCCAAGAAGAAGCATGGAATCCATCAGCTGGGATGTCATTCCCTGGTTGGACTAATAAATATGATGTAGGTGGTGTAGATTTTGATTATGATAATTGGCCTATCACTGCATCTAACTATAGATTTAGAAATGATGATGCTACTGTGGCTGCCAGAGTATGGGATCCATGGGTAAGTAGTTTACCACCAGAAACCAGCTCCCTAGGTGCAAAAGTATTAATTGATACTTATGGAGTTACAAGTGATAATTTAACTGAAAGATTTGATGATGAGGCTGAGAGATTAACAACAGTAGGTGGAACTTATACATCATTTAACTCAACACCATCACTAATCCCTTCAGGTTTAACTAATCAAACTACAAGTACATTAAGTACTGGGCCTTTCTGCCAGGCTGTTGTAGTAGGTGGAACATTAATTAGACCAGATAAATTCTTTGGTGATAATGGTAATTCACCAGCCACTGGCGATTTATTAGGAAACTTAGCATTATATAAACCTAATGTAGGTGGCACTAATCCTAATTACAGTGGTGTAGGTTATCAAGTACCTGCAACGTTTCATAGATTATTTGAGGCTAGCCCATCAAATTTAGGAAGACCTATTTCATCATTTGAATTAACATTTAGTGGATCCTTTGTTGGTGGAACTGTATATGATTCATTAGTGAGTAATGACTTAAGAATATATGTAAGAAAGAAAGGTGCGGCAACTGGTTCAAATATAGGAATTACTGCAATACCTCATTCATTACATAATTCAAATCCATTCGGTGGAAGTTACCAAGATCCTCCTGCATCAATTGATGATAACACGCAATCGCAATGTAGAACAACAACATCTGCAAGCAGTATAATATCTGGGTCATTTGGAACTTCCCCTGCTTTAGATGGATTTTATATAGAAGTACAGATACATAATCCGCTAATTAGAATAGGTGGAATATCGGCAAAAATAATTTTTAGTTCAGGTTCGCCAACTACAGAGAGTGGCGGTTCTGTGTAAGTTATTAATCTGAATAAATATAAAAAGAAAACAATAAAGTAATATGGCAGGATTTTCAATTAATGAAGTAAATAAATTAACCTTTAAAGTACAGGCTGGTGGGGTTATAGATGCTTCAGCCGGAAACAGATGGTACGAATCTTCATTAGCATTCAGTCCTAATATAAAGGATCCTAGTAGAATACTCACTGATTATAATTTAATACCTCCTGCAAATTTACCTGCCGATGCCGTTAATAACGCATCAGCTGATCCTACAAATATTCAGAATTTAAGTGGGCCTGGTGGATCAAAACTTGACCAGGTATATGCTTTTAATAATTCTACTTGGATTTTATATAATACTCCTGGTGATACTACATCAGGGTTTAAAAATAATTGGATTTTACCAGCTTCAGTACCTCAAGCTGACGGGTCACCCTCAAATGGATATGGGATTAAATTATGGTCAGGTAATCCTGCAACAGGTGGTACTGAAATACCTTTATCAGCAGGTCAAGCAAATAACCCTGGTTATGTGGGCTGGGTATTTAATTATGACCAAGGTTTACTTTTTATCTCTGATGATTTACAAGATGATATAACAAATAATGTAGGCGGTGCATATCCAAATGGTTTTGATTTATACCTTACTGGATTTAGATATGTCGGCGCAACTGGTGGCGGTGGCGGTAGTGATATTGAAATACTTGATGAAGGAACCTCTATAACCACAGCCGTTAAAGATATTGATTTTGTTGGAACTGGTGTAACTGTTACTGGTGCAGGTACAGGAAGTGAAAATATTACCGTCTCAATTACTGCAGGCAGTGGTCCACAAGGGACAACAGGATCTCAAGGTACAATAGGAACTCAGGGTACAATAGGAACTCAAGGTACACAAGGTTTATTAGGAACTCAAGGTACATTAGGAACTCAAGGTATTCAAGGTGCATTAGGAACTCAAGGAGTTCAAGGTTTACAAGGTTCAGGATCTCAAGGTACTCAAGGTTTACAAGGAACTGATGGTTTACAGGGAGTTCAAGGTTTACAAGGTTCAGGATCTCAAGGTACTCAAGGTTTACAAGGAACTGATGGTTTACAGGGTGTTCAAGGTTTACAAGGAACCGATGGTTTACAAGGAACCCAAGGTTTACAAGGAACCGATGGTTTACAGGGTGTTCAAGGTTTACAAGGAACCGATGGTTTACAAGGAACCCAAGGTTTACAAGGAACCGATGGTTTACAGGGTGTTCAAGGTTTACAAGGAACCGATGGTTTACAGGGTGTTCAAGGTTTACAAGGTGTTCAAGGTTTACAAGGTGTTCAAGGTATACTTGGCACAGGTACTCAAGGTACTCAAGGAATCAGTGGAGCCGGTGGAAATATAACAGTTGCAAATTCTGATACTACTGACGGTTCATCTCCAACATTTTTAGGTGGAACTTATACTAAATTTAATTTTGTGGATCGCTTAGATGATAATAGAGTATATGCACAAGAAGACCCAGGAGACTCTTCACAAGTCAATGTATTCTTTCCAGCACCTGATGCTCCAATATATCCTAATTATTTAAATAGGAATGTTGCTACAGGTTCACCAACTCCACCTAATGCAACTATAGCAGAAAACAATAACCCAGTAAACAGAAGAATAGCAATACCTAATGCTACATTAACAGGTGCAGTTGGAGGTAACTATGAAGATGGTGGCTGGTCAGCAAGTAATACTCTTAGAGCTGTTTATAAACAAGATACACAAGGAACAATTTCACTTGGTTCCGGAAATACCGCATCACCTGTAAAGGTAAGAGGATTCGGTGGAGTTGCTGGAACTGGAGATGGTTCTATTACAATTGATGTTTTGGATGGAGATGGTGTAACAATATTAGAATCACATACTGTAAATGATATTACTGCCAATGGAGAATATAAATCTACCAGTGAAAATATAATATTAACTATAGCCGATTATAATACTTTAGTCAATCCATATAACCCACAAGATGTTTATGAAGCATCTGTTAAGATAGATGTTATTATGGGTGTACCTGGTGCTATAGCCGGAGTAGGTACTGGCGTTTTTCCAAATGCTACTAATGCGAGAGATGGTGGAAAATTTACACTTAAGATATCTATGACACCTGATTCATCAGGTTTATTAGTAGATCCACCATCACCAGATCTTCCATTAAATTATTCATATACTGTTTTTGCTGATGGTAACCCAAACACACCAAGTTTAGCAAGTGCTGTTTCTACATTCCCTAATGTTGATTCCGGTAGTTTTAGATATATTAGTGGTATAAAATATTATACTAATGGTACTACACTATCTTCTTCTGTTGATGATTTACTTACATTAAATGGAAATTCTATTATTGTTAATAATATAAGAACCAGAATATTTAATTGGTCTTCTAATACATTATCAGTTAATGACACTTCATATCAATTATCTAATGGGACAATTACTTTAACACAACCTGGCGTTGTTAATGATTGGGATCAAACTTTAATAGATTATGATAATAATGCTTCAACCTTTACGATTGCTAATTCTAATCACAGATATAGATCACAAGGAGGTAATTCTCAATTTAGACTTTTGGATCCGTGGTCAGATACTGGCTGGGGCGCCGATTCAGGTGGACAAAAAATATTAGTAGATGTAGCTCAAAGTACCTCAACTGATTTAATTGAATATTTTAATATAGAAAATAAAAGGTTATTTAGGGATATTATAGGAAATACATATTCAGCATGGAATAGCCAACTTTCATTAGTGGATGTTTCTCAACTACCAAATAGTAGAACTTCAATAGTTGCTGAGAATTTATGTCTTGTTGGTGGCGAAGGTATCGCTGCATCAGATTTTTATGCTGATAATGATGGAACAGGTAATACTCCTGTAACTGGTACAATTATTTCTGGAGACTTAAGTAATTATATACCAGCAGGTAATCCTAATTATAATACTATGGCAGATACACCAATATTCCATAGATTATTTAATGATCCTTCAAATCCAAATGTGGTAAGCTTTAACCTAACCTTTACTGGTGATCCAGGTGTTAGCGCTAACTTTACCGATGCATTAAGAAACAGTCAATTAAAAATTTATATTTGGCCAGTAAGTTCAACTCCAAATGCAGCATTACAAGTAGATCCAAATACAGGTACAAATTATACATATTTACCAACTTATTTAGATTCTCAACCAGGTAATGCATATCCTAATATACAAGATTCATATGCGTTAGCATGTCATGGAGGTAATCAAAGTGGTGCCTGGAGTGCAGGTGGTTGGATTCCATTTGGTGGAACTTTACCTAATGCTTATACTGGATTAGATGACCCAGGTACATATTTAATGCAAGCATCATCTGGTGGTAATCTTGGTGAATTTTCATTTGGATCTTCATCTAATGTTGCAGGTGGTGGTGTATATGCTGAAATACAAATTATAGATAGGACGATTAGATTGGATCAAATCCAATATACTCATATCAACTAAAGAATAAATATAAATAATATAGGTAATCATTTAATATGAAAGTAATAGAAGGTTTTATCAATATAGAAAATAAGATAACTTAAATGGGCTTTACAGCAACGGACGTAAGAAAATTAGTATTTAAGGTACAGGCAGGTAATGTTATTGATGCAGATACTAATTTTTATTGGTATCAATCTAATTTAGAGAATTCAAATACTGTTAAGAGTGGACGAATTATTGACCAGACAGATTGGGATGTGATACTTGCTAATCAACCACTCTCACCTGTGATGGGTTCTGCTAATTCATTAAGTCAAATGACTAATCCTGGCCAAGTTCTTGATGGTTATGTTGAAAACCAATGGGGTACCAGTACAGGGTTTGCTCCAAACGATACACCTATTGCAAATAGATTTGCAACTAGAATGGATTTGGTTGTACCTTCAAACCCTAATACATTAGTAGCATATAATACATTTGGAGATCCTGGTTCTGGAAGGAAATGGAATTGGATAGGGCCAGCCAGTGTAACTACTGCAGCTGGTTTTAAGAATGATTTATATAAGATAGAATTATGGTCAGGTAATCCTACTCAGAGTAATGCTGTATATATTGATCAGACGGTAGCTAAAGATGCAATACCTGGAGTATCAGGTTGGGTATTTAATTATGACCAAGGCTTACTTATGGTTTCCGATGATCTAATTACCACAGTAGGAGGTACTAACGGTAATGCATCTTACCCTGCAGGTACAGAATTCTATATAAGAGGTTGGCGATATATTGGAGCTATGGGTATAGGTGGATCTGGTACTCAAGGTACACAGGGTACAGCTGGATCAGGATCTCAAGGAACTATAGGTATACAAGGAACTCAAGGTTCAGGCGCACAAGGATCTCAAGGAACTATAGGTATACAAGGAACTGATGGTTCACAAGGAACTTTAGGTACTCAAGGTATACAAGGTTTACAAGGAACTCAAGGTTTACAAGGTTCAGGATCTCAGGGTACTCAAGGATTAGACGGTTCACAAGGAACTCAAGGATTACAAGGATTAGACGGTTCACAAGGAACTCAAGGATTACAAGGAACCGATGGTTTACAAGGAACTCAAGGTTTACAAGGTTTACAAGGAACCGATGGTTTACAAGGAACTCAAGGTTTACAAGGTTTACAAGGAACCGATGGTTTACAAGGAACTCAAGGTTTACAAGGTTTACAAGGAACCGATGGTTTACAAGGAACACAAGGTTTACAAGGTTTACAAGGAACTGATGGTTTACAAGGAACACAAGGTTTACAAGGAACCGATGGTTTACAAGGAACGCAAGGTTTACAAGGTTTACAGGGAACTGATGGTTTACAAGGAACACAAGGTTTACAAGGAACTCAAGGTTTACAAGGTTTACAAGGAACTGATGGTTTACAAGGAACACAAGGTTTACAAGGAACCGATGGTTCTCAAGGTACCCAAGGTTTACAAGGTTTACAAGGAGCAGATGGTTTACAAGGAACTCAAGGTTTACAAGGTTTACAAGGTTTACAAGGTTTACAAGGAACCAATGGTTTACAAGGAACTCAAGGTTTACAAGGTTTACAAGGTTTACAGGGTGCAGGATCTCAAGGTGCACAAGGTTTACAAGGTTTACAAGGAACTCTAGGTTTACAAGGAACCGACGGTTCTCAAGGAACTCAAGGTTTACAAGGTTTACAAGGAACCGATGGTTTACAAGGAACTCAAGGTTTACAAGGTTTACAAGGAACCGATGGTTCTCAAGGTATTCAAGGTTTACAAGGTTTACAAGGAACTGATGGTTCACAAGGAACTCAAGGCTTACAAGGTTTGCAAGGAACTGATGGTTTACAAGGAACTCAAGGTTTACAAGGTTTACAAGGAACCGACGGTATTCAAGGAACACAAGGTTTACAAGGAACCGATGGTTCTCAAGGTATTCAAGGTTTACAAGGAACACAAGGTTTACAAGGTTTACAAGGAACCGACGGTTCTCAAGGTATTCAAGGTTTACAAGGTTTACAAGGAACTGATGGTTCACAAGGAACTCAAGGCTTACAAGGTTTGCAAGGAACAGACGGTTTACAAGGAACCCAAGGTTTACAAGGTTTACAAGGAACCGACGGTATTCAAGGAACACAAGGTTTACAAGGTTTACAAGGAACCGATGGTTCTCAAGGAACCCAAGGCTTACAAGGTTTACAAGGAACCGATGGTTCTCAAGGTATTCAAGGTTTACAAGGAACTCAAGGTTTACAAGGTTTACAAGGAACTGATGGTTTACAAGGAAGTCAAGGTTTACAAGGAACCGATGGTTTACAAGGAACACAAGGTTTACAAGGTTTACAAGGAACCGATGGTTTACAAGGAACTCAAGGTTTACAAGGTTTACAAGGAACCGACGGTATTCAAGGAACACAAGGTTTACAAGGAACACAAGGAATTGATGGAATACAAGGAGCTCAAGGTTTACAAGGTACGCAAGGGGCTCAAGGAACCGGTAATGACGGTGCTCCTGGTGGATATGTTACATCATATAAAGGCTCCGAGCTTGGAAAAACTGTATTTGATAATACTACTGTAAATAGAGTTGCAACAAATCAAAATACTTTTGCTACCGGTGGTACATTCTTATTCAATTCATTAGGTCAAACATGGCCAGGTGTTGTTAATTATGATATTCAAGTTTCTAATACAATTTATTCTTCATATGAAACAGCAGCATTAAATCAAACTACCGGTGATGTATTCTTTAGAATATTTGAGCATGATCAACCTAATGAAGTAAATTACTATAAATTTCCTTTTAATCAAATAACAGTAACAAGTGGAGCTGGTGGAGGAAGCGCAGGTGCACCATTCACTGGTATGAGAATACAGAATGTTCAGTATATTGGTGGTAATGCTGTAGTACAATTCCAAAAACCTATAATCGGGTGGGGACTACCTGGTGGTTCTGGTGCTCAAGGTGTACAAGGAACTCTAGGTTTACAAGGTACACAAGGTTTACAAGGTACGCAAGGTTTACAAGGTTTACAAGGAACCGATGGTTCTCAAGGAACACAAGGTTTACGAGGTTTACAAGGAACACAAGGTTTACAAGGTTTACAAGGTTTACAAGGAACCGATGGTATTCAAGGTTTACAAGGTTTACAAGGAACACAAGGTTTACAAGGTTTACAAGGAACTGATGGTTTACAAGGAACTCAAGGCTTACAAGGTTTACAAGGAACCGATGGTTTACAAGGAACTCAAGGTTTACAAGGTTTACAAGGAACCGATGGATTACAAGGAACACAAGGTTTACAAGGAACACAAGGTTTACAAGGAACCGATGGTTCTCAAGGAACACAAGGTTTACAAGGAACTGATGGTTTACAAGGAACACAAGGTTTACAAGGTTTACAAGGTACTCAAGGTTTACAAGGTTTACAAGGAACTCTAGGTTTACAAGGTACTCAAGGTTTACAAGGTACTCAAGGTTTACAAGGTTTACAAGGAACCGATGGTTCTCAAGGAACACAAGGTTTACAAGGTTTACAAGGAACCGATGGTTCTCAAGGTACACAAGGTTTACAAGGTTTACAAGGAACACAAGGTTTACAAGGTTTACAAGGAACCGACGGTTCTCAAGGAACACAAGGTTTACAAGGTTTACAAGGAACCGATGGTTTACAAGGTACTCAAGGTACTCAAGGTTTACAAGGTTTACAAGGTTTACAGGGAACCGATGGTTCTCAAGGGACACAAGGTTTACAAGGAACTCTAGGTTTACAAGGTACTCAAGGTTTACAAGGTACTCAAGGTTTACAAGGTTTACAAGGAACACAAGGTTTACAAGGTTTACAAGGAACCGATGGTTCTCAAGGAACACAAGGTTTACAAGGTTTACAAGGAACCGATGGTTCTCAAGGAACACAAGGTTTACAAGGTTTACAAGGAACCGATGGTTCTCAAGGAACACAAGGTTTACAAGGTTTACAAGGAACCGATGGTTCTCAAGGAACACAAGGTTTACAAGGTTTACAAGGAACCGATGGTTCTCAAGGAACACAAGGTTTACAAGGTTTACAAGGAACACAAGGTTTACAAGGTTTACAAGGAACCGATGGTTCTCAAGGAACACAAGG
>Ga0209602_1004233_pt1 | contig 10584 bp, 11 predicted proteins | sample COGITO_mtgs_1205_3_FD_184810 | JGI IMG/M metagenome (GOLD analysis project Ga0209602, IMG submission 184810) | Pelagic marine microbial communities from North Sea - COGITO_mtgs_120524 (SPAdes) (version 2) | ecosystem: Environmental > Aquatic > Marine > Epipelagic ...
GAAGCCAGAGCCACCGCCACCACCTGATCCGCCACCGCCACCAGCGGCACCGCCGCCATTGGAAGTGCCAGCGCTACCAGATGCACCAATCGCACCGCCTGCGCCGCCAATACCGATAAGACCTCCATCTGCTGCACGGCTATTACCACCTACACCGCCACCAGCTCCACCGCCGCCGCCTGAGTATGATTGGCGATAACCCCCAGCAGTGCCGCCACCGCCACCTCCACCTGCTATGTAGGCACCGGAGTTGTTAGTGATAGCTACACCTGAGGATGATACGGATATTGCTGGCCCACCATTACCCCCAGCGGAAGTGCTACTGGACCCGTTGCCACCTCGACCTATTATTCTACCGCTATTGAAGATATTTAGGCCATTAGGAAAGCTGCCACTTATGGTTAGACCAGCTGTAGATGTGTTGTTAGACCAGAGGTAAACTCCACTATTAATCGTGACAAGTACAAGATCTGACCCATTCCAGCCTGCAGAAGTAAGGGTAGAATAAAGGTTTACTTCTTGTGTACTAGAGCTGAACGTATAAGAGAACTGAGCTACTGTGCCGTAGAAATTACTAAGAGAGATAGAACCGCTTGTAGGAACACCTGTATTGTTAGTCGTAGTGTAGGCACCACCACGATAATACTCAGACAGGCTTATGGGATTAGCACCCCCAAACTCAGCCTGTATCTGAGCTAAAGTAATTAATCCTGACGATTGTAAAGCCATTACGCAGATCCATAAGCTGTGATGTTGCCTTCAACTGTTAGGTTTCCACTGGAATCTAACTTCATTCGGTTAATGCCATTGTATGCAAACTTTAAATCTGTGCCGCTCTGTGTGACCGTCCATTCACCCAGATCCACAGTAGTAGCATTAAGAGTAGAAGCAGAGAAAGCCTGAGAGCCTGATCCTGCTAGTTCTGCTTTAGTGTCGATCTCTGTTTGTAAGCCGTCAATGTTGCTAATAACGTGGTTGTGACTATCATCTGCTACGGTAGCCGTGATGCTAACATTAGAGCCACCGTTAAAAGAAACAGAACCTGACACATCACCTGTAAGGCTAATAGTACGTGCTGTTTCTAATGTAGTAGCTGTATCAGCGTTGCCCGTAACATTACCAGTTAAGTCGCCAGTAACATTACCCCCAACATCACCAGTAACATCACCTACAAGCTGACCCTCAAAAACACTTGCTATAAAAGCGTGTGAACCAACTGTCCATTTATCAACGGACTCATCCCAAAGAAGAGTTTTATTCTGTCCAGTACCACGCTCAACTTCGATACCTGCGTTCTGTGTTGGCGTACCAGTCTCATTACTGTTAAGTGTAATAATATTATCAGCTAAGTTAATTGTCTCAGTATTAACTGTGGTAGTAGTTCCTGATACAGTCAGATCACCTGATACAACCACATCATTAAAGGTTACATCTGATGTAGTAGACAACGCTTGATTTGTATCTGATAGATCTGTTGCTGCAATAGTGATGTTAGCAGAGCCGTCAAAACTCTGTCCTGCAATAGTTCTAGCAGTCTCTAATGTTGTTGCTGTATCCGCATTACCTGTAACATCACCTGTAAGGTTCCCCGTAACATTGCCTGTAACAGCACCTGTAATATCTCCCGTGACGTTACCTGTGACATTGCCAGTAACATTACCCGTAAGGTTTCCAGTAACGTCACCAGTAATGCCGCCTGAAGATGTTACTGATGCTAGACTAGAAACACCGGATACGGATAAAAGACCCGCAACAGATGCGTTACCTGTTGTGGCATCTACTGTGAATTTACTAGTGTTAACAGAGAAGTTACCAGCGACCTCTGTAGCACCTGTAATGTTTACAGCAGCTGATGCGGTTAGATCACCTGTTACTGCTAAAGTACTAGCTAGAGACGTAGCACCAGTAACATCAAACGTACCACCTACTGTAGCATTATCTGATACAGTCAGAGCATCTGTGTCTACCGTACCATCAAACCAAGCATTCTTAAACTGTACAGAGGCTGTACCTAAGTCTAGGGTGTTAGTAGTCTTAGGCGTGACCGCTGTACCTGAAACAACAAGGTCTTGTGCGGGGCCTACCTTAGTGATAGGCGCACCTTCACCTGCAGTACCGTCATGAGCGTGACCAGTAGATGCGTTAAACCCTGCCTCAATGGCATTGTACTCAGCATCAAAGTCATCCGCATCAATAACGTTACCGTTAGCAATGTTGTTTCCTGACGTGTATAACCTGCCATGTTTTAGTCCTTACTGTCTATCGTTCTGTCTAAACTCTAGCAGGGCTGTGTCTAGAGTGAATGTAGGGTTTGTAGAGTTGTCTTCGATACGAATGGCTATAGTCTTACCTGAGCCAATAATATTTGTGTTGTAGATCTTGTCTAACTCACCGCCATATGTAGCAGTGTTGAACACAGCACTAGAGTCACCAAACAAGAACACAGCAGTACCTGTACTTTCTATGTTCTGTGTAGCTGGTTGTATAACGCCTGTGTTTGTAGTCGAGCCAAAGTCATATTTAACATTAAGATCCAGAGACATACTGCCAGTAGGTTCTGCATATAGTGTCATCTTGTAGAAAGACTTACGCATCTGAGGATCAGACAGAGGCATGTAGGGTGACTCGTATATAGCCTCAATAGGTAAAGCATCAAAGCTTGATCCTGTATTTAACTCATACACATAGCCATCTGTGTTAGCAAAGGCAACAGTCTCAGCTGTACCGGAGTATCTACTGTCTGCTACATAAGCTTTAATACCTTTAGTTTCAGACCAGCTAATACCAGATGCACCCTGTGATATAAACTTAGTAGCGATTAAGCCTTTAGCTGCTTCATGTTGTTCAGACTCAATATAAGCGAAGATACGATACTGAGCTTTCTCTCGCATAAGTACAGAACAGAAGTTAGGTGTACTGCCAAGGAACTTGGTAGCATCCTTAGCGATAGGATCAGATGCAATATCCAAACCAAAGTCACCAATACGATCAGTAGCACTAAGAAGACGGATACCATCAGGAGCAAGGTACATAATGTCACCACCAACTTCCTGAATAGTGTCACCATTAACACAGCCAATACGGTCTGTAATAGGTGATACCTGAAAGTCTGCTGCAGTGTTACCTGTTATGCGTTTAATGCTGTCAGTAGTAAAGACAATAAGCTGGTCACGGAAGACAGCTAGACCTGTTATCTCGTTAGCTACGTTGATAGATCCAGCGCCATTAGCAGAACTAAAGTCATCTACAGTAAAGGGTGCAGTAAAGTATAAGTTGTTACCCTTAGAGTAGAATGCTGTATCCTTAAACACTGTTACATTCTCTGCACCTAGTACGTCTGTGCTACCTGTAATAGCTGTGAGAGTATTGCCTGATGTGTTGTACGTAGCAGGGTAATTACTACCGTCTACAAAGAGTGCCTTATCGTTACCATCTAGGTTATATAGAACATGCTTAGCCTTGCCACCAAGCAAAGGTCTAGCACCCATGGATGTCCACGTAGTACCTGTACCGTAGTAGTACTCTGTTACGTTAGAACCGTTCTGTCTAGCTACAACAATACGCCCAGAGCTTATTACTTTGAGTGCAAGTATAGGGCCAGATCCAGATACAGCTGTAGTGCTGAACTTAGCAAAGCCTTTGATCTTAGAGTAGCCACCCTCTTTGCTAGACTCAAAGTTCTGCAAGGTAGTAGCAGAGCCCACAGCATTAGTACCCTGTTGTAGAGGGCTAAGGTTAGAGATAAGACCACCTCTAAACTCAATAGGGAATGTCTGCCACTGTGTAGCCATTAGTAATATACTCTCGTGTCTCGCAGGTATTCAGTGCGATTAATATGTAAGCTACGTAATTGTTTAATGCCTTGCTCAAACTTTTGTAGTGATAATTGTGCTGACTGTGTGTCACCACGGAACTGGTATACGTAGTACATAGCACCATCTATAATTGTATAACGGTACTGCTCAGGTAGATTGGGGATATCTGTACTGTTTTCTAGTTCAAACCCTGTACGGAAGTACTCATACACTACTTCATACTGCTTGTCCGGCGGAGGAGAAAAGATAAGTTCTCTACTAGGTGTACGTACAACGTAAGTAGGTATTCCTCTAGTGCTTGCTTCAGAGTTATACTCATAATCAGCGAACTTGTCAAGCCACTCTTCATAAGATAAAGGCTTTAACTTGACTGTTTCTACATTAAGATCAGCATTTCGCTTAATACGAAAGGTATTCATGTTGATAGTCTTGCTGTCGTAAGGCATACTATAGCGTACTTCACCAACAGCTAAGACTTCTGTTTCTTCTACATGGTTCCACGGCCACTCAAACTCTTCCTGATTGATGTGGCGAATAGCGGAGTTAACAGCATCCTTAGCAAAGCTATAGTATCCTGTAGCAGTAGCAAAGTTAGCGCTAGTTAGTTCTACTTCGTTAAGTCTGCGATTAATATCGTTAACTAAAGAAATGTAATCATATGCCATATGTTATTTCTCCTTAATTCGTAGGAAGATAGAACGCTCAAACTGTAAGCCTTCATTTGTAGTAATGCGACATACGATTGTGTAACGTACATTATTTGTACCTAGACTAAAACGAGCTGTAGCTACCTGTCCAGAAATTGTACCGTTAACAAACTGTAAACCGTTAACTACTTCTGCATCAGAAAGTTGCTCTTTAACGCCTGCTGCGTCATACGCATACCATGTAACAGCTGAAACTGTATCATCGCCTAAGAAACGTGACCAGTCTACGCTGTAATCTAAGATTTCATCTGGGTCTTTATCGGGCCACTTGTAAGACATCTGTAGTCCTTATTCTGCTATGTAGACAGTATAGTTTTGAATATCTGTGTCTATATAAACTGTATTGTTTACTGGTGAAATGTGAACTGTTCTATTATCATCAAAACCTAAGATATATAGAACACGGGATCTGTTATAAGTATCTGCAAACTGAGCGTAATCAAACGTTTCTGCAGTAGGAACTTCTGTGTTTACTCTTGTTTCTCCTACAACAGGAGACAGTAAAGCTGTAGCCTGTGCATCTTCGTCAGAGAAGTCAGTAATGTAAATCGTAAGAAATGCGGATGTGGGACTAAGTGTTACATTAGACGCAGCATCTATTTTGTCTGGATCATTTAAAGAAGCAGAAGCTATTACGTTAGGAGTAGTTATATTCGCACGAGCGTTAAAGTCAAGACCTGATGCAGTAAAATTAGCTAATACTGCGCTAGGAGTAACACTAGACTCTCCAATAACTTGCGCTATACCATTAATGTCAAAATTAGAGAGTACAGATGTTACATTTGTACTGGCTTGTGCGTCTACATCATCAAACGAACTAGCTAAACCTGACGCTGTTGCTGCAGGTGGTGTGATGTTTGCTATAGCTTGATATGCAAGTGTACCAGGATTTGTAGAAACTAGTGTTGTGGATAAGAAACCCAACGCCTCTGCTGATGTGGTAGCTTGACTTAGCGGAGTTTCTGAAAGTGTTGTAAAGCCTAGCATAACCTACCTATAATATTTGCGCTTCCATAGCTTTGTTGTGTAAAGAGACTTTAACTCTGTAAAAAAAGATACTTCAGAGGCTATTTTTTCTTTGACATTATAGCTGTCTACTTTGCTTGTCCAGCTATCTCTTTTAAAAGGTATAACCTGCACTAAAGGCTCTCCTTTTTTTACAAGAACTTCATTAGAAGTTACAAGGATAGGAAAATTAATATTGAGTGTATGGCTATCTGTATCGACTATACCGGGTAAAATAGTAAGCCCTGTAGTTTGATAAAAAGGAGACATAAGTATACAAGAGTAGTTTGATGGGGTCTTAATAAACCAAGGATTGTTTAGTTTTACTAATTTCTCCCCGTCAGAAAAGTCTTCTAAGGGAGTGTCTTTGACCTGTATCGTCCTATGCTCTGATATACCTATATTGTAGTGACTGTTATAGTCCTGCGGCGTGGCGGTTTGGCAATTAATAAAACCTTTACTGTCCTTTTTAAAAGTAATATCACACCAAGCAGGGATTATATAACCACTTGTAATGAGGTCTCTCACAGGTAGGCATTGCTTTATAGTAGGAATTGTATCAGTTTCATGTACAGGACACTTATGCTCACTACTCATACTCTTATACCAAGATGGTACAAACTTTGATGCAGGTTTAGGGTGCGGTATACTATTCAATATATCTGGATGGGTAGAGAATTTTATTTTAGACATACGGATATTCAGGCCAATCTATATCTTCACGGTTAAGAGATACATCTAAGTTATTCATAAAGCTTCTAAAGTCAATTACACTTTGCATGTCTGCTGGTAAAAGACCTTCATCTATATCGCTGTCAAGTTTAGCCAGCCACGCATCTCGTTCTGCTGCAGTATAGTCTATTGCCATCTCTAAACATAGTCCTTTTTGTATGCAGCACGTAAAAAAAGTATATAATCTATATACTGATCTACTTTTGCTTTCCAGTCTGTGTCTACACTAGGGTGTATAACACCTGACTTAGCTGATGCAAATGTTTGGTCTACCCATTTTAAAGGGTCAGAAGAGGTGTATAAAATATTATTTATGTGTGAAAAACTAGCTAAATGCTTATTTTGAAGCAAATCAAAATGACCAAGCTCTTTACCCAATATACAACTAGTTAAAGCACTCTCACTTATCATGGTAGAATATACATAACTAGAGGTACTTATTAAAGAATATAAATCTGAATCTTCATGAGCAAAGTTAATACCGCCAAGATACTCACTTAGTTCATTATAAACCTTGTCGTAGGAAACAGGGTGCTTTTTAAATAAAACATTATCACGCCCGTGCTTCTCAAGTATTTTCTCTAGTCTACCTACACAGCAATGCTTCTTTAATTTATTGCCACCAGGTAATACAACCAAAGCCTCTCTAGGATCTTCTTCTACTACATTAGTATAAACGTATTTAGAAAGCGCACCTTGTTCTCTTATAAAGCTAACATAATCTTTTTTTAAACCGTCCCCATAAGCATCGCTCATTTGTCTGACGCTCTGTTCATAGTTTAAGGGGTGCATTATCAATAAACCTGCATACGTAGTATAATTAATAGTTTTAAATACTATGTTCTCTGCAGCAGTAACATCAAATGTTAATTCTAAATCCGTTTTTTGAAACTGCTTAATAGCATATTCTTCTACCTCCATAAGAAGTTTATGCTTCTCTGACCACGTTATAGGATCTTTATCATGCGATAAGTGATCCGCTATGGTGCGATTTGATTCGCTATCCAATGCCTTTTTAATTTCCTCGCAAGGGGTGCTTTGCTTTGATAAGTTAAGCATAAAAGTTAGTAATCCTATTAGTTGTTCTTGACGTGCTAAACGTAGTAGTGGTAGATTGAGAGGTGCTAAACGTAGTGGTAGTGCTTAAACTTGTGTTAAACGTAGTGGTAGTGCTTAAACTTGTGTTAAACGTAGTAGTGGTAGATTGAGAGGTGCTAAAAGTAGTAGTGGTAGCTATAGATGTGTTAAACGTAGTAGTGGTAGACGCCGAAGTACTAAACGTAGTAGTGGTAGCTCTAGAGGTATTGAAGTTAGTAGTAGTACTTCTAGAGGTATTGAAGCTAGTAGTAAAAGAGGTATTAAAGTAACCAGCCCTGTACAAATTATAATACTGATAATAAATACCGCCACAACAGCTGCCATTAAGATATAAATTACCTCTATAGTAAGTATGAGCGCCAACGGCAACTGCAGTCACGTTAGGACTGTTACTAGCAAGTACAAGGTCTGGTACCTCAGGCGGCCAATCGAGGTATGTACCAATAATATTCCCCGTATATCTAATCCATCTGTGGGACGCTGTACTATTAGGATTGGGACTACCTTGGTTACCATAAGTACTTCGAGATGTACTTCTGCTAGTGCCAAACGTAGTGGTGGTAGCTCTAGAAGTATTAAACGTAGTGGTAGTACTTAAACTTGTATTAAACGTAGTAGTGGTAGACGCCGAAGTACTAAACGTAGTAGTGGTAGATATAGAAGTATTAAACGTAGTAGTAGTAGACGCCGAAGTACTAAACGTAGTAGTAGTAGACGCCGAAGTACTAAACGTAGTAGTAGTAGCTCTAGATGTGTTAAACGTAGTAGTAGTGCTTAAACTTGTATTAAACGTAGTAGTGTAATCCGTAGAAAACTCTTTTATCCCGTTAATAAACCAAGACATTACGCAAAGTCTCCAATGTAGTTAACTAGAATGTTAGAGCTGTCTACTACATAATAAGATAATACGCTAAGCTCATTAGCGCCCGTGCTTTGTACAATAGAAGCACCGTTTACAGGTGTCTTACATTCTGCAGGTAAGGTAAAGCTATGACCACCTGTAGCATCTTGTTTAAGAATCAGGTTGCCATACCTACCTGCATCTTTATTACTGAAAGAAAAAGTAGCACTTGCCGTCATAGTAATGTAGAAATTGTTAGCATTTGCTAGGTTAATATCAAGAGAACTACCAGACGCAGTTAAGCTCTCTTGGTCATGGCGTAACCCACCTGTCATAGTATCGCCAGCGACATTTACAAAGCGTGAGTCAGCTTCTGTCTCTGTATAGTAGCGACCATCGAGGTCAGCAGATGTAATACCCGTAAGGTGGCCGTAGGTGTCTAGCGTGATATCCTGAATAACAGTGCCATTAGAGTTATTTACACTAGCTTGGCTAGATGTGTCAGCATGTGATACAGTTACACTAGAGGCTCCACTCTGGTTAGCTGTACCTAGCTGTCCACCACCAGACAAACCAGAGCCTGCAGTAACAGTCATAGCACCATCACCAACTGTAACTGTACCTGTGCCTACAGAAGTGACGTGACCGTATGTGTCAAACCCAATGTCTTGGATGAAAGTATTACCTGATCCATTAACGTCTGTAACAGTACTTGTATCAGCGTGACTTATAGTGCGGTTAGCCGTTAAGTCTCCACCACCAGTAAGACCACTGCCTGCTGTAAGAGTGCGACTTGTAGGCGTCTTGCCATCAAGTGCAGTCTGTAGTCCATCTACGTTAGAGATAACGTGGTTATGTGAATCATCCTGTACAACAGCTGTAATAGTAGCATTAGCAGAACCGTCAAACGAGGCACTGCCTGTTACATCACCAGAAATCTGAATGGTACGTGGTGTAGCTAGTTTTGTGGCTGTAGCAGCATTGCCTGTAGTGTCTTGATTACCTGTAGTGTTAACACCGGGAAGGTCAATGTTAGCTGTACCATTAAAGGATACACCACCTATATTACGTGCAGTAGCAAGTGCTGTAGCAGAAGTAGCTGTACCTGTTACGTTACCCGTAACACTACCCGTAAGATTGCCTTCAAAAGAACCTGCTTTTAGTGCGGCATAAGAAACACTAGAGTCTGATAAATCTATAGCTCCTGCTGGAACAGGATCATACTCAGATAGTAAGACCCACTTACCCTCAGAGGCATCGTAATAGAAACCTGTATGAGTATAACCTACACCAGAAGTACCTGTGTTGTAGTTAGTAAAGAAACCAGAGTCTACATTGATAGGGCTTGCTGTACCATTCCACTGATCGTTAAGGGTGTGACCTGTTGTAGAACTAAAGGTTACAGAGATGTTATCTGCGCTATGAATAAGTTGTTCACTACCAGTAATATCTACACCAGTAGCTGCACTTGTAACGAAGTTATCTGTTGACCAAGCAAATGTATCCACACCGCCTGTACCAGTACCTACGCCATCAATCTTAACATAGTATGTTGTAGGAGTAGTTCCTGTAAAGTGACCTGCAAAGAAGGCATCGTCAAGACCTGTACCTGTAAAGGTAGTACCTGCTTCACCAATAGCATCACCTTCGTTAGCACGGTAGAAAGGCGCACCTGCTGTAACGTCAGAGGTAGACACAGAAGTAGTAGATCCAAGAACAGTCAAGTTACCGTCAACCTGAAGGTCTGCACCTACGTGTGCCGATGTACGTACACGGAAACTATTTACTGAGTGGTTTTGTTGATTAACAAGAACTGTACCGTCTGTAGCGTCTGAGTTAACGACCCACCCAAGGCACATAGGGAAGTTAGGATATAGAGGAGATGCGTTTTGTACCGCACCAGGAGTAAGACCTACAAAGAAGTTTGTACCATCGTTAAGTCCTGATGTATCAAAACCGTCAAGCTGACCTGCAATGATACAGTAGCCATAACTGTTGTTAGGGATGTCGGATGCAGCAAGACCTTGTGCGTTATAGGCGTTAACATCTGTAGCATCCGCTAATCCAACAGTAGGTACATCAATACTACCTGCAGTATAGTTACCGCTGAAGTAAAGAGGTTTACCTTTTAGGATGGTAGAACCTGTATCGTTATACACACGCTGGTGTTCTTCAATACCTATCTCATGTACAACATGAGTGTCATCACTGTAGAAGTTTAGCGTCTTGTGTAAGCTATCATAAAACACTCTACCTTCTTTGTGAGCAGGGTGAGCTGATAGAACCTCAAGATCAATATAGCCACCGATGTCAGCATTACCAGTAGTCTCTAGCGTAGTAAATTTGCCTGTAGCTGCTGCAGTTGCACCGATAATAGTACCATCAA
>Ga0209602_1004241_pt1 | contig 10571 bp, 8 predicted proteins | sample COGITO_mtgs_1205_3_FD_184810 | JGI IMG/M metagenome (GOLD analysis project Ga0209602, IMG submission 184810) | Pelagic marine microbial communities from North Sea - COGITO_mtgs_120524 (SPAdes) (version 2) | ecosystem: Environmental > Aquatic > Marine > Epipelagic ...
GGCTAGTGTAGGAGTTTTATCCAATAACTCCTTTACATTTAATGTGATAGTTCCCTTTGGACCTAATTCAACATAATCCGTTGAAGCACCAACATACAATCTAATAACAGTTGCATCAACCGAATTCCAACTTATATCAAAATCTACATCATATCCTACAAAATCAGCTCCCCTTACTTCCTTTGGATATGTTATCTCCCTAATATCAGGAACATTAACATATACATCTGAAACTACATTGATTACCAAATCAATAGCTTGATTTGATATATCAAGTGTTTCTGTTGTGGTTTGTTGTGTTACTACATTTTGTAAAGTTGAATTACTTTGAGTGATGTTTAGAAAAGAATTTCGGGGTGCTAAAGTTGTTAATCCTAATGCATTTATTGGTTTTGTAGGAAAGTTTAAGTTAGTTACAGCTTTAGTTATTTGAGTTTGTGGTAAACTAAAAACCGTTTGGCTAGATATACTTGCACCACCAGATGTACCAGACGAACCTCCACTTCCAGAAGTTCTACCACTACCGATAATATTATTGTTCAAAAAAGATGGTATTTCTGCCATTATCTTATTTTTCTATTTTTAGCTATCATAACTATCCAAACCCCCACCTCCAGTGGATAGACCACTAACAGATATAGTATTTTGTGTAAATGAACTTCCTATCGTAGTATAAGTAGGAGTTACTGGGTTATATGGTGTTATATTTAATACATTTGATACTATTGGTTTTATAGTTTCAACTACATCATACTTAGGTACAATTATTGGTTTAGAACTTATTGTTGGTTGTTGAGTATTATTTATCTTATCATAATCATCAAACGAAAATGGGAATATCTTAATATTATATTTTCCTATTTTTTCAAAAGCACTATGTGGTATTGTGATTCCACATATTTCACCATCCCCCAATTCATCAAATTCTAAAATATCATCACCAACTATAATTGTTATAGCGTTTACAGATGCATTCTTTTCAAATGCAATTGGAACACCTTCGTTTGAATTAATATTATATAGCCTACTATGAGTTTTTATCAATTTAAGTAATGGTAGTGGTGGTGGTGTAAATGTTGGTACATCTTCTACTTCCACATTAACTATAAAATTTTTACTTAAACTAAATTGTAATGTTAATGATTCGGATGCATCTGCGGTAATTATATTATTATTTGCAGTGATTGTACTACCATCTTCATACACAATTTTACTTATTCTATACTTTGTTATATCACTTGATAAAATGGTATATTGTGTATTTAATCTATCTCTATAAGTAGTTTTCCCATTATCAGGAAACATATTTGCACTTTTCTTAGTATTTTTTCGAATTAAAACAGAACCATCTTTACCAGTTGAATTTATTATAAAGTTATATTCAGTATTACCAGATGAAACTCCAGATGATGCGGATAACTTAAAAAGTAATTTCTTACTATTACCAATATTATAATTAACCAATGTTGGCTGTTCTACATTTTTTACATAATACTTACATACAATCTGAGATTGAGATAAACCACCATACCCACCATCAAATACATCATTTTTAACTAAGGTAGCCCCTAATGTATCTAATGATACTACATATTTTTCGTTAGTAGTATAACCAGTTTTAACTAAAGTTATAACCTTCTCACCATTAGTAATTAAGTCTGATTTCGATACTCGTATTTCGGCTGGTGTTTGTTTACCTGATGATACTCCATTTATCAGAACATCTGCACCTCTAATATCAGCACTTACATTAAATATATAATCAGGAGATGTTACACGTACACCGCCGCCTCCGCCACCATTATAATCATTTAATCCATCTTCACCAACGCTATCACCAACAGTAGTAAGTACGGCATTTAGACTACCACCAAATCCCAATCCAGATGAATTGGGATTAAATGCTCCTAATGTATAATCGTTTATCCTTACCATATCTATAAATATCTTTAAATGATATTAACTACTAATACCACCACCACCGGTACCAGTAGTTATATTACTATTAATGTTTGTTTGTATATTAACACTATTATTTTTTATATCACTTACTTTTTTACTTTTAACTACATTTGGATTAACAAAATTTGGTATGGGTTGATTTATGTTAACCTCAGATGCATAGGCCTCACTCATATTATATGAGTAAGTGTTAGTTGAGTTGTTATCAACTGGTTTTTTTGTTTTAGTTATAGTTACATTTGCTGGTATTGCGTTTATTGTAACATCACTATCCCTTCGTTGTAATACTTTACCAACTTTATCAAAACTTTCATCAAAAATTTTATCAATTTCTGTTTCAGTTTGTATTGTTCTCTTTGGTAAATACCATTCAATACATTCAACTATTATCCGTTGACATACCGTTAACACATCATCCTTTGAAAATGATAATGATGCTGGTGTTGGTTTGGGGTTACCATAGTTATTACTATTGATAGATGAGTATTTATTTGAAAACTCATTAAATACAGCTTCTCTAAATTTACTATGAATTCTAGTCATCAATATATCAAATCCAGCTATACCAAACTCAGCTACCATTTTTTTATACCACTTGTCAGTATAGGTATCTTTTATAAATGAATCTATTGTTGATGGTGTTATTGCTTCAACAAATTGTGGTATGTATGGAATTACATCTTCTCTAAAATCTTTATTATTAACCATTATACCAAATCTCTGAAGTAAATCAGTTTTATCAGCCACATCATTTCTAAGTGGTAATAATTTTACTTCAGTTCTAGATGGAGATATTTCCTTAATCCATAATTTTTCATTTGGAGATTCATAACCAACTCTCTTATTTAATAAAGTTATTTGTGTTTTAAAAATACCATTATCATAACCAGCTTCGTTTATTAAACGTTCCACATCTATAAAATATTCAGCAGGAAATTGAAATGCTTGAAACTTGGTGCCATCAGCGATTAGAAAATAATCTTTAATATTTTCAGAGTTCATCGGTATGTATCGAATCAATTCACCAGACTCACCTTGTGGTAATTGATTATCATTGATATCGTACACAATAAACTCAATCATATCGGAATCAGTAAATCCGAAGAAAGATTGCAATGTACCTTCTTCAAATATATCTCTATCTTTGGTCGATATTCTATACCCCTTATCGTCTATTATTTCTTTAAATGTTTTAATTGCCATCTTATTAGCTTGTTAAATCTTGTCCAACTGTTACTTCGATACTACCTCTTACGTTACCGTTATTCCAATCATTACTACGTTTTACCTCTTTTCGATAATATGCCTTTAAAGTAAGTTTATCAGTTATACTACCATCCTCAGATGATGTATTAATTATAAATGTAGCGTCTTTTACTTGCTTTCGTGAAGTGGTTTTTGCATCGTATTCTCTAAACCTAAACCTTGCTGTTGTTACACCGGCGGTATTTTCACTTCTTGCGGGTACTTTAAATTCAGCAGTTGTTGCCTCAATCCAATAGTTACCAGTATCCCCTATCGTTCCACCAGTCCTACTAATTTTAAAGGTTAGTTCTTTATCCGTAAAGTTAAAGAATGCTACACCTTTTAATCCATTTTTCACTTCAACATCACCCTTATTTTCAGTATTTACAAATAAACCCTTTCTGCTTTCATCTTTGATATCATTTGGGTTGATTTTCCATCCCACATTTTCAGTTGATTGGAAGAATCCATTAACACCCTCTATCGAAGCAATTGCTGCGTTTTCTTGCTCACGTTGTAAAGTTAATTCTTTTTGTAATCTAAACGATTCGACCAATGCCTCATTTCTAGCTTCTAACGATACTCTTTGTACTGCCTCATTTATAGAATTTTGTATTGCATTTGATAAATCGATTGTTATTTCAGAAAGTTGATTATTAGATATGGTTGCTTGTGCACTCGCTACATCTGCTCTTAATTTTTCACTATCAATATCAACTTTAAGACTTTCGCTTACAATTTCTAACTCAGAAACCTTTGTCGTTAAATCACCAACATTAGTAGTTAATTGTTCAACCACAGCAGTTAAATCAGCTATTGCATTAAGTGCATTATCATACAATGGTTTAGGTACCATTGGTGGTTTAATTTCAGGTACTACTGGTATTAATTCAAATATATCAGTGTCTATTGATTTCTCAATCTCAACGCTATCATATTTTGGTCGTATTAGTTTTCCACTAACGATACCATTATCAATTTCATCTAAGTTTAAGTTACCAGCTTCACTTAAATTTCCATATGAGTCTGTTGGGATATCGGATAAATCAGGATATCCCTTTATCATTGGTGGAGCCGGTTTTCTCAGTTGTTTTTTAGATAGACGTATTCCATTTGCGGATTTTTCCGGTAATACAGCAGAACCCGATACTAATATCCGTTGTACTTTTTTTTCGTTCTTTAAACCCGATTTTCTTTCCATTCTTACCCTATTACACTAAATGTATAATCTTCATCGAAGAATTGAGGCGTACCATCAATAACAACTTTGAATTCTATTTTGTATACTCTATCAACTTCCCAATTGGATAAATTTAATTTAAAATAGTTACCACTATCATCACAACTTAGTTTTGTAAAATCACTAAATGGAACTATTACATCATCAGAATGATAATCCTTTATTTGATAATACGATAGTGTTGGTAAAAATTTAGTTATACCATACTGAGCGGTTGATGTGAATGATTTCAATGGATATAAATCCCTACCTATCACTCTCAACCTTGGAGTTGTATTTACTTTATATTCTTTTCTAAAGTTTCTAATACCAACTTTTATTTCTTCTGATGTTAGTTCAGTTAATGAACCGGTTGTAAATGAAACATCATCCCAACCTATTCTTAACTTAGGTTGATGAATTGTGTGAGTTTCTTTACTAAACAATTTCAGTATACCATAATCAGTAGAATCTGATTCGCTTTGGAATGGTAGTTTAAGTATGAATCCATCATTTGGTATCGAACCACTAATCCAATCTTCAACAATATCCTTCACATCCATATTAACATCAGATGTTAGATATTCAAAATTTTGTGTACTATATGTATCATAATAAAAAGTACCACCCAAACCAGAATATGAACCAGTTGATACTTCAGAAAACTCAGAAGTTTGTAACCAACGTTGAGTTGTATCACCTTCTCGATAGTTCCAAGTTACACCAGCAGTTGATATCTCATCAAAACGAGTACCATTACCCATTTCCCAACTTTGTGAGATTGGATATGCTTCTAATGTAAATTCCAATGGTAGTTCCTCTGAATCAGTTTCTCTCAATATAAGAGTTGCCTCATCCAACTTTACATCACCACTAACAATACTACCAGATACCCCAGTTAAATCAAATTTAAGGAGTGCTCTTGATACATCTTTGATGTTACCATAATATACCTTACTAACTTCCAATACCTCATCTAAACCAGTGTTTTGGTCAGGTTGTTGTAAGTAAACCGATGCATCTTTTGATGCTGTTAAAAAGTAATACATTTATTTAGCTCTTCCTTTTATATCCACATCTGGGAATTTGATTTCGAAAACTGATGGGTCTAAAGATGGATATAAAATCTTATCTTTAATAGCCGCATCTATATTATATGAATTAGGTGAGTAGTTTCCATCACACTTATTCACAATTTTTAATTTAGGAACTGAACTTACCCCATCAACATTTGCTAATAGTAATTCCAATTCCGAAATGTTTATAGTATTATTAAATGTCCAATTATTAATATTAAAGTAATCTTTCATCTCACTAATACATTCGGTAACTACTTCACTTTTATTATAGTTCTTTAAGGTTACCACCTCAAACTCAATTCCAATGTTGATAATAAACCCATCGGATATGTTAACACCATCAGTTAAAATTTTATATTCGTTTAAATACGTTTTTAAGTTTTGCTTAACAGCATCATTTAATGTTGATAATTTACCATTACCATCATATCCTAATAAATAAAGATTAATTGCGAATGGGTTATTCTTTTCATTATCATTTGATGTTTTACCAATTAAGAATTTTTGAAGTTCTTGTCGAACTGATTTTCTATCAGGCTCCTCACTATCAGGCTTTTCAACGAACCCCATTACCAAATCAGTAAACTCTTGCAGAGCTTTTGGGGAACTTAAAATCGATGATGGTGAGTTATTATCCAACGTACCATCAGCCGTAGCGTAAGCCTTTGCAATTGAACCATATTTGGTTGGCATTGATAATACTCTTATTTGATAATCTTTTGTAGTTACTGCTCTATTCTGAGAACCAAAGTTTGCCAATGCATTTTCTCTAATCTCATCAATAGTATCACCACCTTTACCACCAGTTGCAGGAACTTCATTATCAACTGCTACTGAATTCTTAGTTGCGTTATATAATGCTACTGAGTTATCGTTTAGTAATTGAGTATCTTCTTCAAACTCAATTGAGTTTATTTTAACTAACGTACCCTTTGCCACATTGGATGATATACCACCACCAACTAAATATTTAACAGTTATAGTTGTATTGGATGGTGATGTTCCATATGTTTTTGTTTTCAAAAAGTTGGTTGGGTCAAATGATTCATTTAACTTACTAATTGAATTAGGTAAACCCAATCCAACATTTTTTAAGTTAGGAATCAGTTGTTCATCATTAGCAGTTGGGTCTCCAGCTCCAAATTGGATAGTAGTAGTACTATCTCCGTTTACTTTTTTAACAAACCTACGAGGTGTTTTAATCGTTTTAAGAATATATGGTACGGTTGTTTTAAACTGATATAAGTCCGGGTCATTTGTTTCAGTATTTGGATAATCTTCAAATACCATCTCTTGCCCTAAATAAGGAACCTCATACCATTTATTTCCATTTGAATCTCTTACATCATAGATATCAATTACATTTGTTTCTGATAGCTCAATAGTTTGAAATGATTCATAAGAACCAAATTCAAATTCTTTAGTTTCTATTTGAGCAGATATAGCTTGTACATATTTTTTTACTAAATAAAATGTAGTTTCACCATTTACACTATCGGTTTCGTATATCGTTATTTCTCTATCAGTATCATCCGAAAAATCAACAACATCTCTCGTTAAAAATGTGTTACCATCCCCATCCGAAACTTGCATACCTTGTTTAATCCTAAGCAGGTATGTTTCATCATATGTATTACTACCAGCCACACCAATAGATGGAACTAATTGATAAATGGATAACGTAGTAATAGCAGGTGATGTTACCTTTGGTTGGTATCCTAAATATTGTGAAAGTGCAATTACATTCTCAATATCTTCGGCATGAACCATTAAAGATTCTTTAAGTGTATCATCAATGTAATATGAAAGGGAATCACCAATATAAGATGCCATTTCTATAAACATCATACCTGGCGATGATTCATTAAAATCAGAATAGGTTTTTGGGAAATATGTTTTAGCAAACTCAATTAGATTTCCTCTATATTGAGCAAAATCTTTATTAAGGTATTTTATATCTTTACCTCTATTCTTAAAGTTTTTATTTGTTTTTGTTATAGCCATATTGTTATCCCTGTGCTGTAAATGTTACTTCGTTTAAATCAGTATTATCACCAATTCTAAATTTAACTGAAACATTTATTCTATTATTATCTCGTAATGTATCAGATGAATCAACTACAATTTCTTCAGCGGTTACATATGGTAACCATTGTTCCAAACTTTCATTTATAGTATCTTCAATTCTACCCTCAAAATCATCAACGTTTGGTTCAAATAATAATTCCTGCAATCCACTACCAAATTCAGGTTGTAATATTCTTTCACCTCTTTTTGTTAGTAGTAGGTTTTTTATATTTGATTTTACCTGCTCTGATGTTTGGAATGTTTGCTCAAATGCAGTATTGGTTATTTGAATAGGCAAAGATATACCAATCGCATAATCATTAAACGATTTTGTATCTTTTACTATCTTTGAACCTAATTCAACTGCCATAATTTATTTACATTCCCGGTCTCCAAGGACCTTTTGATTTATCCCAAGCTTTTATTAACTCAGAGTTATCTCTATTTAAAATTCTATCTAATCCAGCTAATCCAGTACTTACACCCAATCCTTGCTTTTTACCAACAGGTTGCATATCACCATAACCCATTTTATCTGCTATACTTTGAGCACCCAATGTATGAGTACTTTGTGTTCCAAACTCCATCGTTCTTTCAGTTACTTCAGTTGGCGCACCAGCATAAGCAGGTGGTCGTACATTATCTAATACACTCTTAGTTGTATTCTCACTTAAACTAAGTGGTTGTGTTTGTTGTAGTACTTGGTTTAATATAGGATTCTTACTCAATACCTTTTGTGGTTGAGTAGGTTGTATTGTTTCAGCTATTGGCTCATCCATAAATGTAGGTTGAGATGGAACTACCGCCTTAGTTGGTTTTAGAGCCTCTCTAAGTTGTTTGTTTTCTTTCAACAACTTAGCCATCTCTTTCTTTACACCCTCTTTTACCAACTTTGGTAGAACTGATTTAATCTCACTCTCTACAATAATTTGAATCGCTTTTACTAATTTATCGGTATTCATTTTATTATCTTTTATATTACTCTCCTTATAAATATTTAAATTAAGTATTTTCGTTTTTATGGAGTATAATCAATATTAATCAACATCGTTTATAATTCTAAACCCGTCATCATCATATTCATATTGCGGTTCTGATGGTGTTGGTTCTGATGCTATTGGCCAGGAAAATCCGGTGGAATTACATATCCAACAATTCTATTTGTTGCTGCCAGTTTTGAATAACAACCTCCACCATTACGTTCGAACCCAGCTTTTGATGTATTTCCCTCAATGGTTGTTATCTTGCCATCTTCAGTTATAGCAGCAACTATACCAATGTGAGTTGCATCACTTGAACTACCATATAAAACAGCTGCACCAATTACAGGTAACCCACTCCATCTACCATTAGATTTGGCCCAATTCATCCATGCATCACATCCTGCACTACCATTAAAAGATTTACCACCATTAAGTGATTTTAACGGAAAGCAACCAGCTTGCCTCCACCAGGCTGAAACTGCAGCTGCACACCATGGCCATCCGGCTTTATCATCACCATATAGACCGGTATCAACATTCCAATTATTACCATTTAGTTTATTATGCATAACATCGATACGACCGGTAGAGTAATTTCTATATGGAATTGTGTTTGGGTAATTTGAGTTTGTACCCCCATAATTCTTAAAATTAGTTTCAGTTATACCAATATCTTTTTCGGCCATTTCCACAATACGTCTACCTAAAATACTTTGAAGTTCTGGTGGTGAATCTAATTCTAATGCCAGTATATCTTCTTTTGTTAATTCAGTATCAGCTGAAACTTTACCATTTTCGATTTCATCTTCTAACTTTTTAATATATTCACTTACAGTAGATGCAGCAGTGGGGTCATTTGTATTTTCAAGCTGTGATTTAGATGTATTTAATTTTTGAGTATAAACCTCAACTTCTGCTTCTGTTAATGTAAAATTAGCAGGTATACTTAATTTAGCACTAGCTGCCGCAGATATACCTGGTCCGGCTGGTGGTACCGTATATCCACTCCAAGCAATAATACCAGGTGCAGCAAAAGGTGGTACACCCGGATACATAGATATAGTTTGAATAGTACCACCAATTGTAGTTAAGTGCTTAGTTGCTGCTGAAATAAATTGGTTAACTATAATCTCAACATTATCAGTAGGTTTAATAGGTCTTTGAGGAGCCCATACACCCGGAATATAACATTGATTAAGAATTACACTTACATTCGAAACACTACCTGGTGCTGGTATAAGTGGTATCTTTAATGGGTTTAAAATTGCATTACTCCAATATGCAAGTACACCCTGTCCCATTTGAGTAACTAAACTATATGTTGGTGTATTTTGAGTTAATCCAATTTGCAAGGCAACTTTAAAAAACTTTTCCATTAATGGTACATTACCAGTTTGAACATTTACAAAATTAACCGAATCATTACCACGCTTTACTGCAGCATCATATTCCTTTGCCCACAAATTTGCAACAACATCAATATCATCCATCGTGTCAACTGATTTAGAAATAATATTATTTTTAAAAATAGCCCAAGACATAATCTATTATATTTATTAAAATTCAGGCTTTGATGGAGCCGATGGTGGAGTTGGTGGTTTTGGTATAGATGGTGGGGTTGGTGGTGCTGGTATTGTTAATGTTGGTAATCCACCTTTTTTAGAAACAGCAGCTTTCTTTCTAGCTTTTTCTTTTTTACTTTCACCTGATTTTTTCCTTGGTGTTTTTTTTGGCTTTCTAAATTTTGGAATAGCTGGTATAGCTGGTATTTCTGGAAGTGAGATATCAGGCACATTTGGTAAATCAGGCACATTTGGTAAATCAGGTACGTTTGGTAAATTTAATCCATCATTTGAATCGTTATTAGAATTAGATTGCGTATTCGTATTAGATTGCGTATTCGTATTAGATTGTGTGTTGGTATTGGAATCAGATTTAGTATTAGAACTATTGTTAGTTTCCAAACTAATATTGGTGTTTGTGGGGGTATCATAATTAATAGTAAACACACCCTCT
>Ga0209602_1004260_pt1 | contig 10523 bp, 15 predicted proteins | sample COGITO_mtgs_1205_3_FD_184810 | JGI IMG/M metagenome (GOLD analysis project Ga0209602, IMG submission 184810) | Pelagic marine microbial communities from North Sea - COGITO_mtgs_120524 (SPAdes) (version 2) | ecosystem: Environmental > Aquatic > Marine > Epipelagic ...
ATTTCGACCTCCCCAGTTATCGTAATTATATCTCTTCTCGTCAGTGAAACAGCTACGAAATGTCGCATTCGCTGCAAACTTCTTCACCGCTTCCAAAATGGCCGGGTTCGAAGTTTGCCAAAAAACATTTGAAACGTTGGAAGGAATCGCCTTGGTATATTGGCTAAATTTTGGCATATTTGCATTTTCCTTGAGTTTTTCGGGGGACCATCTAATGTGCACCGTCAAATAATCTCGCCGACTCATCCTACAGCGCTGTAATACGCGACCGGCTTCTTTCATGTAGCGCACCTTAGGTGTGAAAAGTACCTTCATAGCGTCCCGTTCGAATCCTTCATACCACCCATGACGGAAGCGCCCTTTTCTCCAAAGCCCACTGAACCAGAGTTTTTTCATGGACATGAGCGCGACGACATTGGAAGATTTTGCGCGATTTAGAGGAACGGTGTTATTTCTCGTGATTTGATTTCGTGGTGTGCAATTTGTCCATTTTTCATAATAACATTCCCATGTATACGGTGAGGTATTGCACCAACGTGGAGTCTCGGCCGGAATCTCTATGAGTATGCGTCCGTGCACGGCCGCTATTCTGAGGGCGGTACGCAAAATTATAGAGACAAATCCCAAACCCGACCCGCTGAGATCATCCACGATCGCGATATATCGTGTTTTATTATCGCATGCCTTGGGGAATTGTTGTTTAAATATAAAATTGTCATCCATTACAAATGACTATTTGTACTTGTTGTATAAAAAAATGAGGCCGGATTCAACATCGTAATAAGATTTTAAAAGTAGAATGTGACACCTAGTCGATTGTATTACCTGATAAATTATTTGTTTCGTTTACACATTTAAATAATAATAAAATTTAAAAAAAATGAATATTACTCTAGAAGATTTGTGGTATAGTGAACGCGTTTTTAATCCTGATTATTATACATTGTTATATGATCTTTTTTATAAACGATTATTTGGTATAGATGTACGTTAGTTCGCGATACGTATTTGTAAAGACTATTGTTGAGAATTACGATATTTGTAAACCTTGGGGCTTTTTACTTCATATTCTTTGCGGATATTTTTATGTGTTAACTTATCCTTCATTTTATAAATAGAAGTGTTCATAAATTTCAATATTTGATTAATTTCTTTTTTACGCTTTAATAGTTTATTTGCTTCAGTAGCGTTGGTGGGATATATCCTAAAGTTTCCATCCATATCCATGACGCTTGGAAGATCCCATATTTTATCATTTGCGTCCAAGTTAAATTTTACAATTTTATTTACAAGTGTTTGAAGCGAATCATCATATTGTACCGAATACATTCGTTTTGCACCAACTATTATTTCACGCAAATAGCTCCTGGCTTGTTCTTTTCCAGGACATGTTATTTTATGGGTTTTGATGCTATTTATATACGCACATAGAAATCTATATTCAATTGGGTTTTTAATTTCAGAAAATTTTTCAAATTGTTTCATCACATATTCTTGAACCCTTTCTAATACTTGTTTTCCGAACTCTTCGGGCCAAAATTCTTCTCTCACTGAACAAAAATGGACAAACCAGCACATGAAATATGTAAACTTTCCTACGAAATAATCGGTTAAACTATCTGTTTTGATGTGGTTGTATCTTACGATCTGTAAATTGTCAAATGCGTATTTCAACATAATTCTATCAACCGAAAAAATTAACTGTTCTAAAGTTATATAAGTTTTCATTTTGTACTAGCAAATAAATTAAAAGAGATGGTACATATGCTTCTTCGTCGGCTGAGAGAAACAACTCAAGGTCACGCAACATTTGCTCAAAAAAAAGGTTGTCATGATATATTAAATTGGTTACTCATAATAACCCATAATTTCACTCAACAATAGTTCAGTGTTATTTTCTTGGCCGGGTTTATAAGAATCTTCTTTAAATAATGTATGCATGTTTTCATCAGTGGATGTACTATCTAATAACATTTGTATTGAATCATAGTTTTCATAATCTTCTTCATGCTGACTGACGTCCATATCGTTTAAAATTTGGTCCACGGAAAATTCAAGTGTATCATTTTGTATTTTTTTATCTTTTTCAGATGTTTCTGTTACAAGTTGTACTTTATCATCTAGTTCTGTCATAACTTCTTTAGAGTCACCTAACAAATATTCTACTTCTTTAGGGTTCTCCCAAATATTTGGTAATGTATTTATGTCGTGTTCGGTTAAAGTTAAATCATCTGTGTGTACATGTTTACTTACAAATCCTAAAGAACTCACCATGTTACCTGATACTTGATAATGTGTAACACCATCAATTACGTGCTTAGAATCTTTCCATTTTTCTTGTAAAAGTGAGCATGACGTACACTCTTTCGCACACATACTATTGGTGCGTATGATTACATAATCAGACCGGCCACACTTTTTAGGAATTTCAAAGTTATATTGTAAAATTTTATCGTCGTCCATATAGTATACGTTTTTACCAGTGTTGGATTTAGTAGTGTTACTGTCGTATATTTTAATAGAATCTTGTTTGTTGGGTAGTGGAATTCTAAAATGAATAGCATATGCTTGACAACTACCTAATCCAATCGACAAACGGTCAACTTTAGTTTGAAAACCATTTTTATTTAAATATCTAGATACTTCATTACAAACTACAGATTTATATTTTGAATTATTTTCAGAACTAATCTTTGTATTTTGTTTCCTAATTGTGTTACCGGTAGATCGGTAACACAATTCACAGAACTTGTGGTTTAAAAGTTCATCAATCAAAGTGCTCATTTTTATATAACGCATTATTTTTTTGAAAGTATTAATTAAAGTTATAAATTTCAAATAATAATTCAAAAAAAATAAATTGGAACTTATAACATATTTTGTAAAATGATGTATTTTAGTCGGTAAAGTATCACGTGTTTCTGTTATAAATAGAATCTTGTATGCATCTAGCAGACCACCCTACACCGTCTGCCATAACCACAACTGTTGATAATAAAAGTATACCAGCCGTAGCATATGCCGGTGGATTAGCTTCGAATGTTCCAGCTGTCATAAGTATTACAAACAACGATGCAGACCAAAGACATGCACATGCTAGAATTGATCTTGTAAAAGATGGGTTTAACATGTAATAATATGCAGCATATGGCCACAAAACTGAAGATACTAAAAAACCTGTTATAAATAATGCCCTGGACCATCTATACTTTAAAATAGAAGTCCCAAAGTTTGTTTCAGAACATAACCAAAACAACCAAAGTACATACCCGATTCCTGCGAATACTTGAAAACATATAATTGCAACAACATTGTTTCTAGCTATATTAAACCAATATGGTGATTCTAGATACGATGAAACATAATTTTCAAAAGAGAATGTACCTGTAATATTCCCAAGAACAAGAACATAAGAAAATATGATGGATAGTCCCAAGACTGAAGAGTTTGCAAAAAGTAGCCAGTCAAACATTTTCTTTAGTATATAAAAAAAAATCACTTAAACAATTTCTAACTAAATACTCATAAAAACATTTATTAATATATTCTAATTTACTCTTTTAAATAGAATAAACTGGAATAGGTAAGTCAAAATTGACTGATTTTGAAAGTTGTTCTAACAAAATGTTTTTCCAACACTGTTTCAAAGCTTCTATTTGGCTCGTGGATATTATATGATATGTAGGCTCTGTATTGTGAACACAATTAGTGACATGTGTATGGCACATTTCACTATCATTAAATAATTCAAAACAAAATGCACAATAAAATGAGTCTTCACAATATTCGCATTGTAATACACCACATCCTTCAAAATCAGCCATAACTCTATGACAACATGGACGCTTTATACAATACTTCAAATTTTCTTCATTATTGGAGTATTTGGGTATTTGTGTAGTCATTCTTGTTCTTTCATGAACAAAGTTTCCCCATAACTCAGGTTCTACGATTTTACAAACATCCTTGTCATCCAAGGGAACTAAACACTTTAAACAGATAGGATTTTTAGTAGCAAAGTTTTGATCTGTTATATACGAATCTAATCCACACGAAATACAATCACTACAATTGCTATGACCATTAGAACACTTTATACTCATATTTGTGCAATCGTCACACGAAACACAATAAACTTTGTTTATTTTTTCTATCAACAATCCAATTTCTGTATTAAAATCTTTTTTTGTTTTTTCGTAACATTCCAGTATATAATCTTTGTTTACTTCAAGTTCACTTAGTCTACGTTTTAAAAATGTTATTTCATTTTTTAGTCTACATTCTTCACGGTTAAATCTTTTTTTATCTTTTTCTATTTTTTCTAATACTATTTCTTCAATTATTTTATGAATCTCTTCAGTTTTGTTGCATTTACTGATTTCTTCTGTGCGTTTTCTTTTGTTGGACATTTTATTATTACAAATAAATATACTTTATTTGATTAAACAAACTGTTATATAAGCAAAAAAATAAATAAATAAAATGAGCATAAATATTGATTGTTGGACAATTGTATTTTTAAAAACAGATTTAAAAAAACCATTCTTCTTAATTTCGAAAAATTGCAACCAAGCTTACAAAAATAGTGTCCACATTTTTTTAAAACAGTTTGATATTATACGATATAAAATATTCAACAGACCAATAAACTTGAAACTACATTTTGAAGATTATTTCGGATGGGGTTTGGTTGTACAAACAAAACACCGAACAAGATTTTTTGAAGAAAAAAAAATAGTGTCTGGGTGTCCACTCTGGGTTGAAAAGAATATGCTAGTGTTCATTATTAATAAAACTTTAAAAGTAAAGTATTTACACAAAGAAACAGTGGACTATTTTTACTTTCCATTAGAAGATAATAGTATGATAAGCTACTTGTTTAAAAGTGAGTTATAGTTTTCTTGTGCTAATAACATTTTTGTATTTACCAACTCTTTTAATACTTTTTTATTTTCATCGGTTAAAACTTTCAATGAAGTTGTGAAGGATTCTTTATAACGTTTACTTTCTTTCCATCTGCATAATTTTATACACAAACTTAGTTTTTCTTCTAATATAATGAAATCGACACTATGTTTCCAAACTTTAAAGTTTTTTTCTATAATATAGTAAAATGTTGAAAGTATTGTTTTTTTAATGATATTATTTTTGTATATGGTTTCCAATTCACAAAACTCATTTTGTTTATTTGTAAGTTGATCCCAAATTCTATTTATTATTTTGTCCTTTGGCTGAGATTGTACAAGTTTCAACTTTACGACATCCTCTTTTACTTCAGTTTCGACTTTTATGTTAGTTTTATCTTTTGGTTTTAATATTGCTGTTTCTGCTCGATTCCATGTTACTTTGTCATTTTCCGGATTCCAAAAATAAGTTCTTCCATATTCATCTTGAACTTCTTCCCACATTTTTAAACTATAATAATTAAATTAATTTTTTACAACTTAGACCTTTTTTATTTATACTTTTTACAAAACGAAATGATTTATTTATTTTAATAAAATTTTATGATATAATGTTAGATTCATTCCTCTGTCGTACTAAAAATGGAAAACGTAACAACCTCAAACAATGAATGTCTCTGAACAAGAACAAATTCAGTAGAACGGACAATATGTTCTATATGAAAAATGATAGCAACAGAATGTTCTTTTTATTTTACAATATAAACTGCTATTTAATCATCGAACATAAGTATATTAAAAACTCTCCACAAACCGCTTATTATAAACGAAAATATCAGACTTGCATTTTGTTGTTTAGTAGTCTTGAACTCGTCATTTAGTATAAAAACAACCGTCATCCATCCCACAAATGTACTTATTATATTCATTATTAAAACAACTAACAAATTTTTTCTCTTTTGCGCAATATTTTCGATCCATATAAACAATATCCAAAGAGGATATAATACTAAAAATACAATCTTTTGTGTGTTGGAAAAATTGAGATAACATTTGTTAACAACTACTATTTTGTTGTATAAAAGAAGATCTCTACCAAAGTATATAACACCTAACAAAATTAAAGGTACAATCGATAATAATTCAGAAGTACTAACCATTTTTATGTACATTTATATTTTATTTTAACACAAACTAATGTATTTTTTTCATTGGAAATAGTGACCTAACATAAAAACCGTCAATATTGCACATAATATTATAATCCCTTTGTAAATATTTGTAATGATTGAAATTGGATTTAAGTTATCGAGCGGTAAACTCAACTTTTATCTTCTATGCAATCTACGAAGACTGTTTCTAGTTTTGATAGTACTTTTCTTATACTTTGAACTCTTCTGTTCTTGAGGTTGTACTTTAGATAAACTGTTGTACGAAAAATGTAAGGGATCGTAAGACTCTAAATTTATAGTCCAACTTCCTATTCTTACCAACTTTCTGTTTCCGGATATCATAACCACACTGTTGTTTTCAATAGGTACTATTACTCTTTGTGATGCAAGTGATACTAAAAGTGGTGGTGTAATAATTCCTTGTAATACTAGAACTTTTTCAGAATTGCAGTAAATTTTTGTATTTATATCACACATTATGTTTGAATGTTTTGTAAGTATAACTTCTGGTTTATCATTTTTTACGTTTTCATTTTCGGTATTAGAAGAATTTCCACTTTTATATATTGACTTTAATCTTTTCACTACAGTTGAATTAGATTCACTAATTTGTTTTGAAGCATTTTGCAACCAATTAGGTTCATCATCTTCTTCTTCTGTTTTTTTTACTTTTTCTAGTTTTTCTTCTTCTTCTTCTGGTTTTTTTTCTCCTTCTTTTGGATGTTCCTTTTCTTCTTCTTCTTCTGAATGTTCTTTTTCTTCTTCTTCTTCCGGATGTTCCTTTTCTTCTTCTTCTTCCGGATGTTCCTTTTTTTCTTTTTCAAAGTTACACATTTCTTCGGTTTCATCTACATTTATAGATTTTCTTCTTTTTAACACTTTATCTTGAATTAAATTGTACAATATTTTTCCATTTGAATTTTTCATGTCTTGTAAATTTGGAGGGTTTTCATCATTTGTTAAGTACTCTATTGCTTGAGATCTGTTTTTTATATTTTCCGGTAACAAAATATTAGAGTATATATAATCTGTTTCGGATATGTTCCCATCTAGTTTAACACCGTTTAAAAAAACAATTGTATCAACATTTTTCGGTATTTTATTCAATGCTTCGTTCATTTTTTGAACTGCAAACGACTTTGTACTAATGTCCATCGTTTGAGGGAAATTATCCGGTAAACATTGCAAAGACTCCATTGTTATAAACGAATCATCATTTTCAATTTTTCTCAAGTTTTTACTTGAGAAATCAACATTTCTTGAAACTAAATGTTGCTGCAACCAAGTTGGCCACTTTTGTATAACAAATGACTTCATTCTTTTTGAAAAAAAAATATAATATTTGCCAGTAGTTAAACAACGATTTAATCATTTAAAAACTTCAAATGTTCTGATATTTTTTGTGCTAATTCCCTTTTGGAACCTAATGGTGTTAGTGAATGCTTTGTGCACATCGCCTTTAATTGTTTTAAGGAGTATTCTCTCAAAAGGTCATCCACAGATACTTCTAACGACTCTTCATTCGAAACTACGATAACTTGTTCATCGTCTTCGTCTTCCACAACACTCAAAGGTTCACTTTCTGGGCGAGAATCTACTTTTTTTTGCTTCTCGGGTTCTTTTGTTTTTACACTTTCTTTGTTTTTTGGTACCTTTTTCGTTTCTAACTCACATGGCATTAGTGATGGAATTAAAGAAAGTGGAGTTTCCATTTTTAGTACTACTTAAAATAATGAGTTTTTTTTGAACGTAAAAAAGTGATCAAAAAAAAATTAATACACTAATTAAAAAGAAATGTCAACCAAAGACATTTTGTGGTCCGAGCTCAACTCAAAATACAAAGGTTCGGAAAGTAACGATTGCTCATATTTACCGAACAGATCAACTATTATAAAAGCTTTAGGATTTGTTGCTTTATTAGTATGCGTTTTGGCTTTATATGATAAGTATAACCAGTACACAGAAAATGGCGAAGATTTGTATTCAATGTTAGGTGACACTTCCACTGATTCTATTATAAAATCTAGTTTATTCACATTCATTTTTGTAATGTCATTGAAGCTGTTTTCAGAAAGAGTAGTTGAACTCAGCACTGATGTAAAAAGTAAAATAGAAGACAATACACCGATTTCAAACCTTCCTATTCCTACTGATAGTATGCCTCTTATCGTAGCTCTTCTTGTTGCAGAAGCAAGTGAATTGGTATCAGAGCCATATTTCTCGGAAGACACTGGAAGTTTTGATTTAGGACACATTACGGGAATTTTAACCGCAACTGTATTGTCATCTTTGTTGGGTCTCTAAGGAGGAACATCTTCTTCGTCATCATTATCTTCTTCGTCTTCATCTTCTATTTGTTCAACTCGTCTAGACTGTGTACTTCCTCCAGGTCCTCTTGAGTTGTATATTTTTTTGCTCATTTTTTGTTTGAAATGAAACATTCCCATGGATGCAATTAGTGATGCGGTTATATCTAGTTCGGGACTAGTGGAACCAGAACGCCTCCAATACTTTCTATATATTCGAGACAAGTTCGCATCATGTTTATTTAGATCCTTGCATACTTCTGTAGACCAACCATCTAAATCTAACAATCCTATTCTATTATTTAACATTTCTACACCTGTGCAAAGAAAACGAAGTCCATCTCTCATTGTTTGAACATTTGCCATTTCATCTAAATGTAACGTATGTCTTCTTATTTCTAGAGTTAAATCTTCGATTTTATCGTCCATTGACCATTCTTTTGACAATTTAATACCCTGTAATTTCAACCGTTGGAGATCCAACAATAATGATTGTTTTTCTAATATTTGTTCTTCGGGTGTCATTAAATTTTCTATTTCTTTTTCATATTTTCGGGAAGTTTCATGTGTATAATCATCATGTTTTGATGTGAAATTTTCGTATTCTCTATCAGAATTTTCAAAATTTTCTTTCTTATGACTTTTTGAACTATTTGAACTTTTCGAGCTTTTCGAGCTTTTAGAGCTTTTAGAGCTTTTAGAGCTTTTAGAACTCTTAGACTTTTGGGAAGTATCACTTTTGGCATCATTATCACTATCCGGTAACTCTTCTATCCTTGCCAAATGTTTGAATCCACTTTCTTTTTCTTTTTCTTTTTGATGGAGCATACTAGTGTCTGATTTATTTGGATTACTTAGTGTAGCATAGACCATTAATGCGGCGTCGGATAGGTCGGAACCAACATCGGATGTCATTTTTTAGTAATAATCTTTTAATTTAAAAAATCTGACCGCAAATATAAAAATAAATTTTTATAGTACGTTTGATATTTAAAATTTATATATTAATATTAAAAAATAATGTACAATTATTCAAGTGGGTCGTACTATGAAGGAGATATTGTAGACGATTATTTCACAGGAAAAGGAAAGTTTTATTTTTACAATGGTGATGTTTATGATGGAGAGTTTTGTGAAGACAAGTTTCATGGTTTTGGAAAATACGTATACAAATCCGGTGACACTTATACTGGATATTTCGAAAATGATGAGTTTCATGGAATCGGAACATATACTTTCAAAAATGATGTAAAAGAAAAGGGTAAATATCACAAAGGAAAACGAGTAGGAAAATTTGTTCACCTTGAAAATGAAGTATATAGCATTGTAATTTATAACAATGACGTTATTTCTTTTTCAGAAACAATGGATCCCGTAAATGTACCTGTTGAAAAACTTCCATAGGTACTATCATTGGAGGATAACTTTGTGTATCTCTTAAGTGCCGAAGGGGCGAATTCGCACCTTGCAACAAAATATATTGAACATACACAAACTATGGTTCCATGTCATATCCCATTTATTATATTTGTAATGTGCGCAACTATTATATGTGATGATATTCTTGTTATACAAGAACTGATAAGAAGTAATCTAGGTCCACTACTAAATAACAATGACTATATTTCATGCTCTAGAATGCATACAGGATTAATTGAATGTGACGTATACGCACCTCTGTTAACATCGTATATCGGATGTAAACAACTACAAAATACTTTTACAGCTGAAGTTTTATCAAACATACTAAACACTACAATAGATGGAATCCAAATTGACTGTCAACTACCTATGCGATATATAAATGTTTCATTTAATTAATAAATTTTTATAATATTCTATACTAATGTAATTACAAATTAAGTGTATAAAACTAATTTTTTTTTTTAACAGTATATAAAATATAATTATAAATGTTGAAAAAAGTTGAAACTAATGGTGTTAAATTGAAAATAAAAAGTAAACAAAATGATGTTAAACTGAATATAAAAAGTAAACAAAATGATTTACAAGTAAAATTAAAAAAAAATAGTTTTTTCAAAAATTTATTTTACAATAGTAGATTACGATCTTTTGTCGGAATTCTAACAACAAGCGGCATCATAGCGGGTATATACTTTTTGTTCTATGCAATATTACAA
>Ga0209602_1004264_pt1 | contig 10515 bp, 7 predicted proteins | sample COGITO_mtgs_1205_3_FD_184810 | JGI IMG/M metagenome (GOLD analysis project Ga0209602, IMG submission 184810) | Pelagic marine microbial communities from North Sea - COGITO_mtgs_120524 (SPAdes) (version 2) | ecosystem: Environmental > Aquatic > Marine > Epipelagic ...
GATCAATTTTATCTTTATTTACAATCATACCTGAAAATTCACCTTTGCAAACTACTTGATTCGTGATAACATTTTTACAGGTTACCAAACATTTTAATTTATTGAATCGATAATATATTTTTTTGGAAGTTATTTCAAGCTGATCTTCAGGATATACGGGACCTAAAAAATCCACTGCAGCAGAGGTGAATATGGGTACAAGCAGCGCTTCTTGACCCTTTAATTTTTCTTTGGCAAGGTAAATCCCATAACAAACTAATCCAATTTGAGCCATGATTTCAATTAAGATGACTCCGGGTGTTATGGGATTATTAGGAAAATGTCCTTGATAAAAATATTCGTCTTTTTTAAGTTGATAATAACCTTTTGATCCATTTTCAGTAACTTCTTCTAACGCATCAACAAATAAAAAGGGCGGCCCATAGGGCAGTGCCCCTATAATTTCTTTTAGTGATTCACTCATCCCATTAAATGTTCTCCACCATCGACAAACATTACATTACCATTGATCCAATTTGATTCAGGTAGGGTCAATAGATAAATGGCGTTGGCAATATCTTCGGGTAGTGTCATACGACCCAAGGGGTTTCTGTTTGAGGCTTCCTCAATGAGTTCTTCATAATTAGGGATGAATCGCAATGAAGGGGTATCTGTAATTCCGGCATTGATGCAATTGACTCGTACGCCAAAGGGAGCAAGTTCTACTGCTAAGTATTTGGAGAGTATTTCTAAAGATGATTTGGCCATAGCTACCGCGCCATAACCTTTCCAATAACGGGCACTACCTGCAGAGGTCAGGGTGACAAGCCTGCTACCGGACTTCAAGAGGAAATGATCTTTCAAAGTTTGTACCCAAGTTAATACGTTAGTCGCCATGGCATCTATGGTAAGTGCTATGTCTTGCGCTGTGAGGGTGGGTTGATCCTCTTTAGATACAAAAGGCTTTAGATTGCCTCTTGAAAGGGCATGAATAATCAGATCAAAGGAAAGATTTGGGATCTGAGCAGTAATCAAAGCAAGGGTTTCATTGATCCTTTCTTTATTGGTACCATCTACATTAAAACTGATTACTTTTCTCCCCGTTTTTTTCATTTCATCAAGATGTTCATTGAAGACAGGCATCAAAGATCGTCTGTCTCTGTGGATGATGATCAGATTAAAACCATTTTTACTTAATTTTTGGGATGTGGCCAGGCCCATACCACTTGATCCACCGATAATTAAAGCCCATTTTTCCATATTATATAGATTTTATAAAACATCTTCTACGGATAACCGTAGTTACGTTTCCTCTAAACTCATTCCAAAGATTAATGACATTGTGATTATCCTCAAGCATAATAGCGGTGTTTACTGTATCTACCTTTTTTTTAATAAAATTAGATAAAAGTTCAACAAATATTAACTGACTGGCTCCTAACTTTTGATATTGAGGGTTTACACCGATAAGCAGCATATCCAAGGTATCATTCTTCCGAAAGGCATGAAGTAAGTGAATAAATCCAAAAGGATAAAGCTTTCCTTTGGCTTTTTGAAGTGCTTTCGAGATGGAAGGTAAAGTAATTGCGCAAGCTACAACTTCATCTTTTTCATTGACGATGATGGTTACAAATTCTTTTCTAACGAAACCTAAATAGGCATCGACGTAATAATCAATTTGTTTATCGGTTAAAGTATAAAATCCATAAAGATTTGTGAAAGAACTATTCAATGTTTGAAAGATGCCTTTTGAATAGGTTTTTATTTGAGATTTACTTTTTATTTTCTTTGCCTCAAGTTTGAATCTGGTTTTGATTAAAGAGGCACCTCTCACCATTCTTTTGGGTAATTCTTTGGGGACTTCACCACGCCCTTCTAGCCAATCACAAGCTTTTGAAAATCCAAGACTTTCAAAATGAGAAGCATAATAAGGGAAATTATAAATAGTTGCTTGCGTAGCTAATTCATCAAAACCCTCGATTAAAGTACCTTCAAAGTCAAAATCCGTAAATCCCAAGGGTCCATGAATACCGGTAATACCAAACGGTTTGGCCCAATCAATGATACCTTGGATCAGGGCAGTAGATACTTTTTTATCATCAATGAAATCAATCCAGCCAAATCGAACGAGGTTTTTATCTTCTTTTTCGGCATCCAACATGATTCCAGCGATTCTACCCACAATCACACCCTCTTTTAAGGCCAACAATAATTTTACCTGACTGATTTCAAAGGCTGGATTTTTTGGAGTCAGGGAGCTGAGTTCAAAATCAATAAGTGGGGGGACGTAGGAGGGGCAATTTTTGTATAAATTGAAAGGGAATTTAATGAATTTCAGAAGTGTGGGTCGGTCTTTTACTTCTACTAATACTAGACTCATGTAAAATGCTTTTCTTTAAAAATGATCATGCGACATTTCTTTTATATAAATGAGTTCATTGATTTCATGCTATAGCTCAGGCTTCTGTAATTAAGTAAATTTTTCATTCTACCTAATAGCCAGCATTTCCCTCTCATTCATTTTTTTATACACTGTCTCGATTCTTATTTCTAAAAGCGAGAATAAATATTACCCAAAGCTAATTGAATTCTCAATAATTGTACTTTTTATATTCTTTGTTCAGTACTTTTTTTATTGAGCAGACATAGGTTATCAAAGAGCAGGAGCATGAACATTTACTTTTGAACGGTTTAATACATTAAAGTATTTGACCTTCTTAAAAAGGGTACTCTATTTAACTAAAAAGGTGGGGTCATAGAATGAAAAAAACAGTCATTATTGATGGGCTTCAATAGACAAAGGAACCTCTAATTTTTTTGCACATTGATAGATGGTATCAATAGCAAAATCTATCTGCTCACGGGTATGTGTGGCCATTAAAGAAAATCTAATCATAGAATTCTTTCGGGAAACCGCTGGTGCTGCGATTGAGTTAACAAAAATGCCTTTTTCCAGCAATAGCATGGCCATTTCATGTGTTTTTTTATCATCTTTAATGAACAAGGGGATGATAGGGGTTTCAGTTTTTCCGGTATCGAATCCCAGTGAATTAAATGCGGCAATGGCGTATTCGGTATTCTTTAGAAGTTGAAGTCTCAAGGAATCATCAGATTCAATAATATCTAAAGACGCAAGTGCCGCTCCCACTGCAGCAGGCGTGGGACTTGCACTGAAGACCAATGAACGTGAGTTATGTTTAATATATTCGACCGTATGTGCGTCACTTGCGATGAATCCACCTATTGAAGCCAATGATTTACTAAAAGTCCCTCCAATAAGATCCACTTGATCTTCAACATCAAAATGAGAAGCAGCTCCTGCACCGTGTTCTCCAATGACTCCTATGGCATGGGCACAATCTGACATGACTACTGCGTTGTATTGTTTTGCGAGTTGGGTGATTCCTTTGAGATCAGCCAAATCACCTTCCATACTAAAAACACCATCTACTACGATCAATCTCATTTCGGCATCTACAGATTGCTGGAGCTTTTGCTCTAAGGAAATCATGTCGTTGTGCTTAAACATTACATAAGGAGCCTTAGAAAGGCGCGCCCCTTCGATAATAGAAGCATGGTTAAGACGATCTAAAATAATGGAATCATTGGGCTCGGTAATCGAAGGGATAACCCCTAAGTTGACCTGAAATCCGGTAGTGAATAAAAGTACAGCTTCTTTATTTAAAAAACGTGCCAGTCGGTGTTCTAATTCTATATGTAGGTCGGTTGTCCCGTTTAACAATCGAGAGCCAGCGACACTGCTGCCATATTTTTTTATAGCATTCTCACTGGCTATTTTAACCTTAGGATGTGTGGTAAGCCCCAAATAACTATTGGATCCAAACATTAACGCTTTCTTTCCATTTACCATAACCGAAGTGCCTTGCTCGGATTCAATCACACGAAAAAAAGGATACAAGTCTTGTTTTCGCAACAGTTCAGGTGCCATTAATTTATTGAATCGGTCGGAGAGTATTTTGGTCATGCTAAAGTGAGCAAAAGTAATTATTAACTTTTTTAAAACATTACTTGAACCATATAAATTCAATTTTTTTAAAAAGCGATTGTTAATTAAAAAAAAACAGGAATCGGCTCTTTTTTTGATAAAATTATGATTGAATCTTGAAAAGAGTTTGTCCTGTAACGGTCCATAATTCCATGAAATATTTATAGAGGCTCATGAAAGGCTTTAAATAATAATTCTGTTTTGTTTATTTTTTTAGCAGTTTTTGAATGTCCTATCTAGAATATTGATTGTAGTTTTTTTGGGAGATATTTTGGGAATTAAAAATAGGAGCCTCTGCGTCACAATATAAACAGATAGCAACACATTAGATTAAGAAAAATTTAAGAAATAGGCTACTTCAATAACTGAAAGGGATTTCGATTTTAGTCTGATCCCAAGCAAGTTTCAATGCGGCCTCATTTTCATTGAGAGTTTCAAACTTGATGGCAAAGGCCTCAACAACCTCATTCGTGGACTTTACCTTCACGTTAAGTCTGAGTACATCTTTTTTACTATCGTATCGATAGGCGCCCCAGATATCAACATCCGTATTGAAAATGAGGGTCCATTCATCTTTTTCTGGAATGGTAAACAAAGTGTAAGTACCAGCGGGTAATGTTTTTGAGCCAAATGTAAGTGGCTGGTAAGCAATGAATTCAGTAGCTTCATTGGCACCGGTTCTCCAAATTTTTCCGTAAGGAACCATCTTACCAAAAACAAGTCTATTGTTTTTTTGAGGTCTGCCATAGGTAATACGTGCTACCGCTTTTTCTCCGGGCGAGTGATCATGAGCAAAGTTATCAGGCAAATACGCCATATCCATAGGGCTCTTGTCTATACCTTTAAATTCTTGGGCTTTGACGGGTTGAAGAGTGGACGCTAGCGCTATACAGATGAGGACTAAAATATTTTTCATGTTTATTATGTTTAAATATGGTTATAAAGTTAAAGATATCGACTTCAAATACCAGCTAGTCATAGCTATATATTTAATGTTCAATCAACTGGTAATGTCTGGCTATAGCCTTAAATTCGGTCAATTGATTAATAATCCAATCAGGGGATTCATTGAGTTCGCTGGCCATGATTTGAGCTACTTGTGGTGCAATCCTTAAAGATTCATTAACATCAAGAAAGAGGCCCCTGACCCTTCGGGCGAGCATATCTTCCAAAGTTCTGGCCATTTCATGGCGGACCGCCCAGATAACCTGTGAGGCTTTTAGAGGCAAGCTTTTGCTTATTAGTTCCCCATAAACTGGAATTTTATCTTCAAGATCAAGTAAGGCTTGCTTCTCAATACCGTAAACCGCTAGCGGATCTTCCGTGAGGTTGAGACTTTCATCATATCCAAAAATGGGTAGATTGTGCGTAGTGCATGGACTCGCTTTTAGTTGACCTATAAGCATGGCTTGGTCAACGGTATCTTCTGCCATCTTTCTATAAGTGGTCCACTTGCCACCAATGACTGTGATCAACCCACTGGTGGAAATCATGACTTTATGATGACGTGAAATTTCTTTGGTTGTTTGTTTGTTGCCTTCAGGTTTTGCCAAAGGCCTTAAACCTGAGAAGATACTTAAAATATCTTTTTTTGTAGGTTTTTTAGTTAAATATTGACTGGCTGTTTCTAAAATGAATTCTACCTCATCTAATTGAAAGTGGGGTTCAAGCAGGGGTTTCTCCACAATGGTGTCAGTAGTGCCCACAATCACCTTATTTAGCCAAGGTACGGCAAATAAAACCCTGCCGTCTTTTGTATGCGGCACCATGATGGCATATTTATCAGGAAGAAATGAAGGGTCAAGGACAATATGTGTCCCTTGACTGGGCTGAATCATTTCTTTGGCACTAGGATCATCCATTTTTATCACGGCATCGGCAAAAACACCGGTTGCGTTGATCACCACCTTAGATTGAATATGATGTTTCTTATGTGTTTCGAGATCTAAGGTAATAACACCTTGAACGATGTCCTCCTCATTTTTTATGATTTTCTCAACTTTCATATAGTTGAGAAGGACCCCATCAAATTGAGCAGCGGTTTTGGCCAAGCTGATGGCCATGCGAGCATCATCGAACTGACCATCAAAATAGATGACACCACCTGCCAATTCTTTTTGATCAATGGTTGGTATGTGACGAATGGTTTCCTTTACCGAAAGTCTTTTTGAAGTGCCAATGCCCAAATCACCCGACATAAAATCGTATAATTTAAGTCCTAATTGATAGAAAGGACCGTCCCACCAACTGTAGTTAGGAATAACAAAAGCCTGATTAGAGACGAGATGGGGCGCATTTTGAATCATTAAACCCCGTTCTTTCAGAGCCTCTAAGACCAAGGAGATATCGCCTTGTTGAAGATATCGTACCCCTCCATGTACGAGTTTAGTAGATCTACTTGAAGTTCCTTTTGCAAAATCATGTTGCTCGAATAGTAAGGTTTTATAACCTCGAGCAGCCGCATCTACGGCAATACCCAATCCAGTGGCGCCGCCACCGATGACTAAAACATCCCAAATACCCTCATGACTTTGGAGTTTTTGAAGCATGGTATCGCGATTCACGCTGAGATCCAGTTCTTACTTCGGTCAATGGCTTTCTTCCAATTTTTACGCATTTTAGTAGCGTTGGGATCAGATTGAGGGCTGAAAATTTTCTCTGGTTCCCAAATCTTTTTAATTTCTTCGAGATCCTTCCAGTAACCTGTCGCCAAACCAGCAAGAAATGCTGCACCTTGGGCGGTAGTTTCGATAATTTTGGGTCTGATGATATCTAAGTTGGCCACATTGGCTTGAATTTGTAGGAGTAAGTTATTGGCCGTAGCACCTCCATCTACTCTTAATTCTGTGATTTTAATACCTGAATCCTTCTCCATAGTATCCAAAATGTCTAAGTTTTGAAGGGCGATGGCCTCCAGGGCTGCCCTTGAAATGTGGCCTTGTGTGGTACCTCGAGTAATTCCGACCATAATTCCCGTACCGTAAGGATCCCAATGCGGAGCACCTAATCCCACAAAACCAGGAACGAAAACCACACCTCCTGAGTCGGTTACGGTTTCGGCCAATACTTCAATTTCACTTGCAGATTTAATAATTTTTAGATTGTCTCTCAGCCATTGGACGAGGGCACCACCGATGAATATGCTACCCTCAAGAGCATAAGTGACCTCATCCCCAATTTGCCAAGCTACGGTGCTTAATAATTTGTTTTTTGAGGAAATGAGGCGGGGACCCGTATTCATGATAAGAAAACAACCCGTTCCGTAAGTACTTTTGGCCATACCTGATTCAATACACATTTGACCAAACAAAGCAGATTGCTGATCGCCTGCAATACTACTTATTGTTATGGGATGGCCAAAATGATCCTCATGAGAGGATCCATAATTATGGCTACTCGGTTTGACTTGCGGAAGCATAATTTTCGGAATCTCAAAAAGAGCCAATAACTCCTCATCCCATTGCATATCATGAATATTGTAAAGCATGGTGCGACTGGCATTGCTTACATCAGTAGCGTGAACTTCACCATAGGTTAAATTCCAGAGCAGCCAGCTGTCTACGGTACCAAAAGCTAAATCGCCAGCTTCAGCAAGAGCTCGAGCCCCCTCTACGTGATCCAAAAGCCATTTTATTTTGGAAGCTGAAAAATAAGCATCGATAAGTAAACCTGTTTTTTGTTGAATTAAGTATTCTAGGCCTTTTAATTTTAATGTTTCGCAGTAATCTGCAGTTCTTCGGTCTTGCCAAACGAGGGCTTTGTGAATAGGTTTTCCAGTTTTTTTATTCCAAACAATAGTCGTTTCCCTTTGGTTGGTGATCCCTATGGCTTCGATATCTGAGGCCTTAATTTCATTCTTTTTTAATACATTAATTATGGTATTTTTTTGGGTAGTCCAAATTTCTTCAGCATCATGCTCCACCCATCCTGGCTTTGGAAAAAATTGCTGAAATTCTTTTTGACTGACACCCACTATTTGTCCAGATTTATCAAAAATAATAGCTCTTTCACTGGTAGTACCTGCGTCAATAGTTAAAATATATTTGGACATATATGCTTTTGTTAGGGAAAAGTTCAAAAAAAAGTTTAAACTTGAAATTAAGAAATTTTTAATCATTTTTAGAGTTAAATGAATACTAAATGAGTCCTTATTTAGCAGAATTTATAGGAACTACCGTTTTAATCTATTTGGGAAATGGTGTCAATGCCAATGTATCCCTTAAAAAGACCTATGGTAATGAAAGTGGATGGCTTGTGATCTCCTTGGCATGGGGATTGGCTGTGTTTATAGGTGTTGTCATTGCTGGGCCATTTAGTGGGGGTCATTTAAATCCAGCAGTATCTGTGGGTTTAGCCGTCGCAGGGAAATTCAGCTGGAGCTCGGTCCCAGGATATATTTTAGCACAAACGTTAGGGGCTATAATGGGTGCCTTTTTGGTTTTTATTCAATACAAAGATCATTTTAAAGCGACCATTGACTCTAGTACCAAACTAGGTGTATTTGCTACCGCACCGGCTATTAAAAATAATTTCAATAATTTATTATCTGAGATCTTAGGTACAGGTATGCTGGTTTTTGGAGTTTTTTATCTCATCGATGGAGAGGGTATAGGTTCTCTAAATGCCTTGCCCGTTGGATTGCTGGTGACTGTTATAGGATTGTCTTTGGGAGGTTCTACGAGTTATGCCATCAACCCTGCTCGAGATTTGGGACCTCGGATTTTTCATGCACTGATGATAGATAAGAACAGTGATTGGAAATATGCTTGGATTCCCCTTTTGGGACCCTTTATAGGCGCTTTTTTAGCGGCCTCCTTATTTAAAGTCTTATGACTCAGGTCAATTGAGGATGATGGAATTACCTTCTTATAGATTTAACCAATAAGTTATTTTAAAAGAAATGGCTCGATATTTCACAGCCCCAATTTGAAAAAAGCCGTCGATTTGGTTGTACGCAAAATAATTATCGGTATAAACCAAGTAGAGATCTGATACAGGTTTGAACCTCCATTGAAGTCTCGAATTGATGTTTAGGTTTTCAATCTGGCTGTTGTATTGCACATAGGTAGTCCAAAATAATTTTTTAGTGAATGTGAAATCAAATTTAGGACCGATAAGATAGAGCTGACTAGAGTTGTATGGACTAGGTAGCTTAATGCGATTATATGTAATGTCTATGGAGGTTGTTCCAAAAGGCTGATACCTATATCCCAGGGTACCACTGAAGTTGAGTCTATGTCCATTGAAATATTGACCGGAATTGGTTTTTAATCTAATATTAAGCTTTCTTCTTTCATTGGAAGTCCAGGACGCTATGATGAAGTTGTAATAATAGGAGTCATTTTCTAGGAGTTCTTGTCCCTCACTACCGCTAGGATCAAAATCAGAGGTGAGTCGGGTAAATTGTTTTCGTAATCTAAAGTCCAATGACGAGGTATTATTAAATTTGATGCGATAGAGGAGATTCATATCCCAATCTAATAAACCTACCGATTGTCTTCCTAAAATATCAAAATCAAGACCTGGACCATGACTTTGAACTTTGCTTGATTTTGGGAAATAACTATATCGGATCGTACTGGATAACTGTCGTATATCTGTTCTTTTGACATAGCCTACTTCTGGATTATAGCCTGCACCTATTTGCTGAGAGAAAACATACCATGTCCAGTTGATTGTATTATAGGATAAGTAAGTCCCCATGGCATGGGCTTTATCAACTTGAACTTGATCAAAGGAGTGATGGAAAAAAAGATTACCGCTCCATTTATTGTCTGAGGAAAGTAAATTAAAGTCAAGTCCTGCGGTTTGATTGGAAGCTACTTTATAACTGCTATCACCAAGGTTAAGTTTGACTGGTTGCTTATTGACAAAAATAAAGTCTAGGTTAGATCTCGTGAGTACTTTTTGTTGTACGGTGGCTACAGTATAATTGATGCCCGGCTGCTGAATAGAGGCATCACTTGCCCCCTGCATATTCAATAAACCGACACGGGTGTTTTGGGAAACCTTCCCACTCAACCTGAGTCCATAAGGGATGGGATTTTGTAGGGTTAGGCCGGTAGCGGTATCAGTGGCAATGCCAATTCTTCTTGAAAAGAAAGGTCGGGTATTTCGGTTACCATTATTGGCGAAAAGGTCAGCATTTTCCAGAAAAAATTGTCTTTTTTCTGGAAAAAAAATTTCGAATCGATCAAGGTTGGTCACCTGGTCATCGACTTCAACTTGAGAAAAATCTGGATTTACAGTGAGATCTAGATTCAGGCCAGAGCTGATACCATATTTCATATCAAATCCAATGTTTCTTGGATAGTCAACTTTTTTATTATTAAAAAAATCTTTACTAACCCCTGAGGTGATAAATGGAATTACAGATATGTTGGCTCCTGTTTTCTTGGTGGGAACATCCCAAATAAGTTTTTGATTACTTGCCATATTTCCAATGGATAAATTTCTCGGTATATATGACCATGAGGACTTCTCAGTAGTTTTGCTATCTATCCTATAAAAATTGATATTCCATTCCTTTT
>Ga0209602_1004272_pt1 | contig 10506 bp, 4 predicted proteins | sample COGITO_mtgs_1205_3_FD_184810 | JGI IMG/M metagenome (GOLD analysis project Ga0209602, IMG submission 184810) | Pelagic marine microbial communities from North Sea - COGITO_mtgs_120524 (SPAdes) (version 2) | ecosystem: Environmental > Aquatic > Marine > Epipelagic ...
TCATATCTTTTCTAAGTGTTTCCCAATCGCATTCTGGTTTAAAGTTTGCTAATTTATTAACACCTTTTGCTCTACGTTCCCAAGGGAATGTACCTTTACCATACCATGTTTGATCACTGTTGCCACACTTGCCTCTTTCCTTTGCTAACTCTACTGTTGCTTCTGTTAAGAAGAATGCTTGATGTTCCATCCAAGATTTAACATCTTGTAGAGCATCTTTGTCGCCATATCTATAATCACGTTTTGCATGCCAATATGCTAAGTTAGTAACACCGATACCCAATGGGGAGATTTCATCGTTACTCAGTTTGCTCTGAATCGATAAAAAGTCTTGGTAATCTAATATGTTACACAGACTACGTTGTAGTGTACGACATGCTCTACGCATGTCCTCAGGGTGCCTGAATGCTCCCCAGTTGATCGATCCAAGTGTACATAGTGCAATACGCCCTTCATCATCATCTAACCGCTTAAAAGGCTTTGTGGGCAATAATATTTCACAGCACAAGTTACTTTGATAAATTGGATCAACCCTAGTATCAAAGGGTCCTTGATTCATTACGTTGTCAACATAGACTAAGTAGATTCTTCCGGTATCAGTTCTTTCTTTTAAAATACCAGACCTGAACACTTCTTCTGCTGACATTGTTTTCTTGCGAAGTTTACGACTCTTTTCATATTTTACATAGAGTTCCTCAAATAAAGGCGTGTCTGAATAAAATGCTTCGTAAAGATCAGGTACTTCGTTTGGATCAAAGAATGTGATGTTCTCTTTATTCTTAAAACGTTTCCAAAAGAATGCAGATAGAACAACACCGTAGTCCATATGTCTAACTCTAGTTTCATCTGTTCCTTGATTGTTCTTAAGTACGATTAAGTCATCAAACTGATGATGCCAGATAGGATAAAATACTGTAGCACTAGCATTACGAATGCCACCTTGTGAACAAGAACGTAAGTCTCCAAACCACTTCTTAAGAAAGGGTATCATGCCCGTATGCATGATCTCTCCGCCTCTTATAGGTGATCCTAAGGGTCTTAAACGACCAATCTCTAAGCCTATACCAGCACGTTTACTTGCATACTTAGCCATCATTTCACCTGATGCAAAGATACTATCTAAATCATCATCACTCTTAATAAGAACACATGAACTAAACTGTTTAGTGGGTGTACCAAGTCCTGCAAGTACTGGAGTTGCAAGAGTGAAGAGTCCTTCACTAGCACATGCATAGTAATCTTTAATCAATCGCATTCTTGCTTGTTGTGGTTCTTCTTTATGAAATACTGTAGCGGCGGCTACCATATATCTTACTTGGGGTGTTTCATAGATTTGACCACTAGCACGATTACGAACAAGATACTTACCAATCATTTGCTCTACTGCCGCATACGAGTATTGCTCGTCTTTGGCATGATCTATAATGGTGTTCATTTTATTCCATTCTTCTTCAGTATACCAATCTAGTAATTCTGAAGTGTATAGACCTGCTTCTACATTTGTTTTTACTATTTCGTAGAGGTGCGGAGGCTGGTATTGACCATATACATCTTTACGCAACATAGATAAACGTTGTTTACCTGCTACATATTGATAGTTAGTATGTCCAGTTTCTGGATTTTGTTCTACATCAATGAGATCAACGATAGCGTAGAGTGAGTCCATCGATATCTCTAGTTGTAATCCCGTCAAAGAAGTGAGGCTGTGAGGTAATTTCAATCATTGATTGAGATACATCTGATACCCCTTCACATATTTTTGCTACTTGTGCCTGCCACTTTTCTAATTCTAACTCTACAACTGTTCCTGATCTTTTAGTGACTTTAATGTTCATTCTTTACCTAATTTGTTTTGTTATGTAGTTTTTGTATGTCAATGTATTTGACGTTCGTAAAATCTGACAGCACAGTATTTACTACCGAGTCGGGCCAGTAATTCAACACATACTTTGCGTTGTCCACCAGGACTAATACAACATCAACGTTATTATAGTCGGTTGCTGACACTAAGTCAACATCTTTTATACCCAATATCGACATAGTATAGATTATACCCAATGCTCTGGCATAAAAACAATAGACATTATCATGTAGTAGTTGCCATGGACCAGGCCACACTTTCATATCGTGTGGGTGCAAATAGTAGTTATTAAGAGGGCATTGTTGCCAGAATTTATCTACTTTTACACATGTCTCTTCTAAGGTTTTATCTGCTACTGATTGTCTTAATTTTGACCATTCTTCCAGCCTATGTTCATAGGGCATAGTAAAAACATTCATATATGTACTTATCTAGTTTTTATTCCACATACAAAAAGAGAGACTTGCGTCTCTCTAGTTGTGTGACGCCTTGCAACATCACGGTTCTAAGGTAGTTAGAATTAGTTTTTACCAACTAGTACTTCACATACTCCGTCTGGTGTGTCGCCATTGTAGCCTGTTATCGCTTTACCGATAATAGTACCTACTTTAAGATTATCTAAATCTGCCGCACAACCGAATCCAGGAGCCTCAGAAGAAACGATTAAGTCTCCTTTGTGTACTGGTCCGATAACTTTACATGGTACACGTCCGATCAGTGCTAATTCAACTACGAATTCGCCTTCACCTGCTGTACACTCTGCGTTATAAACTTGTGCTGGGTTAGTTGTAATAATACCTGCGACTGCGTGACTTGCATGATTACCACATACTGTTAGTTCTGCTTCACCTGCAAATAGAACAACTGTACCTGCTTCATAGTCTGCATCTGCTGTGTATTTCTCAGCCAAATCCGCGTAAGTAGCATTAAGTGTTGATCCACTTGTTAGAGTCCAATCACCAATGATTGATCCTGCAGTTGAGTTTGAACCTGCTGTCAATGTAGTTGACTGTATTGTACCTGTGTTAGTTGTACCAGTTACATTTAGTGAACTTAAAGTACCTACAGAAGTAATGTTCGGTTGAGCCGCTGTTGTTACTGTTGCCGCACGTGTTGCAGTTGTTGCTGATCCTGCTGAACCTGTAACATTGATTGACCATGTACCTGATGCGTTTGTACCAGTAGTACTAGGTGCTCCGATTGTGTTGTAAGAAATAGTTCTTGCTGTACCACCATTGAATGTTGTACCTGAAGATGCTCCTGATCCACTATTGTTAAATGTTGCTGAACTTGTTGTGCTTCCTGCTGTAGTTGCTGATGTTGCACTTGTTGCACTTGCTACTGTACCCGAGACATTAGCGCCTGCTACGCTATTTGCTACTTGAGCAAAATCAACTTCACCAGATACATTTTGACCTGCTACTGAACTTGCACTTGCCGCTGTTGTAGCACTCGCTACAGTACCTGAGACATTTGCACCAGCAACTGCGTTTGCTGTAGTTGCAAAACTTACTGCACCTGATACATTAGCACCTGCTACTGCATTAGCAGTTGTTGCAAAAGCAACAGCACCTGATACATTTCCACCTGCTACTGAGTTTGCTACTTGAGCAAAATCAACTTCACCAGATACATTCTGTCCTGCTACTGAACCTGCTGATCCACTTACTGAACCAGAGATCGTACCTGATACAGTTAGTCCTGATAGAGTACCTACAGAAGTAATATTAGGTTGTGCCGCTGTTGATACAGTTGCCGCATACCCTGTTGTGTTCTGATTCAAAGTTGCAATGTATGATGCTCCGATTACTGAACCATTCCATACACCTGTATCAATTGTACCAACTGATGTTAATGATGAATCTACAACACTTGAGTTAATAGTTGTACCAGTCAATGAACCTGCTCCTGCAGTAATTTCAACGTTAGCCGCCGCTGTTAATTGACCTCTTGAGTTAACTGTGAATGTTGCATTATGAGTACCGTTACCATATGATGCGGCTGATACTGCTGTGTTAGTTATTGAGAACTCTGAGCCAGTTAATGTAAGACCAGTTCCTGCTGTATATGTACCAGCACCTGAGAACTGTACGAATGTGATAGGATCAGTACCAACTGTTGATACTGGATCTGTGTTAACAAAACCTGAGTCATTTAAAGTTGTACCTGTTGACACGAATGTAAAGTCACCACCTGCGATCTCTGTTGGAGTATCAAAATCTGATGCTCTTGTTAGAACTGTAGATGATGTTTTAACATAGATACCGTTGTGTGCTGTATTTGATTCGTCTTTAACAAGAATTCTTTCTCCATTAGAGAATGATTCTCCATCAATTGTATCAAAGTTACCTGAAGATGTTGTTAATGTTGCGCCGACACCTGCTGTTCCATTATCATAAGTGATTGTTCCACCAGTGATAGATGTTAGTGTTCCTGTAGTACCAACATCACAAGGAGCATGTACTGCTAAACCTTGAGCAACATCGTCAACGTACTGCTTAGTAGCGGCATCTGTTGAGGCTGTCGGTGTTGCTAGTTCTGTAATTCTTGCTGAGTTTACATCAACTGAACCTGATCCTGTTGTTACTAATGAGATAGGCTGATTAGTTCCAATTGCTGTAATTGTAACTCCACCTGTTTTACCAACGATGTCATCAGTTACAACGTTTGCTGTTGTATCAACATTACCAGAAGTTGTTACAGAACTTAAAGTTCCTACTGAAGTAATGTTAGGTTGTGCCGCTGTGTATACTGTACCTGCGACTGCTGAATTTGCTACTTGTCCTGTTACATTACCACCGACTACATTTGATAAACCACCTGCATCACCTGTAAACACTCCTGTGTTTGCTGTGATTGCTGAAGCAGTAATTGTTCCGTTAACACCTAAACCAGTTAATGTACCTAATGATGTAATGTTTGCTTGTGCGGCTCCTGATACTGTTCCTGCTACTGAAGCAAGAGCAACTGTACCAGAAACATTTGCTCCTGCTACTGCATTTGCTGTCGCCGCAAAGTCAACTTCACCACTGACGTTAGCACCTGCTACTGCATTTGCTGATGTTGCACTTGTTGCTAATGCGACTGCACCTGATACGTTTCCACCTGCTACAGCATTTGCTGTTGCGGCAAAGTCAACTTCACCAGATACGTTAGCACCTGCTACTGCGTTAGCACTTGTAGCATCTGTGGCTAATGTTGCTAATGCTACTGTTCCGCTTACATTTGCGCCTGCTACTGCGTTTGCAGTTGCGGCAAAGTCTACTTCACCTGTTACATTAGCACCTGCTACTGCATTTGCTGATGTTGCACTTGTTGCTAGTGCGACTGCACCTGATACATTTCCACCTGCTACTGCGTTTGCAGTTGCGGCGAATGATACTTCACCTGTTACATTAGCACCAGCAGTTGACGTTAAGTTGGCGCCATCTCCTGATACGTATGTGAATACACCACCTGTACCTGCAACATTACCTGATGTAATGTTTCCAGTAACTGCTAATGCACCTAATGTTCCTACAGAAGTAATTGCTGTCTGTGAAGCAGTACCTAATGCACCGTTTAAAGTTGTTGCTGTTACTGTTGTTGCTGACAAGACATTAGTGTCTTTGTCAAATGTAAATGTTGAATCTGCTCCGAAGTCCCCGTCATCGTTAAAGATAACTTCTGTATTTGAACCTGCTGGCTGTTGAAAGTCAACTGGTGCTCCGTTTGCATAATAATAGTTGTCTGTTTTAATACCTGCTGTTGCACTGATATTACCAGTTACGTTTAAGTAACCTGTTGTTGAAATACCTTCTGAATTATCAGTAGATTCGATCATAAAGATGTTTGCTTTACCTGCTGAACTCCATCTTAATGCACCTGCTTCGTTATCTGCAACTTCCCATGTAATTGGGTTTTCTATAGTTCCGATACTACCTTGTACAAGATACAAAGAATAGTTAGAAACACTAGAACCAGAAGCAAGACCGTATAAACCTACGTTCATACCACTAGCATGTACTCCGGCTGTTGTACCTCGTACACCTACTGCCGCTCCAGTATCATTAGTGTCTCCTATGACACCTTGTCCATAAACACCAGTACCTTTGTCTGATCCATTTGTTGCGCCGTATCCGTATACACCGATACCATTGATGCCTGCTGTTGAGTTTGCCGCGGCTTCACCAACAACACCGATGTTATCACCTAATGATGATCCTGTGTTGTCTTTGCCGAATATTGCTGTTGCGTTTCCGAAGTCTGATGCAGAACCTTCTCCACCAAGAACACTTGTTAATGTGCCAACACTTGTAATATTAGGTTGTGCCGCATCAACTATTGTATTTGCTGTTGATGAGTGAGTTGCGTTTGCTACTGTACCTGAAATATTTGCGGCGATTACGTTAGATAATCCACCTGCATCACCTATGAATACGTTACCGTGAACGTTACCATATGTGTTAACTGAGATTACTTCGTCTGTATTACTAACATCAGCACCGAAAATAAACTCTGATCCTGAGTTGTCCCAACCCATAAATGCTGTGATTGCGGAGCCGTCATAGTATTGTAGTGCTGAACCTCGATCTTTACCATCGTCTGTTGTAGGGGCCGCTCCGTTAGGTCCGCCTCCCATTGAAATAATTGGATCTTCTACATCGAAAGAACTCACATTAACGTATGTAAGATTACCGTTAACTGTTAAATTTCCACCGACAGTTGCATTTCCTGAAAGGCTTAAGTCTGTACCGCTTACTGTACTAGTTGCATTAAGGTTTCCAGCATCTGAATTACCTGTTACTGATAGTGATGTTAGGGTACCAACACTTGTAATATTAGTTTGAGATGCAGTTTGTAATTCACCTGTTAATGCAGTTGCAACAACATTAGTTGCTGATAGGGTATCAGTTGTTTTGTCAAAGGTAAATGTTGAATCTGCACCGAAATCACCTTCATCATTAAAGATAACTTGTGTGTTTGAACCTGCGGGTTGCTGAAAATCGTATGGATCACCATTAGCATATAACAGATTGTCTGTTAAAATTCTAGTAGCGCCTACATTACCTGTAACAGTAAGAACACTAGTGGCTTTATCAAATGTTAAGTTTGCATTGCCGCCGATTGCTTGGTCATCGTTAAAGAAGACTTGCGTATTTGACCCGCCTACAGTAGGAAACGATTCTACCGTTCCTGAACTTTTTTTGACTGACAGTACATCTGAATCACTTAAGAAGATTGTACCTTTTCCCGCAGCCGGGGTGGGGACTGATGCCGCCGTATTTTGTTTTAATATTAACATTTCCTATTACCCTATTATAGTTAAATTTGCTTTTTCAGCATAATTCTATTTATCGTTATTTCCCGTATTGATTTTTAGTCTGGTACATATGTACCCATTAAATTAACACTAGTACTGCTGTTTTCTGGTGATGCTCTTAACAATACATTAGATCCTGACATTACAGTAGATAATGTTATTAAATCTGCACTTGTTGTCGATATAGAACCGTATACTGTCATTATTGGAGTTACACCGTCATGTACTAAAAGTACTTCTATTGCTTGATAACCTGTGTTATCAGAAACTTTAAGTGTATATTTTGCTGATCTATATGAAGATGCGGCAAATGTATCGATTGTAGTGTTTGCACTACCTACTGAAACTGCTGTTCTACTACTATATAAATCATCTACAGATAAAGTTGTCGAATTTAAATTATCTGCTGACACGTTACCACGTGCTGTTAATGTCTTTCCTGTACCGCATATTACAACATTAGCATTCAAACCAATGTTAACATCTGTCATTGTTGTTGTAAATACGCCGGCAGTTGTTGTGCCTGTATCCACAGAAATTGTTCCTTGTCCGACGCCAGTGCCAAATAGCATTGTGCCAGATGTAGAGATAAAGTTATTACCTACTACATTACCTGATGCTGTCAATAATCCTGAAGCATCTGCAAATGTTAAATTACCTGATGCACCAAATGACCCATTGTCATTAAACTGTACTTGTGTATCTGATCCAGCCGCTGTTTCACCAAAAGTAATTGCGGCTCCGTTTGCATAGTAATAGTTGTCTGTTTTAATACCTAATGGTACGACATTACCTGTCGTAGTTAAAACACCTGATGTTGTCATTGTGAAAACATCTGCGTTTCCACCAACACCCATTGTTACATCTCCATTAGGAGAGTCTATAGAAACATTAGATGTTCCATGTTCTATAGCATATTCATTCCAATCTGAAGAACCACTAAATATAAACTGTCCACCGTCACCATTAGTAATGATGACATTTCCGTTAATGTCTTCTTCTATTTTTGAAGTGCCTATATAGATAGATGAACCAGAAAGATAAAGGTCTTTCCATCTAGCAGTTGATGATCCTAAATCATAAGTTACGTTACCTGAAGGAATAATATTTCCTGTTGGATTAACGTTACCCGGTATATCTACGTTACCAGAATTTATATTAAATGTAAATCCTGTGTTACCATAGAATGTACCTGAATTATCAAAATAAATCTGTGATGATTCTGCATTTTGAGAGACACCTACTTCGATAAGAATACCTTCTACATCTAGTTCTCCATCGATCTCTATAGGTTGCGAAAATAGACCCTGAAGGTTGGCGCCAATTGTATATGATTCAGATGCATCGATGATGTAGGGCATAACTGCGGCTGTATTAGCCGCAAGACCTGCATCACCAAATGATAGTCCACCAGAGCCATCTGTAATTAATGCTTGGTTTGCGGAGCCTCCAGTAATTGTAACATTACCGACTGCACCAAGATCAGATAGTCCTGCACTAACATCTAAGTTAGTTGGTGTAACATTACCTACGTTACTGACTATCTCAACTGGTGTTTCGGCTACTGAGAACCCGCCAACTGAATTGAAGGACCTAATTGCCATTATTAAATAAACCTATATTGTGTGACCCAAACTGTTGAGTTAGTTGATGCTGGTGTTACCAACAATTCTAAATCACTGCCGTTTAAGCCTACTGCTAGTACTCCAGGTGCTCCTGTTAAGAATGTCTGACCGTATGTAACGAAATCAACTGTTGATCCGTCTGTTACAGTTAGTACTGATGCTACAGAAGTATTTCCTGATGTTGCGTCTATTCCTTTTACTAAGAACTCAATTCCGTTTATTCCTGAAACTGCGAAACTAGCAATTGCTGTTTGTGATGTAGTTGTAGTAGTTACTGTGCCTGCCGCTAATGTTGAAATCTCACTAGTACCGATGTTCAAGTTACCTGCTACATTTGCTGTACCACTTACTTCGACACTTGTTAAAGTACCTACTGAAGTAATGTTAGGCTGTGCCGCTGTATATACTGTACCTGAGACAAGTGCATTTGCTACTTGACCCGAGACGTTTCCACCTGCTACTGCATTTGCAGTTGCCGCGAATGAAACTTCACCAGTTACATTAGCACCGACTACATTAGATAGTCCGCCTGCATCACCTGTAAATAAGCCAGTGTTTGCTGTGAATGCGGGAGCAGTTATAGTAGAACTAACATCTGCTGTTCCTGTTACTTCAATTCCGCCGTCTGATACGATTACTATGTCACCTGTACCGTTAACACCCATTGTGATGTTACCGTCTGAGGCTGCAATATCTACATTAGATGTGCCGTTTGAAATACTTGACAGACTTAAGCCTGTAATGTTTGCGGCTGGGATATTTGATAGTCCAAAACCGTCACCATTAAAGATGCCTGATGTTGAATCAATGTTACCAGTAACTTCTAATGATGTTAATGTTCCTAAAGATGTTACGTTTGGTTGTGCCGCTGTTGTTAATGAACCTGCGACATCTGTAAATGTACCTGTTGTACCTGCTACGTTTCCACCTGTTATGTTACCTGTTGCACTTACAACACCTGCTGTTGTTAAGTTACCACCTGCTACGTTACCAGTTGCTGTTAAACTTGTACCAGTTGCCTCTCCGATATTTGGAGTAGTTAACTGAGCAGAAGTTTTAACAACTACGTTTCCACCTGAGATGTCTGTTGTTAAGTTATCAACGTTAACAGAGAATTCAGTACCAGTTAATGTAAGACCTGCACCTGCTGTGAATGATCCTGCACCTGAGAACTGAACGAAAGTTACGTCTGAAGTACCAACTGTTGTTACTGGATCAGTCATTACCCAACCAGTGTCATTATATAATGTACCTTGTTGAACAAATACAAAGTCACCACCAGCCATTTCAGTTGGAGTGTCAAAGTCTGTTGCTCTTGTCAAAACAGTTGAACTTGTGTAAGTGTAGATACCATTATGTGCTGATGTTGATTCGTCTTTAATAACGATACGATCATCAGTTGATAATGTAACACCGTCTATTGCTGTTAATGTTGAACCAGAAATTGTAAGTGTTGCTCCGACACCTGCTGTGCCGTTATCATATGTTACAGTACCACCTGACATAGTTGCCAGTGTACCAGTAGAGGCAGCCACTGCAGGTGCTTGAATAGCAAGACCTTGAGCAACGTCATCTACGTATTGTTTTGTTGCCGCATCTGTTGATGCAGTTGGAGTTCCTAATGATTCAATTTTAAAACCACCGACATGAACTTGACCAGTTCCTGTAGGTCTAATTTCAACATAGTCATCTGCTGAACCCGCTGTTAATGTTAAGTT